>VAPL010829355.1_pt1 | contig 12211 bp, 10 predicted proteins | sample 3395061 | NCBI WGS metagenome assembly VAPL01 (sample SAMN08290444, study PRJNA428436) | hydrothermal vent metagenome | isolation source: Deep-sea hydrothermal vent chimney 2 | place: Pacific Ocean: Juan De Fuca Ridge | depth 2182 m m
GACGCGCAAGCGGATAAAAACAGCGGCCCGCGGATAATCTGTGTCAGCAGCGGCAAGGGCGGGGTCGGCAAGACCTCGGTAGCGGTTAATGTCTCCAGCGCTATGGCCCGGGAGGGTAAAAAGGTGCTGCTGGTGGATGGTGATCTGGGCCTGGCCAATGTGGACATCGTGCTGGGGATCAATGCCCGGCATACCTTACGGGAGGCGGTGGAAAACGGCATGCCGCTCATGGATATTCTGGTGCGTATTGACCCCAATTTTTTTGTTTTACCGGCCAGTTCCGGGGTTCCCGAGATGGCCAGCCTGGCCTATGAAGAGCAGGCCTTTCTCACCAGTGCCCTGGAGGAGGTGGCCGCTGCTTTTGATTATGTACTCCTTGATACGGCGGCCGGTATTGGTGATTCGGTGCTGTGGTTTAATCAATGGGCCGATAATAATATTGTGGTAATGTCGCCTGATCCCACCTCCATGACCGACGCCTACGCCCTGATTAAGGTCTTGAACAAACAATATGATAAAAACACTTTTCATCTGCTGGTTAACAGTGTTAAAAGCAAAAAAGAGGGCCGGGAGGTCTTTGCCGGTATTGCCGCGGTACTGAAAAAATTTCTAAATGTTGAGCCAGCGCTCCTGGGAATTATCCCTCAAGACAGCCATGTAAGCCGGGCCATCAGGACGCAGAAGCCTTTTGTTAATAACGATCCTGAGGCAAAGGCCAGCAAGGCGGTACGCCAATTGGGCAAGGCCGTTCTGGCCTTGTAATCAAAAGAGCATAAGGATATATAATATGTTTGTATTTGCTAATTTTTTAAACGCGGTAGCCACCCTGGTGGATTTCGTGCTTTCGGCCTATATGTGGGTAGTTATCGGCCGGGCGGTTATCTCCTGGGTCAATGCTGACCCCTATAATCCCATTGTCCGCTTTCTCTATGATATTACCGAGCCAGTCTTGGCTCGTATCCGCCGTTTCCTCCCCGTGGCGGGCGGCGGCATAGATTTTTCGCCCATGATTTTGATTCTGGCAATTATCTTTTTGCAGAGCTTTCTCGTGCCGACCCTGCATCGTCTCGCCATGAGTATGGGTTGATTTTGAACAGCTGCCAAATAAGAAGGTGTCTAATATGACTATATCACCGCAGGATATTCAATCTAAGCAGTTTCATGTTCGTTTTCGGGGCTTTGATGTGGACGAGGTGGACGGTTTTCTGGAACAGGTGGCAGAGCATTATCTCATGGCCCTGGAGGAAAAACGCACGCTGACTGAGCAGGTTGAAACCATGAGACAGGAGATGAATTCTCTAAAGAACGAAGAACATTCCTTTAAAGATGCCCTTATCGCGGGCCAGAAGGTAGTAGATGAAATGAAACAGCGCGGCCGTGAACGGGCCGATGAATTGCTGTCTGAGGCCCGGCAGGAGGTGAAGGAACTTAAGGACGCCGCCAATCAGGAGATTACCGAGCTTGAGGGGCGGGTAGATGAACTGCGGGCCATGCAGGGTGAACTGGCGGCTGATTTACGGCGGGTAATTGATGATTATCTCAGCGGTATAGAGCAAAATATTGACGGAGCCTCCAGCAGGGTGAGGGCTGAAGATGACGAGCCGCAAGAGGAGGAAAACTCAGCCTCGGATACCACACCTGATCCCCCTTTGGATCTCGACGATCTTTACGAGAAGATAGACATAGCTGATTCGCAGTCAGGCTCTGAGATGGCGGCAGATATGGGGTTGCCTGATGAATTGCCCAAGGCTCCGGCCACCATCAGTCTTGATGCTGAGGAGCCTGATATAACCATGCCCGACCTGGACAACGAAATCATGTTCACCCTGGAAGACCCTCTGGATAATGAGGAGATTGACATCACCATTGCCGGGGATAAGAAAAAGGATGAGTGAGCATCCGCTCCTGGCCCAGGGCTGTCTGACTCTAAGTGATGATGGGGTATTGATTAATATCTATGTCCAGTCCAGGGCCTCAAGAGATGCCTTTGCCGGTATCCACGGGGAGTCTCTGAAACTTGCCGTTACCTCCCCGCCCGTTGATGGTAAGGCCAATGGCAAGATTATCAAAATTCTGGCCAAACTCTTTCATATCCCCAAGAGCAGTATCACTTTGACCCACGGTCAGCAGAGCCGTCATAAACGTCTTTTGCTCTCTGGTCTCGGGCTGGATGATGTTCTGCCGGTTCTATCCGCTGTTATTCAGTAACAGTTCACCAGCACCTCATCTCCGTCCGTTTCAGCCCTCTCACGTACAGGGAGTACAGACTCGAGGGCGGAAACAAACGGATCTAAGGTACTGGTGAACTGTTACAGCGTTGGGTAGCATCAGTTTTAGTACCCCGGTGAACTATTGCGTTATTCAGGTATAGGCCACAACGGCGGTTATATTATCTTTGCCGCCGTTTTCATTGGCGGCCCTGATATATTCGGCGCAGGCTTCCTCGGGATTTGCCGCCTGACTGATGATGGCGGCCATTTTCTCATCACTGACCATTGACCACAACCCGTCGGAGCAGATAGTTACCCGCTCACGGGGGGAGAGCGGCAGACAATGGCATTCCGGATCCTCGTGAAAGGGGAAACCCACGGCTCGGCTGATAATGTTGGCCGGCGGTGCTATCTGCTCCGCGTCTGTTCCGCGGCGCTTGAATTCGGCGGCGTAACTATGGTCATTGCTTACCTGCCGCAGACCGTTTTGGCCGGCAATATAGGCCCGGACATCACCCACATGGCAGGTATAGAGAGAGCCGTTATCAATTAGGGCGGCGATAAAGGTGGTACCCATGCCGGATAAATTTTCATTACCGGCCGCCATGGCCATTATTTTGTCATTGACCTGGCACAGGCTGCTGATCAGCAGATGCTTGATTCCCTCCCGATTGCCCCTTACCTCCCTCAATATCCGCGGGCTCAATAAATCAATCATTATTTCCACCGCCCGTCGGCTGGCGACCTCACCGGCCTTATGACCGCCTATGCCGTCGGCTACCATCATCAGGCTTAGACGGGGCAGGACGGCGAAGCTGTCCTCGTTGGCCGCCCGGCGGCGGCCGGTGTCGGTGCGGCCGCTAAACTGTATTTCCGGTTGCCGCCAGAACATTAATTTTTTTTTAAACGTAGCAAAGTTCATAGATCATCATCCAGATTACGATTGCGCCATCATTTCTGCCGGCCAGAAAAATATAGGGCCTGGGGCCGGGATAAAGGCTGCGGATACCGTCCCCCCGGCCGTCCATAATATACTTGCAGCAAGACTCTTTGATCTCCCATATCTTAATTAAATCATCGTCACAGCCGCTTATTATATATTTGTTGTCTCCGGTTATCAAGGCCGCGTTTATCCGGTCATCGTGGGCCTGAATGGTGTCGCGGCATTGACCGCTTTGCCGATCCCAGACCTTGATGATCCGGTCGGCGGCGGCGGAGACAAACGATAAACCATTGGCGGCTGCGGCAAGGGTGCTAACCGGCATGGCATGGGCGGCTGCCACCCTGGTGCAGCCCCCGTCCTGATCCCAGAAATGGATGGTGCCGTTCTCGCTGCCAGTCACGAAGTCCAGGCCCTTATTGAAATAAATCAGGGAACGGACGGGGCCGGCTTGGGCGGCTTCAGTTTGATGAGTTGAGCCGCCGGAGAACTTAAAGGTCTGGATAAGGCCCGTATCGCTGCCGGCACTCAGCCGCTGATTGTCCGGGCTGAAGGCCAGGGCCGTAACCCGGCCCTGAATTTTGTATTGCCGTTTATCGCCGTCAGGCAGCGAAATAATATCTATAACCCCGTTTTTGCCGCTTAGAGCCAGCATGGTACCGTCATGGTTGAGGGCGGTAGCTCGTACAGCATGGAATTTACCTAAGGCGGTTATTTTGGTGCGGCGGCTGTATGAGCGCAGAGTGACCCGGCCGGATTTACTTAACGAGAGAATCTTGCCGGGGCCGGGGAGATAGAGCATTCCCCTGGCGGTTGCCTCCTGGGCCGGGATGGTGGCGATTCTGATTACGCCTTTAATCTCACCAGAGGCTGCCCCGGGGTATAATTTTTCGTAAATATCTATAAAAACCCTATCCCGCCGAAAACCTATTCCGGCCCAGGCCTTGAGCAGGGACTGGAAGCACTCCGCCTGGCGGTTCTCATTAAAAAGATACTGGATATTCTTGCGTGAGGCCAGGAGAGTCTGGCCGTCCCGAAAGACATCCACCGAATTCCGGGGCGGGCAGAGGGCGTATTCCGGAAAGAATTTTTGGGTCTTCCGGGCTTCATCATCCTGTTGCCAGGCCCGCCCCAGGATGTCGCATTTTATCGCCTGCTGCAGGGCGTCAATTATGGCGGACGGCGGCAGTCTCTGTTTGGCTGCCTCCAATTGACGGAGCAGATAATCGGGCTTTGCCCCCTGCACCTTCCATTTTAGCAGGGTAAAATTGTAAATGGCCTCTGGCAGGGTATCGTTATTGTCCAATGCCCGATTCAAGAGGTTGGCCGCCTCCCGCTTGCGGCCCAGTTCCAGGCAGGAAACGGCGCGGTTATTTAAATTTTCGGCCTGAATGTCATCGAAATTAATCTGCATATAGGGGCAGCTAACTTTGAATAAGTCAATATGGGCCTGGTTCAGATCATGGCGGAGGGCGCTGAAGTTTTGGTAGCGCTCTGCCGGCTCAAAGGCCGCGGCTTTAAGAAGTACCCTTTTTAAGGCGGGGTGGAGCTTGGACTCGCTGTCGGAGAAAACAGCCGGGGTATGCACGGCATTATTAGCATAGGGTTTGCGGCCGCAGAACATGAGCCAGAGGCAGATTCCAAAGGAAAATATATCGCTACGCCGGTCAATTAGGTGGGCGTCGCGCAACTGTTCCGGGGAGGCGTATCCCGGAGTACCGCGAAAACCTGCCGTAACTTCCGGCCCGGCCTGGCCAGTGGAAAATTCAGCCCCTGTATTGCCGCCGGTTCTAATCTGGATAATACCGAAATCGGTAATCTTTAAAAGGGCGTTTTTGGTGAGCAGAATATTCTGGGGTTTGATGTCCCGGTGAATAATGCCCTTGCTGTGGGTGAACTCCATGCCGTGGCAAAACTGGACGGCGAGGGAGATATTGGTGCGCTGGTCACGGCAGCGGCCGCTTTTTATCCACTCCTGGAGATCGCCGCCGTTGACATATTCAATAAAAAGATAGGGGATATCGTCTATATTGAGAACATAAAAGCAGGTGGCAATATTAGGGTGCATCCCCATTCTTACCCAGCTGTCGGCCTCGGTGAGGACTCGTTGGATACCTTCGGGCACTGCCAGCACTTCCGGCCTTGGAGCCTTGATAGCCACGGGAATATTCCAGCCGAGATGCCAGGCGATATAGACCCGGCCCATGGCGCCGCCGTGGACTTCGTCTACCCGGTAACGTTCCAGAATAATATCGCCGGGCTGCCAGGCCGGTTTATCGGCTGCCGGCTTTGGGCCGCGGTTGTCCTGGGCTGCCGGGGTACCGCCCTTTAATTGTTTCATCAGGCTGGTAAGCATCTCTAATCAAAGCGGATAATATTCTGCCGGATTTTTATAATATCACCGGCCCGTAGCGGCCGTTCCCGGCTGGTCTTGGTGTCGTTGACCATGGTCGCGGCCCATGATTTCTGGGGAATCAGACAATAGCCCTTGTCCTGTTTTATAATATAGCACTGGGCCGGGGCGATGAACCAGCCCTTGACGATGAGATCGCAGTCCTTGGACTTACCGATTTTGATGCTGCTTTTGCCATGGAGTGTTAATTTGTCCGGCTGGCCGCCGCCCTGGACAACGGTGAGATACGGGCCGCTGGTCTTGGGCTGGAAGGTCTTCCCTGAATTAACCGTTGTCTGGGTTTTGACAAAAATAGTCTCGTCATTCATGTCTAAGTTACCGGCGGCGGAGGCGCCTGCTCCCGGCTTATTCTCTTTGCCGACGGCGGGCGAGAGAGTGAATTTGCCGAATTCTATTTTATCCTCTTCGGTGACCGGTTCATCCACCGTGATTTTTCTGCCGTTTACCAGGGTGCCGTTGGTACTTCCCAGGTCGGAAACGAAATATATGCCGTTCAGGAAGGCAAGGGAGACGTGGCGCCGTGAGACGGCCTTATTGTCAATGGTGATGTCACAATCCAGGCCCCGGCCGATGGAAAGATTCTGTCCGGCTGAGATGGTGAAATGCCTGATAGTTTTGTCGTGCAGGGTAATGATCCAGTCGGTCATTTTTCTACTCCTTGGTAAAATATTGCCGATTATTTATAACTGACTGCATTCTATGAGATTAGCATAAGACAAGGTAAATTAAGTGAAAAAAATCAAAAAAGATAAATATTCTCTCTGCCTTCTCCTTGCTTTCTCGGAAATTGAATGGCATTATTATTAAATACGTCTCCCCCCAAAAAAAAAGAAACTGATCTGAAATTTATGACGGAAGAGCGCAAAAATACCCCATCTGGGCGGCTTGCTGAAATATTTGCCATGATAAATATGAGTGAGCTGCCAGCCATGTCCCATAATGTCCAGGAACTTATTTCACTTACCTGCAGCAGTCGTTCCGCTGCCGCTGAATTGTCCAGGGTAATTCTGAAGGATTATTCCCTTACCAATAAGGTGTTGCAGGTGGTTAATTCCGCCTATTACTCCCTTGGCCGTCCCTGTAATTCGATCTCCAGGGCGGTAACTATCCTGGGCTTTGACGCGGTGCGGGATCTGGCTACGGCCATTGCCCTCTTTGAGGAATTTATAAAGTCCGGGGTTGATAAGGACAGCATCAGCAAGCTGCTGACGAGGTCGTTTCTAAGCGGTCTTCAGGCCCGTGACCTGGCCGTTGAAAAGAATCTTAATATTATCCCGGAAGAGGCCTTTATCTGCACACTCTTACATAATCTGGGAAAAATTATAATCTGTCTTTATCTGCCCGATGACTATAAAAATATTGCTGCTAAGGTCAAAAACGGCATGTCAGAGGACGGGGCCGCCCGGGCGGTGCTGGGAGATATTACCCTGCGGGAGATTGGCGAAGAGGTGGCTAAATTCTGGAATCTTTCTGATAAGGTTACCATGGGTATGGATAATGATCCGCAGGCGCCTCGAGACAAGTATGATGCCGATGGCTATCTGACTAATCTGGCCAATTTCTCCAATAATTTTGTGGACAGGTTTTGTGAGGGCGGGGATATGGAGGCCCTGCTTGACAGATATGGTGAGATGTTTTCCGTTGACGCCGAGGAGGTGGTGGCCAAACTCAATGAATGCGTGGCGATTTCGGAGGATATCTCCGATTCCATTCGTTACGGCTTAAATAAACTTAAAATTCGCGGCCGGCTGCGGAATGCCGAAAAAAATATCAAGAACGGTATATTGTCAACCAAAAAACCGGCTGAGGTCGGCAGGGCTGCCTCTGAGAACGGTTCTGTTGATGACCTTCGGCCTGTGGACGTGGTGCATGAACTAAATGAACTGCCCATAAGCAAGGATAAATCGGTGAATGATTTTATCCGCGAGCTCACTGAGACCCTCATGGGCCCCTTTAATCTCAATGAGTTTTATGTCAATCTCCTCGAAGGCCTTTACCGAGGAATCGGCTTTGACCGGGTGATTCTGGCTATCATTAATGTTCAGCCCAGCAGGGTCTCCCTCATGGGACGTTTTGGGCTGGGCGACATTGAGCCCGAGGTCGTCAAAAAATTTGAGCACGTTATCACCTCCACCCAGTTTGCCATTCCCCAGTCCTTGAAGCTGGGCAAGGATATGATGATTCCGGCCAATAAACCCCAGGCCTTTCCGGATAATTTTCAATATATGGTCAAGGATCGTAACGTCTATTTATTCCCCATCTGTCTCGACAAAAAGGGCATTGGCCTCATCTATCTTGACCGCCGCCGGGAACGGCCCTTGTTAGATAAGAGCCGTATCAAAACAGTGCGGCTCTTCCGTGATTTCGCGGTGATGGCTATCCGCAAGGTAAGCAAAGGATAATTAATTGTAATTTTCTATGGCGGTTATCCTCTTTAATTCCTTTTTGGCCTTTTTGATGGTCTGCGGGCTGCTGGTGCGATCCTTTTCCGCCATCTTTAAATGGTATTTAGCGTTTTTATGATCGCCGTTCAGCCAGAAGAACACTCCTAATTGATAATGTCCCTCGCCGCTATGGCCCCCGTCTGTCAGCAGCTTGCCAAGTTGAAAATGTAATTTGGCGTATTCCGGAACCTGTATCAGCAACTGGCGGTAGAGATTTTCCGCCTGCTGCTTGTCACCGAGTCGCCCTAAGGTTTCGGCCATGTTGTATTTGCTCCAGGCGTCATCCGGGCTTGCCATCAGGGCCTGCCGGTCATACTTCAAGGCCTGGTGATAACGTCCCTGGCGGTAGAAGATAATTCCTAAGTCGGTTTTTAAAATCGACTTATGGGGATAGGCTTCTATTACCTTGTTTAAGGCCTGTTGGGCCGCGCCATATTCGCCATTTTCAAGGTCTAACAGATAAAGGCCGTAGCTGGCGAAAATCCTGACCGGCTCTTTGGCTTTGGCCGCCTGCCGGGTATAGAGAACCCGGCGGCTTTCGGTATCCATGGTCTTGGCCATGAGGCGGTATTTAACACGCAGAAAGGCGAAATCGTCCCGGGGTGGGTATTTATGGGGCGGAGCAGAAAGCAGCATGTCGTCAATATATGCCAGGCGGCTCTTCGGCACGGGGTGGGAGAGGAGATAGGGCGGTACATTAGCCATCTGATAGGCGCTCAGGCGGTACATCTTCTTGAGCATGGCGGCCATGGGAGCCGGATTCATATTCATGGCCCGCATCCACTTATAGGCCAGACGGTCGGCCTCCTCCTCGTCCTGGCGGGAGAAATGGAGCCGCATGGAGGCGTTGGCGGCCATGGAACCGCCGATCAGGGCCTGGGAGAGGGCGCCGCCGCCCAGGGCGATACCGGCAATGAGCAGAGCGGTGGTGGCGATGCCGGTTTTCTTGTTTTGCTCAATCTGGCGTGAGATATGACGGCAGGTTACATGGGCACACTCATGGGCCATAACGCTGACCAGTTCTCCCTCGTTGTCCATGGCCTCTATCAGTCCGGAGTGGATGAAGATCAGGCCTGAAGGGGCGGCGAAGGCGTTAAAAGCGTTATTTTTAATGACAAAGAAATGGTATTTGAAGTATTGTGGGCCTGCGACTTTAAGTATCCTCTGGCCCAGATCGTTGATGTACTGGCTGATATCGGGGTCGTCAATTACCGTGAACTGCGTCCGCACCATGCTCAGCAGTTTCTCCCCCACCTTTTTCTCTTCGCCGACGGAAAAGGCCCGGCATGGCAGGCAGGGTTGCAGAATAAAGGCGGCAATGAGGCTGGTTATCAGTAGTCCTTTGAAAAGGAAGAACGGCTTTTTTAGAATATTCATTTGGGCTATTGTATAATTTCAGGATATATTGTCGATGGCATTCATTATAGTTATTATAATTTACACCATAAAGCAGGTTCAGCAAGTGAGAAGCTATGCTCAAGGAACTTAAAATAAAAAATCTGGCTCTAATTGAGGAACTCCATCTGATTATGGAGCATGGTCTCATTGTTCTGACCGGTGAAACCGGGGCCGGTAAATCTATTGTTCTGCAGGCCATCGCCCTACTTTCCGGCCGCCGCTCTTCGTCTTCCTGGGTGCGGGCCGGAGCTGGTCAGGCCGAGGTGGAGGCCCTGTTCGCGCTGCCGGAGACCTCCCCTCTGCGCCGGGAGTTGACAACCATGGGGCTGGAAGCTGGCAGTGAGCTATTAATTAAACGCATCCTGTCGTCCTCGGGGAAGAGCCGTTTTTATGTCAATGGCAGTCTGGCCACCGCCCGCCTGATCACGAAAATTACTGAATATCTGCTTAGTGTTGCCAGTCAGCACGATCATCAACAGTTGCTTAATTCAGCATCTCATCTGGACTTTATTGATCTGGCTGGTGAGCTTTGGCCCCTGCGGGAGCGGGTGGCTGCTCTCTATGAGCAGTGGTCGGCTGCCAGCCGGGAATTGGCGGAGCTGCGCCAAATGGAGATGGAAAAAGAACAGCGCCGGGATTTTCTCTCCTATCAGGAGAAGGAGATCCGGGAGGCGGCAGTGGAGCCTGGTGAAGATGAAATTCTGGCCAATAAACGCCGCCGATTGAAATCGGCCGATGATCTGCGGCGTTTGGGCCGCCATTGCTTTGGGCTCTTAAACAGTGCCGATGATGCCTTGAGCAAGGTCAGAAAAGATGTCACCGGCATGGCGGAGCTGGACGAGGAGGTCACAAAACTTGCCGAGGGCCTGACCGAACAGAGTTATATTGTCGGCGATTATCTCCTTGAATTACGGGATTATCTTGATAATCTGCCTAATGATACCGGTCAGTTGGAGGAACTGAGCGCCAGGATTGATCTTCTGCAGCAGTTAAAGAGGAAATATGGGCTCACCCTGGAGGAGGTTATCGTCTATGGCGGGAAGGCCCGCGCGGAGCTGGAGGGGTTGGACGCTTTAGATGAGCGGCTGCGGGAGCTGGAAGAGGGCTCAGCCCGGCTTTATGATGAGCTGTTAAAGGAGGCGGAGGAGTTATCAGGTCGGCGGAGAGAGACGGGACGGGAAATGGCGGCCGCCATTATCAATGAGCTGCGGGATTTGAGTTTTGCCCAGGCAGAATTTGAGGTGGTTTTTCATGATACCGGGGCTGAACCTAAATTGTCTAAGAACGGTCTGGATCGGCTGGAATTTATGTTTTCCGCCAACCCCGGCGAACCTCTAAAGTCACTGGCTAAGGTGGCCTCGGGTGGTGAACTGTCCCGGCTTATGCTGGCTATGCGCTGTATTTTGGCTCAGAAGGATATGGTGGAGACAGTCATTTTTGATGAGGTGGATGCCGGGATAGGCGGTAAGGCGGCGGAGGCGGTGGCTGGTAAGATTGCAGAACTGGCCCGTCATCACCAGGTAATGTGCATCACTCATCTGCCCCAGATAGCCGCCGGGGCCGGAACCCATTATGTAGTCGAGAAGAAAACCGTAAACGGCCGTACTAATACCTCCATATGCCGTCTGTCGGCGGCGGAGAGGGCGGGGGAGCTGGCCCGGATGCTGGCTGGTGAATCAGTATCCACCCAGACCCTGGCCTTTGCCGATGAACTGTTGCGGCGTCAGGCGCGGAATATCTTGGGAGAAAAAATATAGTGAAAGAAAAACGAGCCATTGCCCTCTTTTCCGGGGGGTTGGACAGCATTCTGGCCTGTCGTCTTATGGCGGAGCAGGGAGTTGATGTGCGGGCGGTGACCTTTGTCAGTCCCTTCTTCGGTTATGAGCTGTTGGCCAGGCAGGCCGCTCATTGTCGTACGATTAAGGAAAAATACGGTATTAATCTCACCCTGGTGGAGATCAGCACTGCCTATATGACTATGCTGCGTAATCCAGCTCACGGCTATGGTAAGCATTTTAACCCCTGTCTGGACTGCAAAATCTTTATGATGACTAAGGCCAGGGAGATGATGGCTGAATTGAAGGCCTCCTTTATCATCTCCGGCGAGGTGGTGGGGCAGCGTCCCATGTCCCAGCGCCGGGACGCCCTGCGGGTGGTGGAACGTGAATCAGGCTGTGAGGGTATTCTGCTCCGGCCCTTATGCGCTCAACGCTTAGAACCCACCCGGCCGGAACTCACGGGGCTGGTGGATCGGGAGAGGCTGGCCGATTTATCCGGCCGCAGCCGGGCTGGGCAGATGGCTATGGCGGCCAGTTTCGGCTTTGATGATTATCCAACCCCGGCCGGCGGCTGTATTCTCACCGACCCCATAGTTTCCAAGCGCATCAAGGGTTATTACGCTGAGCATGAGCGGGTATCGGCGGCTGATATGCGTTTACTCATGGTGGGGCGTCAATTCAGGCTGCCCATGGGCGGCTGGCTGGTTATCGGTCGTAAGGAGTCGGAGAACAGTACCCTCGATGGTCTGCGGCAGGCTGGGGACAGATGCTTGATGTTGAAGGATCGGCCGGGGCCCACTGGGGTTTTACGATATTTAAAGGATCCCGCGGAGTTGGTGATGGCTGCCGCTCTGGTGGCCCGTTATGGCAAAAAAGGGGCCGATGGCTGCCCTCAGCCTGGAGTAGTGGTCTGCCAGGGGGATGACGGAACGATTGAAATAGATGTCGGGGAACGTGAAATCAGAGAGACACAGGTACTCCCCGCATAGTTATCTTGACAGATTTTATCAAAATTGTTAAGAGCAGAA
>VAPL010707490.1_pt1 | contig 12208 bp, 10 predicted proteins | sample 3395061 | NCBI WGS metagenome assembly VAPL01 (sample SAMN08290444, study PRJNA428436) | hydrothermal vent metagenome | isolation source: Deep-sea hydrothermal vent chimney 2 | place: Pacific Ocean: Juan De Fuca Ridge | depth 2182 m m
AGTCGGAATTCCCGCGTACCGAAGCAAATGTTATTCGCGCACTCAATGTGGGCAGCGGCACCGCACCGGAAGGCGGCGTTGAGCCTTATGCCGCAGCCGCTGTCAATACGACTGGCGTAGTCGGCATTGCTGTTACCAAGGTAGCCTCGGCCTGGGCTTCAAACGACCGGGTCACCATTACACGACCGGCATATCTGGACTTCACGGCAGCATCAACCATCAGCGTTTCTTACTGAAACTGATGAAAAAGGCTCCCCATTTGGGGAGCCTTTTTTATTTAGCCGTATTAATTTTGCTTCCTCAAATGTAAAACCTCACCAACATTAGCAACGAATTCTGCCGTATATGATGACCCGGGATCTTCTGCACGTTAAACTCCGCGCCTTTGGCATCCATTTCAGTATTAGCCTGTTCATCTTTTTCACCCTGCTCTATTTTATCCTTTTCCGCTGGTATCCCATGCCTTTCTTTGACACTGACGGCGGCTGGCAGGGTATTCGCATCATCGCCGGGGTGGATCTGACACTGGGACCACTCCTGACTTTCATCGCCTTCAATCCCCGCAAGGCACCCCGATTATTGAAACTGGATCTTGGTCTTATCGCTCTGGCGCAGGTTGCCGCCCTGGTCTGGGGAATCGGCACTGTGCATGGCGAACGTCCCTATCTCGTCGTCTTTGCCGATGGCATTTTCTATCCCCTGACCTATTATCAGATTCCGGAAACCGGACTCAGTAAAGACGACATCAACAAACTGGCACCGGGCCCGACACCGAAAAAAATCTATGTCGAGGTCCCCAGAGACAAAGCCAAATATCAGGCCCTGCTGACCCTCGCCGTAGCAACCCAGCCCATTCATTTCATGGGCAAACGTTATCGCGCCTTCGATAAAAGTGAAGCCGAAAATATCAGCCGCTACAGCATCGACATGAAAGCCTATCTTAAAGGTGAAGCGGCTGCATGGCAGCAGGAATACCAGAAATTTATACATTCCCATCCAGACACGCGGGATAGCATGCTGTACTTTCCCCTCAACGCCCGTTACGGCAAGCATATCATTGCTTTTGACCGTAACAGCCGGAAGTTCATCGGGGTACTGAATATTCCACCACCGAGCATTGACGAAGTCATCTGGGGCAAAAAAGAAGCTAAAATACGACGTCGCCGGGAAGCTGAACGGTTAAAGACAAAACAGGCAGCTTCCTCACCTGTCCCCTGAGGCAGGTATAATTGGTGTGTATAATCCTGCTATCGTACTACGCACTCATATATTCGGCTAACCTGGACAAAAGCCTATGCAACAAGCTGCTCATGGGAACCTGAGAATTTATTTAATCCTGCTCGCACTGCTGTTGCTCCTGCCCGCACTAATCTACTCTCCCGGTTTACACGGCCCCTTTCTTCTGGATGATTATTCTAATTTTATCCAGAATGATGGTATCCATATCCATGCTCAGGATCTGTCATTCAGCACTCTGCGCGAAGCAGCCAACTCTCTTTCTTCCGGCATTCTGGGGCGCCCGATCGCCGCCATCAGTTTTACTTTCAACTATTATTTCAGCGATGGCGCAAACAACCCCTATGGCTTCAAGCTGTTTAATGTTGTCATCCACACCATCAATGGCCTGCTGATATTCTGGTTTGTACGGCTGCTGTTTCTGCGTCTACAGGCGCACCCCTCCCAGCCCCTGAAAGAATTCACCCGCCACGGTTCCATCACACTTCTGGCCAGTCTCATCGCCCTGCTGTGGGTATGCCATCCCATACAACTTACCAGCGTGCTATATATAGTGCAGCGCATGACCTCGATGGCAGCTCTGTTCATGCTGCTGGCGTTGATCGCCTACCTAAAGGCACGAACTGCAAAGCAGGCACATACAAGATGGAGCTGGTTAGCCACTGTCCCTGTTTGGAGCGTGCTAGCACTTCTCAGCAAGGAAACCGGCTTTCTGTTACCCCTGTATATCCTGGTGCTGGAACTGGTTCTGTTCCCAACGGCCTTCCCCTGGAAATACTGGCCCGGATTAAAACAAAACTTTCGCTGGCCAATTCTGATCGGAACCGGCCTGCTGGCCGTGTTACTCATTGCCGCCGCCGTCCGCTATTCCCTACCGGCCTATGCCCCCCGGGACTTCACTCTTATGGAACGGCTGTTGACCGAAGCCCGGGTACTGGTGTTCTATATCGGACAAATTCTCGTCCCCCAACTATCATCTTTTGGCCTTTACCATGATGATTTCGCTATTTCGCATACGCTTCTGCAGCCCTGGACCACACTCCCGGCTGTACTTTCTATCGCGACCCTGCTCCTGCTGGCCCTGCTCACGCTACGCCGCCAACCGCTGCTCTCCCTCGGCCTGCTCTGGTTTTTTGCCAGTCATGCGCTGGAATCTACGGTCTACCCTTTTGAGCTGATATATGAACATCGCAACTATCTGGCCAGCCTGGGTGTAATATTTATCATTCTTCAGGCACTGCTCTGGTTACATGCACAATACAGGGACAAACGAATCTGGCTGCTCATGCCCGCTCTTATCCTTGTTTTTGCCATCAGCACCGCCATCCGCAGCTATCAATGGCGCGATCTACCGTCTCTTCTTGTAGCCCATGTTGAGAATCACCCGGAATCCCCGCGCGCATGGGCGGCTCTATCCAATGTTTATGTAGAAAAAGGTAACTATATCGAAGCCATTGCATCACTCCAAAGAGCCTCGCTATTAGACCCGCACGAGCCAGGTTATCCTGTAAAAATCTACATGAACATGAAATTGATAAATCTTCCTCCCCCTAAGTCTTTACTTGAGCAAATAGATAACGCCATTAGGCGCACCCCAAAAAGTATTTTGCTCTCCAACCTGTTTCATAAAATGAACCAATGTATTGATTCAAGTTGCAAAGAAATACAGCCCGTTATGGAAAAATGGAACAGGATCGTTCTTGAAGTCGCTAACCTGGCCCAATACCGGTATTTTCTGGGTAGCAACCTGGCGGTACAGGGCAGGTTCAACGAAGCCTTGCAACAACTGGATATGTCAATCAGACTATCACCTGTTCATATTTCACCCTACATCAGCAAGATTGAAGTTTATCTTGCCCAGGGGAAGCTTGACGAGGCTAAAAAAACCTATTCCAGACTAAAAATTGTGAACATAAAATTATTCGGTGTTCTGACAGGCAAGGTGCTGGAAACAGGAAAGCGAGTTTCTGAATTCAAGCCACAATCTTCCCGCCGCCAGCCACAGTGATTGCCTGAATAAAACATCTGAGTTGCAAAATTTTACTGATGATAGTGTCATAATACGAATACCATGCCTTAAGCTGAGCAATTTCTGTAACCAGTGATCGGCACTGCTACCGAGACTCATTGAATGACCTGTAGACAATGAAACTAATTCAAACATCACAAGATCTCGCTATCAACGGCGCAATGCCAGCCTTTGAGCAACCACTTCATGTTGGTCGCCCAAACACCGGCAGCCGCGAAGCTTTTTTGAACTATGCCGGTGAAATATTTGATCGCCGCTGGTTGACCAATAACGGTCCAATAGTACAGGCGTTCGAGCAACGAGTAGCCAATTACCATAATGTCAAACACTGCGTGGCCATGTGCAGCGGCACGATATCACTTGAAATAGCTATCCGTGCTTTAGGACTGGAGGGAGAGGTAATTATCCCCTCTTATACATTCATTGCTACCGCACACGCCCTGCACTGGCAGTCAATTACGCCGGTATTTGCTGATATTGACCCGGCCACCCACACCCTCGACCCTGATGCAGTACGGCGCATGATCACACCACGCACGAGCGGCATTATCGGTGTTCGTCTCTGGGGCCGAGCCATCCCCGTCGATGCATTACAGGCCATTGCCGATGAACACGATCTCAAGCTCATGTTTGATTCTGCGCACGCTTTTGCTTGTTCATACAAAGGTACTATGATTGGTAATGCGGGTGCCTGTGAAGTACTCAGTTTTCATGCAACTAAATTCTTCAATACATTTGAGGGCGGTGCAGTCCTCACTAACGAGGATAAACTTGCCGAAACCATGCGCCTGATGCGCAACTTTGGTTTCTCAGGGATGGATAATGTCATCCACCCAGGAACCAACGGCAAAATGATTGAAATCGCAGCCGCAATGGGAATGGTTAATCTGGATGCAATCGATAGCATGATCGAGGCCAATCGCAGCAACTATTCTGTTTACCGTGATGAGCTATCCGGCTTGCCTGGTATCAAGCTGCTCTCATTTGACGAATCTGAGCACAACAACTACCAGTATGTCGTTATTGAAATCGGTGAAGAATGTCCGTCAACCCGGGATTATATTATTCAGGGCCTGCATGCTGAGAACATTCTGGCGCGAAGATACTTCTGGCCGGGCTGCCACAAAATGAAACCCTATAAAGACTTGAACCCCCATGCTGAATTGATGCTGCCAAATACTCAACAGGTGGCGGACAGGGTGATTTTACTACCGACGGGAACAACTATGGATGTTAATATGATCTGCACGGTGGTCTCAGTAATTCGAATGTTGTTAGAGAACCCACTATGAAGCTTGCGATAATGCAACCCTATTTCCTTCCCTACCTGGGCTACTGGCAGCTTCTTAACTTTGTTGATCGCTTCGTGATCTATGACAATGTAAATTTTATCAAGGGAGGATGGATTAACCGAAATCGCATTCTGATTAACGGTAAACCAAGTTATATTACAATTCCTCTGCATCAAGCATCTCAGAACAAGCTGATTTGTGATATATCCCTGCAATCTTCACTTGCCTGGCAAACAAAAATGATTAAGTCGATAGAATACACCTATCGCAAAGCACCATTTTTCTCTAATATTTTCCCCATTATTAAGCAAATTATCAGCTACAAAACCGATAATCTAGCAGATTTTCTTGTTCACCAACTTAAGACTATGGCCGCCTTTCTGGGAATAAGGACCGAGTTAATAAAAAGCAGCCACCGTTATAAATACCCTAATTTGACTGGTCAGGATAGAATTCTTGATATCTGCAAACGCGAGGGCGCAAGCGCCTATATTAATCTGCAAGGAGGACAGGCACTATATAATGCTGCTGCATTCCGCAGGCAAGACATAGACCTGTGCTTTATAGTGACGCAACAGATACCTTATATGCAAAGATCGGCTGGATTTGTAGCCAGTCTGTCCCTCGTTGATGCATTGATGGAGATTGGAGCACAAGGTGTGGCAGAGCAACTGGATAAATTCAACCTGCTAACCGATGAAAATCTTCATGTATAGTAAAACAGAAGAAAAAATTCGCAGCGCAAGCTTTAAAAGAAATATCCAGTTGGAAAATCTGTTGGCTTCCTTAAATGGAACTCTGGCTTGCGCCGAAGAACATCTGCTTGAAAAATCATCTCTGCTCGGCCCAGATTATCCCGTTATCTTTATAATGGGGCCATTGCGTAGTGGTACGACTCTATTCACACAATGGCTGGCCAACAGCAATATTGTTGCCTATCCCAGCAATCTTCTATCCAGATTTTATGCTGCGCCAGCAATAGGGGCACAGATACAATTACTGTTGACCGACCCACGCTTTAACTTTCGCAATGAGATTCTTGATTTCAATAACAGCATTTCTTTTGAATCAGAGAATGGTAAAACCAGAGGCGCCCTAGCACCAAATGAATTCTGGTATTTTTGGCGCAGGTTTCTTCCTTTTCAGGAATTGGACTGGCTAACGGATGAAGATCTATTTCGTATAGTTGATCAAGAAAAACTGGTGTCTGAGTTGACAACGCTTACTCGAGTTTTCGGTAAACCCTTTGCATTGAAAAGCATGATTCTCAATTACAATATCCCATTTCTGAATGCAATCTTTAAAAAAGCACTGTTTATTCAGATAAAGCGTGATCCGGTAACCAATGTCGCGTCTATCCTGGAAGCACGCAAGCGGCAACTTGGAAGTAAGAAAGAGTGGTATTCATTTAAAATACCGGAGTATCCACAACTGAAAGAGCTTGACCCGGTAACGCAATCCGCCGGCCAGTTGCACTACATTAACAGCGCAGTCACAAAAGGCATGGCAACGGTTAATGAATCAAGAAAGATAGTGATAAAATATGAGGGGTTTTGTCAGAACCCACATAGTGTGTATAAAGATTTACTGCTGAAGCTGGACATTTCCGAGAATGATAACCGCTATGGAGGGCCAGAACAATTCATTAAATCAAGAGATTCTAATATGCCAAACAGGGCAGCCATTGAACAGGCACTGTCCGCGTTTGCGGAAAATTCAACACCTAGAGATTAAGCAAAGCGTCTTTGTTGACGATTTCATAAAACAGATGAAATAAAAATACTACGATGAAAAATGCCAAGTCATTAGCATGGAATACGACCGCAAATTACATTGGGCTTGGTTACACCACGATCGTTGGAATTGTTGTTTTCCCCCTATACTTGCAATATCTCGGTGCCGAATCCTTCGGTTTGGTTGGATTTTTCACAGTCCTGCAATCCTGGATACAGTTGTTGGATATGGGCATGTCACCGATGTTTTCACGCCAGGCAGCTCAGGCACGCGGACAAAACATAGACTTTCTTGAACTAAAAAAATTACTAAGAAGTCTTGAATTAATTATTCTCACCATTTCCATAACCGCTATTCTGAGCATTACTGTTGGCAGCGAATGGATTTCGAGTCACTGGTTAAATGTTACATCACTACCGTTGACAGAGGTGAAAACCTGTATTGTGTTGATGGGGGCAGTATTTGGGCTGCGCTTTTTTTCGTCACTATATCGTAGTGGCATTCAGGGCATGGAAAACCAGGTTCGGTTAAATGTTATTACTATTACGCTGGTAACACTAAGGTTTATTGGAGCCCTGATTCTACTGAAATTTGTTACACAAGAGATCGTGTATTTCTTCGCTTATCAACTTGTTATTAGTACTATCGAGTTATTGGCTCTGTTTGCCACGTTTTATCACTCAATGCCAGTTACGGATAAAATTGGAATTAAATTTTCCTGGAATATAATAAAGCCAATACTTCCTTTTGCCGGTGGACTTGCTTACGCAACTTCAATTTGGGTTTTACTCACGCAACTGGACAAAATTATACTTTCCAGTATTTTGCCATTATCAGAATATGGCTATTTTGCTCTGGTAGGGATTGTTGCTGCAGGAATCCTGCAACTTGCAGGCCCCATTAGCCAGGCGATTTTACCCAGAATGACTTATCTTCTGTCTCTGGGTAAAGAAAAGGATATGCTCAGACTGTATAGAAAATCCACACAGCTAATGACAGTGATAATGCTGCCTTTGACGGGAATGATTGCCCTGTTTTCTACCGAGCTATTGTTTGCATGGACAGGGGACAGGAAAGCTGCAGAATGGGCCGGCCCTATACTCTTCTGGTTTGCACTTGGAAACGGAATTTTATCCCTTAGTGCATTTCAATACTATCTACAATTTGCACATGGCAAGCTTAGAATTCATGTAATCTTTAATACAGTTTCAGCCACCATACAGATCCCCATAATTATTTATGCCGCATTTAAATATGGTGCCCTGGGTGTCGCACTAACATGGTTCACACTACGATTAATAACTTTTATCATATGGACTCCAATCGTGCATCATATATTCGCGCCCGGCATACACCTGTCATGGTTATTTAAGGATATTGCGCCAAATTTTTTACTTACGGTTTCGCTGTTGACGTTTATTCAATCACTGGATATTGGGTTTAATTTAATGAGCCGGTTAGAAGTTTTTTCAATCCTGCTTGGCATTGGGCTTACGGTTTTTATTCTAAACGCATTACTCTCGATTGAGAGTAGACGTTTCATCATTAATATGGTTAAGCCGGTCAAAATTAAATGATGAAAATCATAAATTTTAAAATTTTAAAATCATTAAGACAAAAAATAAAGGTGCGCCATTTACAAAAATACCGCAGCCAATTGTCGCTGCAGCCGTTGAATGCTGAAATTCATTATAATTTCGCAAACTCCGCGAACAAACTTGGACTATATAACCTTTCCAATGCTGAACTAAGATCTGCCGAATATCTTGGGCTGGATAGCAAAAAGGTAAAGACGTTAAATAATAAAAACAGGGAGCTGCTCCGAGAACTTACAGATCTCGATGTAAATCAATATCAACGATTTGTTATTTTACAAACACATCTAAGTGAGCTTTTAGAGAATGGTGATTCGATACTTGATGTCGGTGGCGGACATGGAATATTGTCTCAATTTATGCCTGATAATCGTTATTTTCTTGTTGAACCATCAGTGAATGGTGTTTCTGGACTAAAGTTACCCTTTACTGACAATAGTTTTGATGCAGTAGTTACCTGCCATGTTCTCGAACATATTGCAGCGGATAATCGGCCAATGTTTATCAATGAATTAGTTCGAGTATCCAGAAAAAATGTTCTTATATTTAACCCATTTAAAAATGAACATCTTGATGAACTGGAAAGATTGAAACTCATTCTGGACGTGACAAAAGCAGCATGGGCGAAAGAGCATATCGAATGTGGGCTACCAGGCATAGAAGAGATTACCGATTACCTCTCTTCTCAACACCTATCTTTTATAATAAAAGAATATGGTGATATATATTCTGCCGTTGCTACCATTTTTATGTCATATTTTTCTGAAAAATTATATGCAGATGATCTCGTTAAAATTAATCGGCATCTTAACCAGAAGTATGACCAACTAGGCAGTAGTAAATATCCTGTAAACATAATGATTGTGATTAAAAAATGCAGTGATGATTGAAAGATAGCGGCATATCAGCGTAAGTGTTTTTTGAGTTTTTATTAACATTCTCACCAGGCATTGATAAACTTTGTTATGCAGTAATTTATAAAGGACTCAGGACAAATGGTTTTTACTGGACAGAAATCTGGAACCCATATTTAACCTGAAATACTCCGAGACGTGCAAAAACAAACAATGAATTACAAAACAAATACATTGGCAAACGCGAGAAAAAATCAGCAGGAGATTCTATCTGGATGGGATTATTATTCACCGCCTTTGGCAAGTATATGCTGCATCACTTACAACCATGTATCATATATACAAGAAGCAATTGACAGTTTCCTGATGCAGGAAACAAAATTTCCATTCGAGATTCTGGTGCATGATGACGCATCGACAGATGGTACAATGGAGATCATTCTGGACTACGCAAAAAAATATCCGGATATCATTAAGCCCATCATTCAAACAGAAAATCAATATGCAAAGTGCGGATTAATAAATCCACGCTTTGTCTTTCCTAAAGCAAAAGGAAAATATATTGCCCTGTGTGAGGGTGACGACTACTGGACTGATAATAAAAAATTGCAAAAACAAGTCACATTTTTAGAACAGAATCCAGAATATGTTATCACTTACACTAATTGTCAACCTTTTGACAAAAATGGCAACCTTGATGTTAATTTTGGGGCGAGCACAAGGGATCTTGATGCCGAAGAACTAATAAAAGCCACATCTTTACACACCTTGACAACTTGTTTCAGGAATGTGATCAAAGAGATTCCACAAGATTTATTGTCAGCAAGATATGGCGATCTTATTATGTGGTCACTGCTAGGTGCGCATGGTAAAGGAAAATATCTTGCCGATATAAAACCTGCAGCTTATCGAATACACGATGGGGGAGTTCATTCAAAAAAAACTCGCAAACAACAGGATGAAATGGCATTAATCACCAGCAACGCCTTACTTTCTTACTATGCACGACTAGGTGATATTGATACTGCAAGATATTTTCTCAACAAAAGCTTTAGGCTCTCACGAAAAATAATTGGATGGAAGGGGGTAATCATTCTCATATCCAAAACTTTCATTAAAAAAATAAATACCGCGCGCCGTCTTGTCACAGATAAATTACGATCATGGAACAAGTAAATGACCAGACAACACAATATAACCTCTCCAGATTATCCATCAACAGAAAATACCTGCGCGGTAGTTATCACTTATTTTCCTGATTATGATATCAGTTCAAGGTTGCATCGAATACAGCAACAACTATCTTCAATTATTATAGTTGACAACGCATCCAGTGAGCATTGCCTGTCGATACTAAAAAGTTTTTCTTCCTCACAGAAAATCAAATTACTGGAAAATAATAAAAACGAAGGTATTGCTAAAGCACTCAACCAGGCAGCATCACTTGCCATAGAATCAGGTTTCTCATGGATTCTAACGCTTGATCAGGATACTATCGTCCAGGATAATATGTTTGATGAACTTGCGGCCATATACAAATCCAGCGGCTACCGTTTACCACTCATTGGAAGCAATTACTGGGACGCATTAAGAAACAAACAATTTATAGAATGCACGTCCCAAGCCGATCATGCATTTATTGAACAGCGGACACTTATAACATCTGGAACTTTAATGAGACTTGATCTTTTTAAGTCTATCGGTGGTTTCAGAGAAGATTACTTTATCGACTCTGTCGATCATGAATATTGTCTTAGAGCACGGTCAAATAATTTTTCGGTAGTAATAAGTTGTAAAAATTTGATGTCGCATTCCATCGGGATATCAGCTTCTCGCAGCAGTCATTTTCAGGCATTTGAACACCCGCCCATACGAAAATACTATATTGCCAGGAACACCCTGGTAACATTAAAAGATTATTTTACACGCGAACCCGCATGGGCTATGCGCCAATTACTTAGACTAGCTATCGAATTAACCTCTATCATATTGTTTGAACGAGACAAAAAAAACAAGACTTACGCTTTTATGCACGGCATAAGGGATGGTATAAAAAATAAAATGGGGCACTGCGAGTGGATCTGAGAATAAAGCCCGTTACAAAAAAAAAGTTGCTCGTGCTTGGTGTACACCTCAACTCGGAAGGCTACCCAAATGTCCGTTACCGAATTCAGGATTTCAGAAAAACACCCTGGCTGGAAATAACTGAAATTAACATACCCATGTGGAAAAAAACTATTTCCTCAAAACATAGTAAACTTCGCTTTATATTCAGCCTGTTTCGAGCTTCCTATGCGCACCTGTCTGTTACCGTAAAATATCTATTACACGGGCGAGCTGATCTGGTATATATCCCCTATCCTTCGGTATTTATGGGATTTATACTTGGAGTTTTACCTCGTACCATCAGACCGAAGAGGGTTGCACTTGATACATTTATTTCTTTGTATGATACCGTCGTCAATGATCGAAAATTATTATCTCCCCAAAACACACTTGCCAGTTTATTAAAACACATAGAAAAAAAGGCGTATTCATACGCTGACTTAGTCATTGTCGACACCCCGCAAAATGTATCTCATGTTTGCAGAGAATTTAATCTGTCCGAAAAAAAAGTAATCGATATACCCCTTTCCACTAACGAGAAGAATTTTCAGCTACAACCCTATCAACCAAATAAAAAAGTATGCAGGGTATTGTTCGTCGGTACTTTTATTCCTTTACACGGAATATCTACAATCCTTGCCGCCGCTATCAACCTGAAAGACAAGCCGAACATTCTGTTTAAAATTGTTGGCACGGGACAAACGGCTGAGGTAATTAAACAAGTAGTCCAGGAAGATACTGCTAACCTAGAATGGGTTCACACATGGCAAACGCCTGAAACACTGGCCGAAATGATTAATGAAGCTGATATTTGTCTGGGGATTTTTGGTTCTGGTGAAAAAACCCAACGCGTCTGCCCGCTAAAACTATACACTTACGCCGCCTGCGGCCGAGCAATTATCACAGGTAAGACAGAATGGACCCGGCATGCCGAAAAAAATCTTGGCTACACGCCTTTTGAGACAGTACCCGTTAATGATGGCACTGCACTAGCGAATAAAATAAAGCAGCTTGCCGATTCACTTGAATATCGAAGAAAGCTTGCAGAAAACAGCAGGAAGTTTTACCAAGATCATCTTTGTAATAAAATAGCACTATCTCGACTGGAAATATTGCTTTTTGATGGCTAAATAACTGTTCCAAAAAGGTGTCCACTTAGGGAACTTGTGAGCCTCTCACCGATCTGATCAATCGACAAAGAAATGACTGATCGAGAGAGGCTCCCAAGTTGGATTACAGTATAAATGAAATACCCCGTGCCGTCAGACGGCGCATGAAGAAGATTTCTCAAAAACACAGCGATGCTGACTACCGAAGACGTGCTAATGCAATATTGCTTTTATATGAAGGCTACAACGTGAC
>VAPL010217982.1_pt1 | contig 12205 bp, 11 predicted proteins | sample 3395061 | NCBI WGS metagenome assembly VAPL01 (sample SAMN08290444, study PRJNA428436) | hydrothermal vent metagenome | isolation source: Deep-sea hydrothermal vent chimney 2 | place: Pacific Ocean: Juan De Fuca Ridge | depth 2182 m m
CCAGGACAAAAAGAGCGGTCTTTCTGATCTCCTGGATAAAGACAAAGACCCTGGCGTATGGGTGTGTTTCCTCCATTAATCAGTCTCGATAAAAGGTTGATTCCATCCAGTTGGTCAGCTGCTGAGCTGTAGCAGGCATGAACTTAACTTGATGAACTTAGATGTTGTGTAATAAACCACTTTATAGCCACGGCCAGCAGGTCTGTATCGTTTTTATTGTCTGCCGCGATTTTTTTTCGGAAACGATCCAGATCATAGAGGCAGAGAATAAAATCATCGGCCTGCTCCTGGTTTATTTTACGACCGGCCAGCAGGGCAGGGTGGTTTATAAGCGCCAGCATCTCATCATTATAACGGTTATATTCCCGTAAATCCTGATTAATCTGCCATTGACTCAGGGTCTGTTCCCGGTCTTCGGCAAAACCATGGCAATGGGGTTCGCGGATGAGGATGTGGATGGCTTTGTCTCCCTGGGCCTCAAGTGAGGCACCGCGCCCTAAAGGGTAGGTGCGGCAGGCTCCAGGGCGGTCATTATATACCTGGCAGCCCTCATTGCCCACAAAGGGGCAACTGGCCCGGCCGTCATCCACCATGCCGAGGTATACCTTGGGGTAGAGCTCCTCAGACTCAAACTCGATAACGGCGTATTGCTCTAAAAAATGGCCCGAGGTAAGCCCCAGCACTTTTTTCAGGCGCAGGACGTCGTAGGGGGTCAGAGCTAGTTCCAACTGCCGGCAGCAGTCCGTGAAACAGGAAATTCCGGCATGGCAGTGAAATCTAAAGACCTCATCCGCCTTCAGGGGTTGATGCTCCGGTAATCGCGGCATTTATTGCTTCTCCTTACTCCAGATGGAGAGCAGGGGGCTGGCGATAAATATGGAGGAATAGGTGCCGACGATAATACCAACAATGAGTGTGAAGGCAAATTCGTGAATTACCACACCGCCAAGCAGGAATAAGGCCACCAGGGACAGCAACGTAGTGAGAGAGGTGACGATGGTTCGGGACAGCATCTCGTTGGTACTGCGATTAATGAGGGCGAAGAGGTTCTTCTCATTACCCTGACGCTTGATATTTTCTCTTATGCGGTCAAAGACAATTACTGAGTCATTGATGGAATAACCGGCCAGGGTCAGTAAAGAGGTGACAATTAACAGGGTCATTTCCACATTCATGACGTAACAGATACCAATAACAACCAGGACATCGTGGAAGATGGCGACTACCCCGGCCAGGCCAAAACGGATATCAAAGCGCAGAGCGAGGTAGATGATGATTCCCAATAGTGAGATGAAGATGGCCTCTACGGCCTTGTCACGCAGAGCGCTGCTGACGGAGGAGCCAATCTCTGTTTCACTGATGATTTTAAAATGCTTACCCTTGATCTCGGAGTTTAAAATCTTGGTTACCTTGGTGTCAAGATTTTCCACCGTCTTGGTTGATTTCTTGAGTTTAATAATCAACTGGTTTTTATTTTCCACCTTTTGCAGTTGAATATCATTAAGTTTATATTTGATAAAGGCCTTTCTGGCCTCCTTGAGTTGAAAGGGGGCAGAGGCCTGATATTCGAGCATGGAGCCGCCGGCAAAATCAACGCCAATATTACCATGACCACGCAAAATCTGGACAAAGGAGAACATCCCGAGGAGGGCCAGAACTGTGGAGATGGTAAAGGTGATTTTACGGATACTCATATAATCTAAATTGGGTTTGTTAAAGAACTTCAGGAAGGTCAATTTCTTCAAGGCCCGTTTATTATACAGGTAATCATAGGCCAGACGGGTACCGAAGAGGGTGGTAAAGAGGTTGAAGGTAACGCCGAAGGACAGGGTAACCGCGAAACCTTTAATGGGGCCGGTACCGAAGAGGAAAAGGGCCAGAGCCGTGATAAGGGTAGTTACCTGGGAGTCGACAATAGTCCAGAAGGCCTTGTCGTAACCGCCTTCCACCCCGGAGCGAATGGATTTACCGAGAGCGAATTCCTCCCGCATTCGTTCAAAGATGAGGACATTGGAGTCCACCGCCATACCAATGGAGAGGATGATACCGGCAATACCAGGCAGGGTGAGAGTGGCATTCATAAAGGCCAGGCCGGTGAAGACCAGAAGGACGTTTAAGGCCAGAGCCAGATCGGCAATGAAGCCGGAGAAACGATAGTAAAACAGCATAAAGGTGATGACCAGGAAAACACCGAGGAGTCCGGCGGCGATTCCCTGATGGATGGAGTCTTTGCCAAGGGAGGCCCCCACTGTAAGGTTCTGGACAATCTCCACCGGAGCGGGCAGGGCGCCGATCCGGAGGACAATGGCCAGGTCGGAGGCCTCTGGATAGGTGAAGTTGCCGGAGATTTGGGCTCGGCCGCCGAGAATTTTCTCCCTGATAACCGGGGCGGATTTTACCCGGCCGTCAAGGATGATGGCAAAGCGTTTGTTGACGTTTTTTTCGGTAATCTGGCCGAAAATTTTACCGCCCCGGCCTGTGAGATCAAGGGTGACATAGGGCTCATTAAAGCTGCCGCCTACCCGCACCTGGGCATCGGCCACCATGTCACCGCTCATCATTACCTGGCTCCTGACCAATAATGGACTTTTAGTTTTGCGGCCGGTCTGGGGGTCTTTGTTGGTCTCGAAATAGACCTCGGTATTCGGCGGCAGTTTACGGCTTAATACCATATTCAATTTCTTGAGGCCGTCGCCTTTATGCCATAGTCCGGCCTGGACGGCCTGGTTGATCATCCTGGCAAGATCAAGGCCGCCGTTGTTGTCCACTACCATCTTGAATTCAAGCTGTGCGGTTTGGCCGATGAGTTTTATGGCCCGTTTGGGATCCTTGATGCCGGGAAGCTGCACAACAATCTCGTCATTACCCTGGCGGACAATAACGGGCTCCGAGACTCCGAACTGATCAATGCGGTTACGGATAATTTCCAGGGACTGATTAACGGCATTTTTCTTGATGAAATCAATGCGCTTCTGGCTCAGGGCCATGATGATGCGGGGGAATGAACCGGCCTCCTCCTTGACCTCGATCTTCAGGTTGGGAAACTCGTTTTTCACCGTATCTTTGATGATGTTCAGGGCACTCTTATTGGGGACGGTGAAGATGATCTTACTGTTGAGAGGTGATTTGGTCTTGACCACCGAGATATGTTTGGCGGCCAGGGCTTCTTTCAGATCATTGGCCGCAAAATCCAGAGAGTTGGCAATGGCCTGCTGCAGATTAACCTTCAGGATGAGATGCATACCACCCTGAAGATCAAGACCAAGTTTAAGGCCCTGTGGGGCGAGGTATTTTTTCCACCAGCCGGGCACCCCTTTATAAAAGGAGGGGACAACACTGATGGCGGAGATTATGGTAATCAGGGCGAGAAATATGATCTTCCAGCGTAGAGATTTGTTCATGATTGTAATTCCAGGTTTCGAAAATAAATATTAGTCTAACTGTAACTATTCAGCGTGATATCTAAAAGTAACAATAACCACCGGAGTGTAACTGCTCTAACTTATTATAAAGCGCAAAGAGTATACTCTACAGGGAGCAGATGTCAAATGTCAAAAGGTAATGATGGTGCTTCTGCCCTTATTTAGCGGCAGGCAGGTTGGCCATGGCCTTATCAAGATAAGAGATGAATTGCTGCCTGGTTATTTGATTCATGGTGCATATGGGAGTTCCAGCTCTGGTCTTGACCACCCTTCCGGCCTCATTCAGGAACATGAGCATGCACTCACCGTTGGTTTGCATGGTATCCGCCAAGGCCTGCTCTTCCCTGTTCAGGGGCTTGCGGAGATCTATGCGGATGGCAGTGAAATTGCGGTTGACGCGGGCAATGACCTCTGGATCGTTATAAATTTTGTTATCGAACATGGCGCAGCGGGGGCAGGTGGGGCCATAATAAAAATCGACGAGGCACGGCTTATGGTTTTTGGCTGCCTCTATCCGGCCGGGGATTAATTGGCGCCAGGTGATTTTTTGCCTCTGGTTTATATGGCTCGTTGGCTGGCAGGAGCTAATGAGCAGGGCAGCGGTGAAGAGCAGAAAAAGTTGGCTGAGTGTTGATTTAAGGGGCATGCTGAACTCCATGAGATTGGTTTAATATTTTTGTAAATATTTAGCCAAACAATCGGGTGAACCAAGCCTCTGTTTTAAAAGTAATAAATTCAATATGTCGCATATTTTGTTTATATGAAAGTCATCTACCAAGGATATTGGCTTTGCCACGACTTTCATGTTTCGTTGTGCCAGGGTTGACCGGGCATGGCTGTTACTTTGAAGCTAAGGGCTCTTTTTTTTCAACTTGTTATTATTGTCGGCGCATGAGGTACAGGTGAGGCAGGAATCACCATTTTTATGGCACATGCCACTCAGGCCGTGGTGGCTTCCCCGCAACCGGCGGCGGCAGAAATTAATGAGCAGAGCCACAGAGAGCAGAATTATAAAGGTGATTATGGTTAGCAGCAGTAAACGCATATTATTTTGTAACTATTCAGCAGCACCCCAGATTCGCCCATTCGGGACTTCTCGAATACAAAAGTATGCTTCGAAGTCCCGAAACGAGGTAAGCGTAGACTCCGAGCTGGAGCACTGCTGAACAGTTACACTCCGGTGGTTATTGTTACTTTTAAAATAGAGGCCGGGTTCGCCAGGTTGTTTGGTTGAATAGTTACAGCTCATAGTTTAGGGCAGGTTATCCGCCTTAGGACTTGTTCCTCAATAACCTTTACATCCTGCTTGTTTTTTTTGCCATCCTCTGCGTTGCACAAACAGTTACATAGTTCAACTATGCGCCCGTTTGTACGCCTTGATTATGACAAAAAATCCTACGCAATATTGTAAAGTTTATTTCGTCACAAGTCCTTAGCTAAATAGTTACCATTATTTTACGATATTAGAGGGAAACTGAAAATGGATAAGGCCTTTTTAGTGATTTAAAGTAAACGGAGCGGCAAATTTTACAGGGGCTGATTTTTGGTGTTAACTTGATCTGCCCCCGGCTTTCTGAATCTTGCTGATTAAGTCAGCCAAAATTATCAAAGTGGATATTTTCGCGCTCCACCCCCAGATTGTCGAGCATCTCAAGGACTGCCTTAGTCATCATCGGCGGTCCGCACATATAGTAATTAATATCCTCCGGGGCGGGATGTTGCCGCAGATAATTATCGTATAAAACCTGATGAATAAAACCCGTGAGCCCTTGCCATTTATCCTCTGCCTGGGGCTCTGAAAGGGCGAGGTGAAAGCTGAAATTGTCGAACTCTGCGGTCAGGGCTTCAAATTCGTCAGCGTAGAAAACTTCCCGCATGCTGCGGCCTCCGTACCAGAAGGATATGAGCCGTTTGCTGTGTCTCCCCTTTAAGAGCTCAAATATATGACTGCGCAGCGGGGCCATCCCGGCGCCGCCGCCGATATAGACCATCTCTGAATCCCCCTCTTCAAAGAAAAATTCACCAAAGGGCCCGGCCACGGTCACTTCATCGCTGGACTTTAAGTTGAAGACATAGGAGGAAACCTGGCCGGGCGGAATATTGGCCGGCCCGCCGGGCGGCGGACTGGCAATGCGGACGTTTAATTTGATAATGCCCTTTTCACCTGGATAATTGGCCATTGAATAGGCCCTGGTGACCGGGGCGTGTACGTGAGATTTATATTGGAACATCTTGAATTTTGTCCAGTCGGCCAGGAAACGCTCATCAATGTCAAAGTCGGAGTAGGAGAGGACGTGGGGCGGCACTTCAATTTGGATGAACCCACCCGGCCGAAAGTTCAGCTCTTCGCCCTCGGGCAGCTCTATAACCAGTTCCTTGATAAAGGTGGCAACATTATGGTTGGAGATAACCAGGCAGCGCCATTTTTTGGTTTCCAGCATACTTTCCGGCACGCTTATCTCCATATCCCTTTTGACCTGTACCTGGCAGGCCAGCCGCGTACCTTCCCTGGCCTCTCTGAGATTAATATGGGCGCGCTCGGTGGGTAGAATACTGCCGCCGCCGCTGTTGACCCGCACCCGGCACTGGCCGCAGCTGCCACCGCCGCCGCAGGCCGAGGACAGAAAAATATTATGTTCGGCCAGGGTGGTTAATAATTTACCGCCAGGGCTCACCTGTAATTCTTTACGATTGTTGATTTTAATGGTGAGACTGCCGCCGGGCAGCAGGGTCTTCCGGGCCAGGACAATGAGGCTGACCAGGACGAACTGGATAAGCACGAAACATATAACTCCGGCGTAAATTTCGCTCATCGGCTCAGACCTCCAGGCCGCTCAGGCCCATGAAAGCCATAGCCATGAGGCCGGCAATGATGAAGGACAGCCCCAGGCCCCGCAGACCGGCCGGTGGATTGGCGTACTCCAGTTTTTCCCGGATGCCGGCCATGGCAACCACGGCGAGGAAGAAACCGCTGCCGGCTCCAAAGCCATAGGCGGTACTCTCCAGAAAGGTGTAATGCCGTTGCACCATGAACAGAGCCGCCCCGAGAATGGCGCAGTTGACGGTGAGCAGGGGCAGATAAATACCCAGGGTATTATAGAGAGCCGGGACGAAACGGTCGAGAACCATCTCTAATATCTGGACAACAGCGGCAATAACCCCGATATAGACGAGGAGACCGAGGAATGTAAGATCAATTTTCGGGTACCCGGCCCAGGCCAGGGCTCCGGGCTGCAGGAGATGAGTTAAGATCAGGTTGTTTATCGGTACGGTAACAATCATGATGATCAAAACGGCCAGCCCCAGCCCCATGGCGGTTTTAACCTTTTTGGAGATGGCCAGAAAGGTACACATGCCGAGGAAGAAACTCAGGGGCAGGTTTTCAATAAAAACGGCCCGGATAATGATATTCAGATAATGTCCCATCAGTCCTTCTCCTGTTGTTCGGGATACATGGAGCGCAGAAGCCAGATAAGCAGGGCAATGATAAAGAAGGCGCTGGCCGGGAGCAGAAGCAGGCCGTTCCTCTCGTACCAGCCGCCGTTGACCGTCAGGGGTAGAATCTGATAACCGAAGAGGGTGCCGGAGCCCAGTAACTCGCGGATAAAGGCGGTGAACATGAGGACAAAGCCGTAGCCCAGGCCGTTGCCGATGCCGTCTAAAAAACTGGCAAAGGGCGGGTTGCTCATGGCAAAGCCTTCGGCCCGGCCCATGACTATGCAGTTGGTAATAATCAGGCCCACATAGATGGAGAGCTGCTTGGAGAGGCTGAAAAAATAGGCCTTTAAAATTTGATCGATGAGAATAACCAGGGTGGCAATAATCATAATCTGCACCCCGATGCGAACGGTGCTGGGAATGCGCTTGCGTACCAGGCTGATAATCAGGCTGGAGCAGGCGGTAACTGCCATAACGCAAACGGACATCACAAAGGCGGTGGTTAGCTGGCCGGTAACCGCCAGGGCTGAGCAGATGCCGAGAACGAGAAGGGCGATGGGATTACGAGTGAGGATGGGAGCGAAGATCAGTTCCCGTTTGCTCTCAGGCATTATTTTTCACCTCCGGCGGCGGCCTTTTTAACTTCTGCCGCAAACGATCTATAAAGGGCTTGAAACCATAAGCGCCAAACCAGAAATGGAGAAGATTGTTTACCCCTTTACTGGTGAGGGTGGCGCCGGTTATACCGTCTACTTCATGCCGAGCGGCGGGCCCCTTGACCTGAACCCCGCCTTTCACTACCTTGAAATCAACCCGGCCGGCCTTATATATCTTTTTGCCGTGCCAGCCGGCCTGCCAAGCCGGGTTTTCAATCTCAGCTCCCAGTCCAGGGGTCTCGCCATTTTCATAAAAGGTGATGCCGATGACGGTGTTGAGATCAGCCCCCAGAGCTAAATAGCCATACATGGTTGACCACAGCCCCTTGCCGCGGATGGGAAAGACTATGCGGCTCAGGCGGCCATTTTTTTTAATGAGATAGACCAGAGAGTACTTTTCCAGGCGCTGCAGACCGGCCTGGTCAATAGCGCGGGGCAGGGCGCGGCTGCGTTTAGGATCTATAGCGGCCGCCCGTTGATTGAAGGTTGCCGGATCAATCTCCCGGTTGGGCACAAAACGTCCCGTGGCAATTTCAATTATCCGGGGTTCTACCTCTGAGGCGAAGAGTTTGTCCACCGCCATGCCTTTTTTGTAGAGGCCTGCGGCCCGCAGGATGTTTTTATGCTGGTCAAGGCGGCTGTTCTTCATCTGCCGCGGCCGCAGACCCACCGAGGCGCCGGCCACCAGGAAGGAACAGACAAAGGCCAGGATGAGGGCCGTGTAAAAGGGCTTGATATTGGATTCTTTAACTGCCATATCTCAGCTTCCTTCTTTTGATATTGGCGGCGATGACAAAATAGTCAAAGAGGGGCGCGAAGACATTACCGAGTAAGATGGCCAGCATCACTCCCTCTGGAAAGGCGGGATTGGCTATCCGGATGAGGATGGCCAGGGCCCCGATGAGGAGGCCGTAAATCCATTGGCCTGCCTGGGTGTGGGGAGCGGAGACCGGGTCGGTGGCCATGAATACCAGGCCGAAGGCAAAACCGCCTAAGACCAAATGCCAGTGGAAGGGTACAGTAAACATGGGATTTACTGTACTGCCTGTGAACTGAAAGCCGACGGCCATGGCCGCACCGCCGAGGAGCATGGCCAGCATGATCCGCCAGGATGCCACCCCGGTTATGAGCAGGAAAACTGCCCCCAGCAGACAGGCCAGGGTGGATGTCTCACCCATGGAACCGGGGATCACCCCCATGAAGGCCTGCATCCAGGTGATATTAAGGGCGTTGACGGCATTGGTGCCATGTGCCGCTGTGGCCAGGGTGGTGAGGGGCGTGGCCCGGCTCAGGCCGTCCACCGCTGTCCATACCAGATCGCCGCTCATCTGGGCCGGATAGGCGAAGAAGACAAAGGCCCTGGCCGCCAGAGCCGGGTTCATGAAGTTGCGGCCCACCCCGCCAAAGACCTCCTTGGCGAAAACAACCCCGAAACTGATTCCCACCGCCACCTGCCACAGGGGGATTGCCGGGGGCAGAATGAGGGCGAAGAGGAGACTGGTAACCAGAAAGGCCTCGGACATCTCGTGACCGCGGATGATATTAAAGACACATTCCCAGAGGCCGCCCATCGTCAGACTGACGAGATAGACCGGCAGAAAATAGAGGCCGCCATGGATAATATTAGACCAGAAACTCCGGGGATCGCAGCCGATATGGGCCATGACAGCCCCGCGCCAGCCCGGCGGAGTGGATATCCCCAGGCCGTAAAGAGCGCTGTTGGCCTGGTAGCCGGTATTCCAGAGGGCCATGAAGACACAGGGCAGAAGCGCCATCACCACCAGTACCATAATCCGCTTCAGATCCATGCCGTCCCGGATATGGGGGGCGGCGCCGGTGCGTCTGTTGCTGCCCATGACAAAAGAATCAGCGGCCTCGAAGAGGGGATACCAGCGCCGCAGGCGGCCGCCCGGCTGAAAATGAGGGGCGGCCTTATTTAATAAGTTGTTTAACCAGTTCATTTAATCAGGCATAAAGGTATGATTTGTTATCCACTGTTTCTTGCTTTTGAGTCGAAGCAATCCTTTGTGGCTGCCCTCTCTTTTACCGTTAAATAATCCAGTTACCCAATTTTTCTGGAGAAAAACAGACTCAACCGTCATTCAGTCCTCGTCGTAAATTCTATTCAGCACCCGGCGCAGCATGGGGCCGAAATTGTTTTTGCCGGGACAGACAAAGGAGCAGAGGGCCAGATCCTCTTCAATAAGTTCGAGACAGCCCAGTTCGATGGCTTTTTCCGTATCCTCATTGGCCAGGGCCTTGAGGAGAGCGGTGGGGATAATATCAAGGGGCATTACCTGTTCATAGGTACCAAGGGGGAAGATGGCCCGGTGGCCGCCCCAGGCGGCGGTGGACATAGCAAATTTGCGCCTTGGTAAAAAACTGGATAAAAAGAGGCCGCGGCAGGAGTAACGGTTCCAGCCCGGTCTCAGCCAGTTGAACAGTCCGCGTCCGGCATCATCCGACAAGGCGCAGACCTGCTGGTGATAACGGCCTAAATAGGCCTGCGTCCCCTCAGCCTTATAACCGTTGAGGAGCGAGCCGGATACGACCCTGACCTCGGGGTTAAATTCGTTCCGGCATAATTCGTTGATATTGGCTCCCAGTCTGGTTTTGAGAAGACGGGGGTATTTGGCCGCCGGCCCGGCTATGGCGATTATGCGCTCATTATGAAGACGGCCGCTGCGGCCGAGATAACCTAGGGCGATAACGTCCTGATAGCCTATATGCCAGATTGTTTTATCTTTGCCGACTGGATCTATAAAATGGATATGGGTAGAGGGCAGCCCAGCGGGATGGGGGCCGTGAAATTCGTGAATCTTGATCCCGGTCAGGGCCTGGATATAATCATCCTGAGCCTTTCTTAGGCAAAGATGAACCGTTGGGGACAGGGATTGGAGCAGTTTAAGGCCCCGCCTGAAATTTTCCTGTTGCCGGCCGATAATCAACTTCGGGTCGGGGGCCAGGGGCTCGGTGTCGATGGCGGTTACAAAAATAGAATAAGGCCTGACGCTGGGCGCTGGTATCCGGCCGTGGGGCCTGCTCCTGAAAGCCGTCCACAGGCCGGATTCAATCATTAGATCGCGGACGGCATCCCCGTCGTCATCGACGGGAACGGGAAAGAATATTGCTTCTTCATCCGCCGTCAATTGGATGACCAAGGATTCAAAAAGGCGTTTGGGGCCGCGGTTTATTGCCGTGATTACCCCGCCGCCGGGGGCGGTGAAACGAACTCCGGGATTTTTCTTGTCGGTAAAAAGGAGCTGGCCGCCCTTGACCTCATCGCCTTCGCGTACTGCCAGTGTTGGTTTCAGACCCGGATAATCACGGCCCAGGAGAGCCAGGGTCGATACCGGCCGGGCCGGGGTGATTTCCTGAGCCGGTTTCCCCGCGAGGGGGATATCAAGGCCCTTTTTGAGCTTGAACACTGTCATAATCAGCTGAAAAATCCCTGACTCTGGTAATGTTTAAGGTCTTTGGTGATAAAATATCCCTCACAGTTAGGCATATCCCGCAACATTTGCAGAGAGGCCCTGACGCCCATGACCATAGTGGCCGTTGCCAGGGAATCGGCTAGGGCGGTATCAGGGGCGGTGATGGTGCTGCTGGCTAGCTGCGGCGGCGAGTAACCAGTGGCGGGATTAATAATGTGATTACGGCTGAAATCGGGGCTATAGGCCTGCATATAATCCCCGGAGGTGGCAACGGCCCGGTTACTGGTTTGCAGTACCACTAAAGGGCGGGGCCGCCTGGGGCGCGGATTCTCGATACCGATGCGCCAGAGGGCGTTATCAGCCTTGCGGCCCTGTACCATGAGATCGCCGCCTGCCTCGACATAGAGGCCTTCAAAGCCATGTTTTTTGAGAACTGAGATGCCCTCGTCAACAATATAGCCCTTGGCGATACCGTCCAGTGTTATGCCCATGCCGGGTTTCGTGAGGCTGATTTTGTTTTTATGGATAATGAGACGCCGGTAGTCCACCAGTTTAAGGGCCTGCTTAATCTCCGCGGCCGGTGGTTGTGATTCTCCCTGCTGCCCCTGTTGTAAAAGGAGCAGGGGCAGCATGGTTACGTCAAAGGCCCCGGCTGAGCGGCGGCTGATTTTATGGGCCAGAGTTAGTACCCGGTTCAGGTCGGGGCTGGGGTTATTCAGGAAACCGCCGCGGTTAAGAATGCCCACTTCGCTGGTGGGCCGATGACGGTTTAAAAGACTGGTTAAATGCTGCATACGGTCGAGGGTGGCAGTCATGGCCGCGTTTAATGTATCCTGATCCGGGCCGTAGAGGGTGAGATTGAGGATGGTGCCCATCATGGGCTGGCTGCGGCGGCAGACTTTATAGCGGGCTCCGCCGCCAAGAAGCCCCGTATACCAGCCAGCCCCAGCGGCCCCCACCACCGCCACTATCTGCAGGAATTTACGTCTGTTAATAATGGAGCCTTCGGCTGCCTGGTTAGACTCTGACTCTGTATTGCGCATACCTCTTACCTCCCGTGATTCAAGGCCGTGTGTCACATTGTAGTGGATTAGAAATTTTATGCAAGAGAATAGGAATAATTATGGTTTTCTCCTCGTTTTCTCCTCGTTTTTTCCCTATTTCAGCTCTATTCCGGCCTCAAGAGCGGCATCGGCGGCATGTTCCGCAAAAATTTTGGCAAAGCCCGCATTCTCGCCCAGTCCTTTGCGGACAG
>VAPL010570053.1_pt1 | contig 12203 bp, 9 predicted proteins | sample 3395061 | NCBI WGS metagenome assembly VAPL01 (sample SAMN08290444, study PRJNA428436) | hydrothermal vent metagenome | isolation source: Deep-sea hydrothermal vent chimney 2 | place: Pacific Ocean: Juan De Fuca Ridge | depth 2182 m m
TACCCGGCGATCGTGAAAGCATCAAAAGTCGTTTTGGACACCAGGAATGCCTGCGGAAAAATTGAATCGGATAAAATCATCAAAGCATGATTCAAAACTCGTTCATTCTTTTGGTTCACCCACACAATTTAGTATTCATTGAAGAACTCGCCAGGCAACTATAATCTTTTTGATACGGGTGGCGGTATGTGTTCTAAGCGGAATAGCAATGGAATGCAACCAGGAACCAATTATACAGAGGCCATTTGAAAGTACCATTATTAGACTTGAGCCACCAGCACCAACCGATTCAGGAGGACATCGCGAACGCGATTTCTCAGGTTGTAAGCAGCAACGCCTTCATACTCGGCCCGGAAGTCAGTATTTTAGAAAAGCAGATTGCTGATTATTGCGGGGTGGATTTTGCCATTGGGGTTTCCTCGGGAACAGACGCTCTGCTGGTTTCTCTCATGGCCATTGGGGTTGGGCCTGGTGATGAAGTCATCACGACGCCCTATACCTTTTTTGCCACAGCGGGTTGTATTGCCAGATTGGGCGCGATGCCTATTTTTGTCGATATCGATCCGGTCACCTACAATATCGATCCAGAAAAAATTGTAGAGAAAATTACATCGAAAACCAAGGCAATCCTTCCTGTTCATCTTTATGGGCAATGCGCCGACAGCGCCGCTATTTTGAACATCGCTAAAAACCACAACCTTTATGTGGTGGAGGACGCCGCTCAGGCTATCGGAGCCAAGTATTCAGATGGACGCAAAGCGGGAAACCTGGGTGATTTAGGGTGCTTTTCCTTTTTCCCCACGAAGAATCTCGGTTGTTTTGGCGATGGTGGGATGGTGGTCACCAATCATCCGGAAATGGATGAAAGAATCCGTGTTTTGAGAATGCATGGAAGCAAGCCCAAATATTATCATCCATTCATTGGCGGCAATTTTCGTCTGGACAGCCTGCAGGCGGCTATCCTGAACGTTAAGTTTCCCTGTCTTGAGGGTTGGAACCGTCAGCGGCAGAAAAATGCCCGCCACTACGAAGCATTGTTTAATGGAACCGACTTGGTCCAGACTCAAAAAGTCCAATTGCCTGAGTCGACCTATTCAGATGCGAAGGTTCCTAATTATCATACCTATAATCAATTTGTGATCCGGGTTCCCGACCGGGACGCATTGCGGGAATATTTGCGGGAAAAAGACATCGGGACTGAAGTTTATTATCCTGTTCCCTTGCATCTGCAACAGTGCTTTCATTACCTGGGTCATAAAAAAGGCAGTTTCCCGACATCCGAAATGGCGGCAAACAGCACTCTGGCTTTGCCCATCTTTCCCGGCTTGAAAAAGGAACAGCAGGAATATGTCGTGCAACAGATAAAATCTTTTTTTGCTAACTGAAAAATTACTTGTGCTGTATTGAGTTGCAACCGTGGTTCTAGTTCGCGGGTCAGGGAGGGTTTTATTCAGAGAATCGAATAAAGAACCTGGGAAGAAGATCCGGTCAAACCCCAATAAACTTTTGTTTTAATGTTTTCATCTTATGCCGTCACTCTTAAATAGTCTTACCCTGGATGGCCTGAAGGCACGCTGGAATGGTTGGACCAGTGGGTCAAACAACCGGCGCATTTTCAGGGCAATATTTATTGTGGGGGTTTCTACTGTTGGGGTCAAAGCCATCGCTCTGGGCAAGGAGTTGATGGTTGCTTCCACCTTTGGGACAGGGGATGCTCTGGAGGCCTTTTTGATTGCCTTCATGGTGCCCATATTTGTGATCAATTTTGTGGTGCAACCCATGAAAACGGCTTTGATGCCCACTTATATCAAGGTGAAAAAGCAGGAGGGGAGGGAGGCCGCAGAGTCGTTGATCTCCGGAGTTTTATATGTTTGTTTGCTGATTTTGATTGGCGTCACCGTTCTTCTTTATATAACCGCACCATATCTGATTCCTGTGTTGGCCTCTGGGTTCTCCCCCGAAAAAATCGATCTTACCTTAAGCCTCTATTATGCCCTCATTCCAATAGTTTTAATCAATGGGATGATTTATATTTTTTCCTCACTTCTCGACTCAGAAGAGAAGTTTGCCGTTTCTGCTCTTGCTCCTGTGGCAGTTCCTTCAATGACCCTTCTGGCATTGTTTTTTTTGAGCCCCGTTTGGGGTATCTATGCCATGGTTTTAGGCAATGTGACCGGATTTATTATTCAGGCGGCGATTTTGTTTCGAGTCTTGAAAAAACATGACATCAAGTTGCGCTTGGCCTGGACGGGAATGACTGATTCTCTACGGCAAAAATTTGGTCAATATGGTTACCTGGTGTCTTCAAGTTTTCTGACTTTTGGAAAAGGTTTGGTGAATCAGGCTATGGCCGCTACGCTGGTCGCCGGGAGCATTGCTTCCCTGGGCTATGGAAACCGAGTCGTGGAATTGATTTTGGGTGTTGGAGTGACTTCTCTTGGAACAGCCGTTTTGCCGTATTTTTCAAAAATGGTTGCGGAGGATGACTGGGCTGGAATTTCTCATACTCTAAAAAAGTATTCACTGTATATTCTCGGAATTTCGATCCCTTTGACCTATTTGATTTTCGTTTGGTCTGAGACCTTCATTGGCTTTATTTTTCAACGTGGGCAGTTTAGCCAGGAAGATTCGATTCTGGTGGGACAGATTTTATCCTTCTATTCCCTTCAGATACCTTTCAAAGCTTTAAACATCCTTGGGCTCAACTTGCTGGCGGCTTCCCGGCAAAACAAAGTATTGCTGATCATAGCCGCGATAAGCTTGACGGGGAATGTTTTATTAAATTTTTATTTTATGAAAACCATGGATGTAAAGGGTATCGCTTTAGCTACTTCGTGCGCTGATGCCTTGACAACATTGTTGGTTTATTTTTGGCTCTATACAATTACTTTTAAAGCAAAAGTTCAGAGTAAAGGGAGTTCTTGATGGAGTATAAATACACATTTACGGTTTTTACCCCTACATTTAATCGAGCCTATACTCTGCATCGGGTCTTTGACAGCCTGAAGGAGCAAACTTTTCGCGACTTTGAATGGTTGATTGTTGATGACGGATCGACGGATGACACGGAGAGCCTCGTGAAAAGCTGGGAAAAAGATGCGGACTTTCCTATTCGTTATTATTACCAAGAAAACAGCGGCCACCAAATGGCTTTTAACCGAGGAGTAAAAGAAGCTTTTGGAGAATTGTTTTTAAGGTTTGATTCGGATGATGCGTGTCTTCCAAATGCATTGGAGTGTTTTAAACAGCATTGGGATCAAATTCCGGCTGATGTCAGAAACAGCTTTGTGGGCGTTTCCAGCCTTTGTCAAAACCAACATAGAAATTTAATTGGCACCCAATTTCCTCAAGATGTTTTAGATTCAGATCTTCTGGAATTAAAATACAAATATAAAGTTACGGGGGAAAAGTGGCATTTATATCGCACAGACGTTTTATTGTCCTATCCATACCCTCCGGTAGGAAATTATTTGCCTACAGGTGTCTTTCGAGAAGCAATTGCTAAAAAATACAAAACACGGTTTGTGAATCAGCAGCTTCTTATTTATTACGAAATGGAAGAGGGGAGAACCGATCAAATAACCCGGAATTGGACAAAAAAGCAGTCCGTTGGATTTGCTTATTACCATCAAACCATTTTGAATGATCAAATCAAATGGTTTTTTCATGCTCCTAAGGAATTTCTTCGCTCGGCGGCTCATTATTCGCGGTTTTCATTTCTTTCCGGCAAAAATTTCGTTCAGCAAGGTATGGAATTTAAGAATATATTTGCAAAATTTTTATGGTCATTGACGTTGCCTATCGGTTTTTGTGTTTATTACAAAGACAAGATTAAATATTCGAAAAAATCGAAAGATTAGCTTTTGAAAATTCTTGTTGGTTGGCGTTGGCCTCAATGGTTTCTTTTTCCCATCATAAAAATTTCGCTAGATAGTGAAAACTAATTTCACAGAAATGCTTTTTTTAGCTGAAAAATTATTAATAATTTGTGTCCGTAATTTTAGCAGGTCAGAATTCATTTTTTATCCTCGTATCCTATTTTATTCAAACAGGGGAAATTATAGATGTGCGGCATAGCAGGGTGCATTTCGAAAAAATCTCATAGAGAAGAGCTGACGGATATTTTGAGCAAAATGTCAGCGTCCATAACTCACCGAGGGCCCGATGACGAGGGCCAATGGATTGATCCTGAATTAGGGATGGGTCTTGCGCATCGTCGTCTTTCCATTATTGACCAATCTTCTCATGGTCATCAGCCAATGGTTTCCTTCCAGGGCCGCTATGTAATTTCTTATAATGGAGAAATTTACAATTTTGGTGAACTTCGTGATGAACTGGAGTCTTCGTCCCTGCCAAAATCCTCCAGTCCTTTCAAATGGAAAGGGCATTCGGATACGGAAGTCATTCTAGCGGCTATTGAGGAATGGGGTTTGGAAAAAGCCCTCCAAAAGTTTATCGGTATGTTCGCTTTTGCCTTGTGGGACCGGAAAGAACGCGTTTTGCACCTTGTCCGGGACCGACTGGGTATTAAACCTTTATATTATGGATGGCAGGGGAACTCTTTTTTATTTGGATCTGAACTCAAAGCCTTAAAATCTCATCCTCATTTTCAAGGAGAGGTTGACCGAAAAGCTTTGGCTCTTATGATGCGCTTTAGCTATATTCCATCGCCTTATTCTACCTATAAGGGTATTTTTAAGCTTCCCTCTGGCACAGTGCTATCCGTAAATCCTGAAGACATGAACACTCTTTCTGAACCAATTCCCTATTGGTCGGTAAAAAATGTTGCTGAAACAGGAGTCAACACGCCATTTATAAAGTCAGAACAAGAGGCCGTCAGTAGTTTAGAAAATCTTTTAAGAGATTCGATAAAGCTTCGGATGATTTCGGATGTTCCCCTGGGAGCTTTTCTTTCGGGAGGCATCGACTCCTCTCTCGTTGTTGCCCTAATGCAGAGCCAAAGCGATCGTCCTATCAAGACTTTTTCCATTGGGTTTCATGAGAGTGATTTTAATGAAGCGGACCATGCAAAAGCTGTGGCAACACATTTAGGCACAGACCATACCGAACTCTACGTAACGTCCGAACAAGCGATGGCGGTGATACCTCGATTGCCAGCAATCTATGACGAACCTTTTGCAGACTCATCGCAGATACCAACATTTCTGGTCTCAGAAATGGCCAGAAAGGATGTTACGGTTTCTCTTTCTGGAGATGGAGGGGATGAGTTATTCGGGGGATATAAACTTTACACCCAGGGTCCAAAACTTTGGAAGACAATTGGTGGGTTGCCGGATTGGAGCCGAAGCTTATTGAAGAATTCATTTTCTGTGATCTCTTCTGGAATGTTTCAAGAAAATTGGCTGGGCTCATTATTGAAAATTAACGGAAACTCAAAAGCCGAGCTCATTCGGAATAAACTTAGAAAATTCTCAGAAATTTTGTCTGCGAGAAACCCGGAAGAACTCTATTTTAACTTGAGATGTCTTTCAAGAGGGGATGGCCCATCGTCCGTATTATTTGAAGGAGGCGTAGTTCCAAACCCTTATGATAATGATCTTTATAAACCGAAAAATTTAAATTTTATTCAAAAAATGATGTTCCTGGATACGATTAGTTTTATGTCAGATGGTATCCTCACAAAAGTAGACAGAGCCAGCATGGATGTAAGTTTGGAGGCAAGGGTTCCCTTATTGGACCACCGGGTTGTAGAATTCGCCTGGCGACTGCCATTAAATTTAAAGATCAGAAATGGTGTTGGTAAGTGGTTGTTGCGGCAAGTCCTTTATAAATATGTTCCTAAAAATTTAATCGAGCGACCAAAAATGGGCTTTGATTTGCCCATATCAGCCTGGCTTCGTGGTCCTTTAAGGGATTGGTCCGAAGAATTATTAAAGGAAGACCGGTTGCGGAGAGAAGGATTTTTTGACCCTAAAATGGTCAGAAAAAAATGGGCGGAGCACTTATCTCGTAAATACGATTGGAAAGACTATCTATGGAATGTGTTGATGTTTCAGGCTTGGTTGGAACATCAGTCCAGATAGGTTCCGTCTTCTAATACCGATAGAGGACGAAGTATTTCCAGCATTGGTTGTCTTATGGTTTTAGCCTGGAAATTACAGATGGCCAGAAATGTAACCAAAGTGTGACAAACCTTCATCAACCCGTAATTCAATTATGCTAGCCTAACCAACTGAGAATTATTCCACAATCCCAAAACTTATGAGCTTCTTTTAGGTTTTGACACAGAAAATAATTTGTATGCTCGCTCAAGAAAGTAAATTTTTAAAATTCCTCTGGTATGGACTGGCCATTTCGTTTCCCGCTTTCTGTCATCAATATTTCCGCCTCGAAACGGGTCCTCTTAAAGCCTCGATTCCCTTATTCTTTATGGGGGCTATTAGTGTGACCTATGCAGTTTTATTGTTGAAGTCAAAAACCAAATTTCCCGACCCCTTAGGTAATTTAGGTTATTTATTGTCTGGCCTCCTATTGTTTTTTCTTAGCTGGCACTTCTTATCTTTAGCCTTTTTTGACGCGGATGCTTTAGGTTACCCAATCGTCGCTAAGTTAATCATGGGCTATTTTTTTATGTTTGTGGTCCTGTTATCTTTTCCCATAGACCGGGTTTTCTTAGAAAATTTTTGGTGTGTAGTGTTTTTGGCTTCTGCAATCGTAATGGGGATATTTATTTATCAATATTATGTTGTTTTCAATTCTCCCTTTCTTTCAAACAATTGGGAGTTTAAGACCAGGGAAGGCCGTAATCAGTTGACCTGGTATCTCATTTTTATACTTCCTCTTGTTGTTTCAAGTTTATGGGGTTCACGCCATAAAAAACTCAACTTATTATCTTCACTGGTTTTATTTGTAGCCCTTTTTTATGCAGGTTCCCGTAGTGCGCTAATATCCGTCGTTTTGGGCATAATATTTATGGTTTTTCTGAAGGTGCTTTTTGAAGGGGCTAAAAGTTTAAAAAAAGTTGTTCCTTTCGTAGTAATTGCTTGTCTTGTCGCAACTGGGGCTTGGTTTGTCATTGTTCTAAACGTAGATAATGCTGAAATGGTCACACGTTTCGAAACCCTCGCCCCTGGACAAATTTCCAACCTTGCGGAAGATTCCAGGTATGCCCTTCTTCAAAGAGGACTCGATCATTTTTATTCCGCCCCTTTTACAGGAATCGGGCTTGGACAATCAGGCGTTAAAGGTACATTTGATTTTCATTCAACCCACAACGACTATTTGTTACTTCTTGCTGAATTAGGAATTCCCGGGTTATTCATGTTTTTTGCCATAGTCATATGCATATTTTTCAAATTGTGGCCCAAAAAACTCATGAAATCCGGTCAAGTTTCCTGGGTTTTCCTTGCAGGATTGAGTTCATTTTTCAGTGTCTCGATATCTTTGTTTTTTATTAATGCCTATGAAACGCCTTTAATATGGATATACATTGGTTTAATCCTTGTGGGAAGTAGAATTGAAAACAGTCCTCAGATTGAAGACAACCAAACTGAAAAATCTTCTCCCGCAACTGGTTTCAGCTCAGCAGAATTTACCAGCGAGCGATTTTCATGAAAGTTTTATTCATCAACATCGATGGTTTGAAGAAATTCGGATCGGAATATTTCACGGTCGACCCCTGGATCCTCTTTCCTCTTAGATTGGCAGAACATTGTGAACAAGTCACCTTGCTTACGGCATTGCAGGTGGGGCAAGAAACAACTCCACCACCCGATTTAAATGGTTGGAAGGTGGACGTCAAACCCAATCTGAAAATTGAGCAATTTGATTATTACGATTCATTTGTTTCCTATTATAAGTTATGGCCTAAAAGGTTTTTTGCCTGGAAAAAACAAATGGAGAGCCTTATCGGCAAGCATGACGTGGTTATCATAAAGTTACCTTCTCCCGTCACCCCTTTGGTCACACGATGCATAAAAAAGATGCGAAAACCTTTGGTCACCATTGTGAGGGGGGATATTGAATTTGCGTCGGACCGACTTGTTGAAAACAAGGGTCTAAAAAAGGTGTTTTTTCAGACCCTGATTCGATTAATAACGGAACAGGAAAAGAGATGTTCACTCCATTCAAAACTGGTCTACGTTTATAGTGATGAATTGATGAAGCGATTTCAAAAAAGCAATTCTAATATCAAACCCATGTCTACTCCGCACTTGAGTGTGAATGACTTTCACATTCGAGAAGATACGTGCCAGTCCAAAGAAATAAGGCTTCTGAGGATATGCCGCATCGTTCCCATTAAAGGGTTGGAGAGTCTTTTCGAAGCCATTGTGTTATTGCGGGACAAAGAATATAAAATAAGATTGGAAATTGTCGGCCAACCCGAGGTTCCTGAATATTTAATTAAACTTGAACAGATGGTGAAAACATTGGGAATCACAGAGCAAGTCGTTTTTGCGGGGTGGGTGCCGTATGATCAAACGCAAAAATTTTATATTCAAAACGATATCCAGGTAATTTCTTCAATCAATGAGGGATTGCCTCGCAGCATTGTTGAGGGAGCAAGCCGGGGGTTGCCTCTTGTCAGTACAAGGGCCGGAGGGTGCGACGATTTCTTAACCCATGAGACCAATGCCCTGCTTGTGCCCCCTGGAAATCCTGCGGAATTAGCGTCCGCGATAGAGCGCGTGATTAATGAGAAAAATCTTAGAAGAAAGCTTATAAAAGACGGTTATGAATTGGCCCGTTCCGGTACTTTTGAAGTTATGGGCAAACAATTCCTCAACGACATTCGTCTGATCGCAGACGCGAATTAGCCCCCCTCAATTTTTTTTAAGTCTTAGTTTTGAAATCCCCAAGTGAGTTCTTTCTCTGGTTTTAACCGAATCTTGATAAATCCTCCATAAATTCTTCATAAACATATGTTATCTTAGCTATAATAGTGTTTAATTATTGAAATATAATAATTTTGGTAATTAATATTAATTGAATTATTTACTTGGAATTTTTTGATTCCAGCCATTAAAAGCTGAAACTGACTATGAAACTGCTGATTATTTCTGGTTTTCATTTTGATTATGGTTTGACCGTTGCCAAGGCTTTCGAAGGCGTTGGGCATGAAGTCAAATTTTGTGGTTATTCTATAAGGAATAAGGGCTTTTCCGGGTTTTTGCGATACAGCCTCCTGGGAAGACTTGGGTATAAGGGACAAAATGCGGACCGCCTCAAATTTATTAAGGAAACAAAAAAAATTGTTTCGGACTTTCAGCCTGAAGGGATATTGGTTCTCCGGGGAACTAAAAAAGATTTTTATTCTGAAATTATTACGGATTACAAGGAGCGGTTCAATAAAAGGCCCAAAACGGCTATCTGGCTTTTGGATGAAATAAGGCAGATCCAGGGAGGACTGACCTCTCTAGAACTTTTTGATAAATGGTTTGTAATAGAGCCTACGGATATTGCCGTACTCAAGGAAAAATGGGGAATAAATGGTGAGTTTCTTCTGACAGGCTATGATTCCGACTACTACCGGGCTCTAAACGATGATGAAAAATCTCAGGAAGCCATTTCCGATATATCTTTTGTAGGTACTTTGGGGCAAAAAATCAGGTTGACCTACCTTGAGCATTTGGCAGAAAAAGCATGGAAAAATAACTTGAAACTTTTGGTGGTAACGGGGCGAATCAAATTTCCCAGTATAAGGCTAAAGGAATATCCGTACCTGCAAAAATACCTTTCCCAGGGAGATTGCGATCATCCAAGAAACAATCGCATTTATAACAGCTCCAAGGTAAACCTTAATATCCATACCGATCATTCCATCGAGGCGGTCAACTCCAGGTTTCTTGAAATCATGGCCAGCGGAGGTTTGCAACTGGTGGAACCCAAGGAAGCTCAAGTATTGGCTGGTTTTGAACCGGGAAAAGATTTTTTAACATATACGGGGCTGGAAGATTTGGATGCGAAATTAAAATTTGTTTTCGATAACCCGGAGAAAGCCAGGGAAATTGCGATTTCAGGCCACAAAAAAACTAAGAACCATAGTTTTTTATGCCGGGCAAAATATATTACAGAGAGTGTTTTTTCAGGTTAATAAAATACAGGCTTTTAGAAGCCCGACTTAATTAATACGTAAAAAAGATTCCAATTTATGCCTTATTTCCTACGCAGGAGTTTTTAGTGCAAAGCTTGCCTTTTGTCTCCGTGGTATTCCCCTGCCTGAACGAAATAAAATATATTTCCGACTGCCTGGACTCTGTCATTGCAAACGATTACCCGAAAGAAAAATTAGAAATTCTTTTATGTGATGGAATGAGTGATGACGGAACCCGAGACATTATTACCTCCTTCGCCCGTAAGCACCCATATATAAAAATGTTGGACAATCCACAAAAAAGCATACCCAATGCTTTAAATATCGGGATCAAGAATTCAAAGGGAGACGTGATCGTCCGAATGGACGTTCATGCTCAATATGAAAATGATTATATTAAAAAATGTGCCGAACGATTGATTGAATATGATGTCGATAATGTTGGGGGAATTATTATTACAAAACCCAAAGAATCAGGGTTCCTGGCAAATGCCATAGTGGCCACTTTGACGAGTTCTTTTGGTGTTGGAAACTCCCTGTTCAGAATTGGGTCCAGCAAACCTCTTGAAGTCGATACTGTCTTTGGTGGATGTTTCCGAAGGTCTTTATTTGATAAAATCGGGTTTTATGATGAGAATATTACAAGAAGTGAGGATTTGGAATTCAACTCCAGGATAAGACAAAATGGCGGGAAAATTATATTGTTCCCGGATATCAAGGCAACTTACTATGCCCGTGCGAATTTTTGGGATTATTGCAGGTACTCATATATTTATGGTTTTTGCGGTGCCAATAACCTGAAGTTTGTGAGTAAGGGATTTCTTAAAATACGTCATTTTATTCCGCCCACTTTTGTCGCAACACTTGCGGGTTCCTTGTTGTTGGGAATTTTGCTGACCCCGAAATTTTTTTGGATTTCTGCCCTTGCCTTGGGGGCCTATTTTTCCGTAGCGCTTTATTTTTCTTTTAAAGTCGCTTCCAAAGATGATTGGCGATATTTTTTTATTTTGCCGATCCTTTTTTTCTGTAGACACATATTTTTTGGTTGTGGGTCGATCTGGGGAATACTGAAAGCCGTTGGATCAAAAGAGTTTTGGGTGAAACGGATTTTTAAAACCCCAAAACACAGAACGGTTTAAATATTTTTTAAATCTAACAGATTGCTGAAAAAGTTCTAAACAGGCTGATTAGAGTTTTAAAAGACGGCATCGTTTTATTGACCAATGACAGCCAGCTCTTATTCCTAAAAAACAATAGCTTATACACACAAAGTTAGATTTTTGGCAAGTTTTCATAGGAATTGAAACACTGACCGCGGCTTTTATATTGAATGAATGGAGTCATTTGACATCTGCTCCCTTGATAATGTTGTTATAATAATGTAACAATCAAGGATTATCAAAAAGGAGTTAGCGATGAGCATGAAAGAACTTGCCAAAAAAATTGTTTTTAGATACACAAACATGGGTGTTCCAACGTATCCATACAATATAGAGCCTATTCAACTCGCAGAGATTGTAAAAGGGATTGATTTTACCCTCAAAAATAATTCGATCAAAGGCTCACTTGTCGAGATTGGCGTAGCGAGAGGTTTGACGAGCAGATTCATTGTCGAGCACTGTTTAAACAATGGCTATTCGAATGACTTTTATTGCTTGGATACTTTCTCCTCTTTTACTGAGAATGATATTGTATATGAAGTAGATAAGAGAGGCAAGAGTAGAAGCGAATTAGTGGGCTTTGCCTATAATAGTTTTGAAATTTGGAAGCGTAATTTTTCAAAATATAATTTTGTCAAGCCCATCAAGTGTGATGCGAGTTCTTTTGATTTTTCAAAGATAAGCCCAATATCATTTTGTTTTTTGGATGTGGATTTGTATTTGCCTACAAAGAACGTTTTGAAAAATATTTTTCCTTATCTTAATACCTCGGCTATCGTTATTGTAGACGATGTTATGGATAATAATTGTTGGGATGGCGCATATCAAGCGTTTATGGAATTTACAGAAGAGAATGATTTGTCGTATGAGATTGTCGGTAATAAATGTGGTGTTATCAGAGTTCATAAGGGGGCTACTAATTTATTAAGCGCTACTGAAGATTAATTATTTAAAGGATAAGGAAGGCTGAGTAAAAAATGGAACAGAGA
>VAPL010543967.1_pt1 | contig 12194 bp, 12 predicted proteins | sample 3395061 | NCBI WGS metagenome assembly VAPL01 (sample SAMN08290444, study PRJNA428436) | hydrothermal vent metagenome | isolation source: Deep-sea hydrothermal vent chimney 2 | place: Pacific Ocean: Juan De Fuca Ridge | depth 2182 m m
CCCTATTAATGTATTTGGATCGTCGCCCATCAATTTTTCAAATAAGCAAATTCCTAAACCTTCCGATTTAAAACTGCCTGCACTATTATAAGGTTGCTCCTTGTTTAAATAATTTTCGATTTGGTTATTGTTTAATGTTCTAAAAACAACGCTAAAAGGAACAACATCTACTTGATAATTATTTGTATGTGAATTTAATAAACATAAACCAGTCAAAAATGTAACTTCTTTTCCTGAGGCGTTTTGTAATTGTTTGATGGCGTTTTCATGGTTATGTGGTTTCCCAATAACTACGTTATTAATCACTGCAACTTGATCGGAGCCAATAATAAGTGAATTATCATGTTGCTTGGCACAAGTCTGGGCTTTTTCTACTGATAATCGTTGTACTAAATTTTCCGGTGTTTCATTTTCTTTAGCTTGTTCATCAATATCTGGCGCGCAGCAAGTAAATGGTATTTGAAGTTTGTTTAAAATGTCTTTTCTATAGGGGGACGTAGAGGCAAGTATAATATTAGTCATGTTATGTCGTTTTTATTTTATTTCGATTAAAGTTTCATCAGGATTAATACTTTCACCTTTAGAAACATGAACAGCTTTTATTATACCATCAATTGGAGCTTGTATTTCAGTCTCCATTTTCATGGCTTCGGTTATTAAAACCGGATCACCGGCTTTTACCTCATCACCGACGACGACAAAAATATCAACAATAGTACCTGGCATTGAGGTGGTCACATCACCAGGGTTAGTTGCTCTAGGCCGTTTCCCTTGAGCCGATTTCGTTGCTGGTATAATATTTCCGGTTGAATGACCGTTACTGATTTCCATTTGATTTAAATTTTCAACTAAGATTTCTTCAGGCTGGCCATCAATTTGAATATAATAGGGTTTTAGTTCTTGAGAGGAATAACCAGTGCCGGTTATATTGATGTTATAGGTCTCGCCATGCATAGTAACATTAAACTCGGTGGCAGCCATATTTACCATTTGTTGATTCGATTCGACTATTGGTTCAAGTTTTTCAGGCTCCAGCGTTCCATTTTTTCTATCTTCTAAGAATTGTCTGCCAATATCCGGAAACATCGAATAGATAAGAACATCATCTTCGTTTTCACTAACATCGGAGCATTGGCTTTTTAATTTATCCAGTTCTGGTTCCAGTAAATCCGCAGGACGACATTCAATCACCTCTTCATTACCGATAGCCATATGTCGAACTTGGGGGCTTATTTCACCTAATGCTTTACCATATTGTCCTTTTAAATAAATTTTCACTTCATTTGTGATGGTTTTATAACGCTCTCCAGTTAATACATTTAATACTGCTTGTGTACCAACAATTTGAGAGGTAGGCGTTACTAAAGGCGGGTAACCTAATTCTTTTCGTACCTTAGGAATCTCATTTAAAACATCATTCATACGAGAAAGCTCACCTTGCTCTTTTAACTGATTCGATAAATTAGACATCATGCCACCGGGAACTTGATTAACTTGTACTCTGGTATCAAGCCCGGTGAATTCACTTTCAAATTGATGGTATTTTTTTCTTACTTCATAAAAATAAAAACCAATTTCCTGTAATGCGTTCAAATCAAGCTTAGTGTCATAGGCCGTATTTCGAAGAGCGGCTACCATGCTTTCAGTCGCGGGGTGACTACTGCCACCCGAAAATGATGATATTGCAGTATCGATACCACTAGCGCCGCTTTCTATTGCTTTTAGCTGACACATGCTCGCTAAGCCCGATGTTGCATGAGAATGAATATGCACGGGAATAGTTAATGTTTCTACTAAAGCAGTTACTAGCGTCTCAGTAACGGTTGGCGTTAATAAACCTGCCATGTCTTTAATTACGACACTATCACAGCCTAATTCTTGTAACTCAACAGCCATAGCTACAAATTGCTGGGTGTTGTGAACAGGACTCGTGGTGTAACAAATAGCGCCTTGTGCATGTTTATTTTCATTTTTAACGGCTTCAATAGATACTTTTAAATTTCGAATATCATTTAATGCGTCAAAAATTCGGAATATATCGATACCGTTAATTGCCGAGCGACGAACAAAGGCTCGAACAACATCATCTGAATAATGACGATAGCCTAATAAGTTTTGACCGCGTAACAACATTTGCAATGGTGTAGTTGGCAATGCTGCTTTTAATGATCGAAGCCGTTGCCACGGATCTTCTTTTAAAAAACGAATGCAGGAATCAAACGTTGCGCCACCCCAAACTTCGAGTGACCAATAATTTATTTTATCAAGACGTTCGCAAATTGGTAGCATATCTTCAATTCGCATTCTGGTTGCAATGAGTGATTGATGTGCATCTCTTAAAATAGTGTCAGTTATTTTAATCGCCGGCATTGATTACTCCATAATTTTAGTAATTATTGTTTTAAACTGTTATAAACCCATGCTCGCTGCAATCGCAGCAGCTACCGCTGCGGCAACATCTCGGTTAGATCGTTTTACCGAATACTTATTTAATTCTGGATGTTTTTCCACAAAGCTTGTATCAAATTGTCCCATTTGAAATTCAGCCGATTTTAAAATTTCTAATTGATAGGGAATAGTGGTTTTGACACCATGAAGCACAATATCTTTTAACGCACGTTGGGAACGATCTAACACTGAATCCCAGTCTAATGCCCAAATAATGAGTTTTGCACACATCGAATCGTAGTAGGGAGGTATAACATAACCAGTATAAATCGAGCCATCGGTTCTAACACCCGGGCCACCGGTGGCAAAGTAACGTGAAATTTTTCCGAAACTGGGCAAAAAATCATTTTGAGGATCTTCGGCATTAATTCTAAATTCAATGGCATAACCACGTTTTTTAATTTCATGTTGTTGGTAGGTTAAGTTAAGTCCGGATGCTATTCGAATTTGCTCTTGAACAATATCAATACCGGTAATACTTTCTGTTATCGGGTGTTCTACTTGCAAGCGGGTATTCATTTCCATAAAGTAAAACTGATTGTCTTGAGTCATTAAAAACTCAACTGTTCCGGCATTAATATAATTAACTGATTTTGCAGCTCGAACAGCAAGCTCGCCCAAATAAATGCGTTGTTGCTCGGTTATTTGGGGGGAAGGCGCTATTTCGATTAATTTTTGATGGCGACGTTGAATGGAGCAATCGCGTTCAAATAAATGTACTACATTGCCATGCTTATCTGCCAAAATTTGAACTTCAATATGCCGAGGATTATCAATGCATTTTTCAATGAATATATCCGTGGAGCCAAACGCTTTATTGGCTTCAGAAATCACTCGATCATAATTTTTAGTTAATTCGGCTAAATCATTACATCGACGTATTCCTCGGCCACCACCTCCTGCTGTGGCCTTGAGCATGACAGGGTATCCAATGTCATTAGCAAATGTAATGGCCTCAGCCAAATCAGCTAAATTTGATTCGCTACCTGGAGTTACTGGAATATCCGCAGCCATCATTGCCTTTCTGGCCTGAATTTTATCACCCATTTTACGGATAATAGCTTCATCAGGCCCTATAAACTGAATTTCTCGCCGGGCACAAGCTGCAGCAAGCTCAGGATTTTCTGATAAAAACCCATAACCGGGGTGCAGAGCATCACAGCCCGCCTCTTTGGCTAAATTAACCAAACGATGGACGCTTAAATAGCCTGCGACTGTATCAGGCCCTAAGCTGTATGCTTCATCCGCTTTTTTGACGTGTAATGAATAACGATCTGCCTCGGCATAAACCGCAACCGATTTTATCCCCATTTCTGAACATGCCCGTACAATTCTAACGGCAATTTCACCACGATTTGCAATAAGGATTTTTTTTATCATATTTGTCTTATGGTGTTTTTTTATAGTTTTAATTATCCCAATTTACCTGAATTGAGTATAAAAGTTTTAAGTTTAACTAGAGCTGATTTAGCACATAAAACCCTGGAATTGTGTTTTTGGTTACTTGCTGCTCAGGTTAAAGCAGGCTTGTTTCCTATGAATTTAGCTCAGATCTATCTAAATTTCACACAATATCAAAATAAATAGTGAAAAATAGTGTGGTTTTATTAAAAAAAGCACTTTTTTTAACAATATTTATCTAATGATTTTGACTACTTAGCAATAGTGCCTTAAAATTGCGCGCTATGTCAGATAAGGCCCAAAAACTGCCGCAGTTTATCGATCCGTTTCGGCTTGCCGAAGTTGGTCGATTATATGATGGTAAAATGTCATTAAGGCAAATGAAGCGCTTGGAGCCGTTGCTGGAGAGTTCAACAAAAGAACAGCTCGATGTTTCACTGGTGTTTGATAAAGATAGTAATGGAATTCACTTTTTGTCGGGAACAATTCAAGGCACGGTTCATTTATTGTGCCAGCGGTGTTTAGATAAAATGAGTTTCAACATAAATGTTGATTTTTTAATTGCATTTTTGGTTTCGGAATATGATGGCGAAAAACTAAGCGGGGAATACGATCCCTACATAGTAACTGACACTCCAATCATGTTATCCGATATAATAGAGGATGAGTTGTTACTTGCTTTACCAACTATCCCAAAACATAAAGATACGCGGTGTTCTGAGCAATTAACGCACATGACACTAAACAAGTCAGATACGGTTTTATCTGAAATTGATGAGGATAAAAAAATGAATCCTTTTTCAGTATTAAAAGATCTGAATAAATAAGTACTACTGAGGTAAATTATGGCTGTTCAAAAAACGAAAAAATCTTCATCTAAACGTGGTATGCGTCGTTCACACGATTCATTAACTTCAAAAGCATTATCAATCGAATCAACTACGGGTGAAACACATTTACGTCATCACGTTAGCCCTAATGGCTTCTATCGTGGCCGTCAGGTTGTTGCTGGTAAAGACGAATAATTCTCGATAAATAATCATACTCACCATCGAGTGTCAACTTCCAAACCGGAAAACGTGAACATCTCTATAGCACTTGATGCTATGGGGGGTGATCACGGACCATCTGTTGTCGTACCGGCAGGTTTGGCCGTGCTCGGAAAAAATAAAGCCATTCACATTATCTTAGTTGGTGATGAGTCATCAATAAAATCGGTGCTAAATAGTTGTTCAGCAACTTATGATGAATCTCGATTGAAAATACATCACGCATCTCAAGTTGTTGCTATGGATGAGCACCCGGCTCAAGCATTACGTAATAAAAAAGATTCATCACTTCGGGTGGCGCTTAATTTAGTTAAATCAGGTGAAGCTCATGCCTGCGTTAGTGCCGGTAATACTGGAGCATTAATGGCAATTGCTCGATTTGTTCTAAAGATGCTTCCTGGAATTGATCGTCCTGCAATTTGTAAAACTTTACCAACAATATCAGGCCATACTCACGTATTGGATCTTGGTGCAAATATTGATTCAAGTGCGGAACAATTATTTCAATTTGCTGTAATGGCATCGGAATTATGCAGCGCTGTAGATAACATAGAAAGACCTGAAGTAGCCTTGTTGAATATTGGTGAAGAAGACATTAAGGGTAATGAACAAGTAAAAGAATCGGCATTATTACTAAACAATAGTAATCTTAATTACATTGGTTATGTTGAAGGTGATGGTATTTATTTAGGTCATGCGGATGTAATCGTATGTGACGGGTTTGTTGGTAACGTCATGTTAAAAACCTCTGAAGGTGTGGCAAAAATGATAGCTCATTTTATGAAGCAAGAATTTAAAGCCAGCATATTATCTAAATTAGCAGGATTAATTTCACTGCCAGTGTTGAAATCATTTAAAAAGAAAGTTGATCCTAGTGAATACAACGGCGCTAGTTTTTTAGGGTTACGAAAAACAGTTATTAAAAGTCATGGAGGTGCGGATGCACGATCATTTGAAACCGCAATTTATGAAGCAATTATCGAAGTGGATAAAAACGTACCAGAACGTATTGCTAACAAACTTGAAACCGCTTTAAGTGTTAGGGAAGCATAATGATTAATACTCGAATTACTGGTACAGGTGGTTATCTACCTGAAAAAATATTAACAAACGCTGATTTGGAAAAAATTGTCGATACAACAGATGAATGGATTTTTGATCGTACTGGAATAAAAAAACGTCATATTGTAGCTGAAAATGAAACGACGGTTGATTTAGCCGAACATGCTTCTCGAGATGCCATTGCCGCTGCCGGAATTGATTTATCGGATATTGATTTAATCATCGTTGCAACAACTACTCCCGATCGAATTTTTCCAAGTACCGCTTGTTTATTACAACAACGATTGGATATTCACGGTTGTCCGGCCTTTGATGTGCAGGCTGTATGCACTGGTTTTGTTTATGCTGTTACTGTAGCTGAAAAATTCATTCGCAGTGGTTCTAACAAATGTGCTTTAGTTGTTGGCGCTGAAACCTTATCACGAATTACTGACTGGACCGATCGCGGTACTTGTGTATTATTTGGAGACGGCGCAGGCGCAGTTATTTTACAAGCCTCAGAAGAACCCGGAATCATTTCAACGCATATTCATGCTGATGGTAAATACCGTGATTTATTAACCGTCCCGGGTGGTGTTTCAGAAAACCCGAAATTACTTCGTGATGGCAAAGCTTTTATGCAAATGAAAGGCAACGAAGTATTTAAAGTTGCAGTGAATACCTTAGGGCGTATTGTTGATGAAACACTGGCTTCAAATAATATGCAAAAATCAGATATTGATTGGCTTGTTCCACATCAAGCAAATATTAGAATTATTTCTGCTACTGCAAAAAAACTCGATATGGCAATGGATAATGTTGTTGTAACTGTTGATCAACATGGCAATACCTCAGCTGCTTCAATTCCATTAGCATTAAATATTGCAGTTAAAGATGGCAGAATAAAAAAAGGTCATACAGTGCTACTTGAAGGTTTTGGTGGTGGTTTTACCTGGGGCTCAGTCTTAGTTAAATTTTAATTGTTAATAAATAAAATAATCAACAGGTCGTTTAATGTCATTTTCCATCGTTTTTCCAGGTCAAGGTTCTCAATCAGTTGCAATGCTAGCAACACTGGCTGATGAATTTTCAGTTGTCAAAGAAACATTTGATCAAGCATCTGAAGTATTATCTTATGATTTATGGTCTGTTGTAAAAGATGGCCCCATTGAAAAACTAAATGAAACGACTGTCACTCAACCTGCCATGCTTGCGGCGGGTATTGCTTGTTGGCGAGTATGGCAGCAACATGAATCCACATCACCGGCATCGTTTGCTGGTCATAGTTTAGGTGAATATACTGCTTTAGTTGCTGCAAATAGTTTACAATTTGATGATGCGATTAAATTAGTTGCCGAGCGAGCTCGATTAATGCAAGAAGCTGTTCCAGTTGGAATTGGTGCAATGGCTGCTATCCTTGGGCTTGATAATGATGTTGTTATTAAAGTATGTGAAGATAGCGCGCAAGGAGAAATTGTTAGCGCGGTTAATTTCAATTCTCCCGGTCAAGTTGTTATCGCAGGAAATAAAGCTGCGGTAGATAGGGCTATCACTAGAGCCAAAGACTCGGGTGCTAAACGTGCTTTATTGTTACCCGTTAGCGTTCCATCACACTGTGCGTTAATGAAACCTGCTGCGGAAAAATTAGCCGAAGTATTATCATCGATAGAATTTAAAACACCCGATACGCCAGTCATTCATAATGTTGATGTTCAACATTATTCAGAAGTAAAACAGATTAGAGATGCATTAACGAGTCAACTTTATCAACCCGTTCTGTGGGTAGATTCCGTGAATGCAATTGCTAAATCGGGCAGTACTAAATTAATTGAGTGTGGCCCCGGCAAAGTGTTGACTGGTTTAGTCAAACGTATAAATAAGTCATTATCATGTGCCGCGCTTTATGACAAATCTAGCTTAGATAAAGCAATAGCTTTTATTAATGAATAAAGCTGATACTAAAAGGAAATTCTATGAGCAAAGATACATTGCCACAAAATCTATCGAATGAAGTAGTTTTAATTACAGGTGCTAGTCGCGGCATTGGCCAAGCGATAGCGCTTGAATTAGGTTCACGAGGTGCTACTATAATTGGCACAGCTACTTCAGAAAATGGTTCAGATAGTATCAGTAATTATTTGAAAGAAAAGAATATTAATGGCTGCGGTATGGCCTTAGATGTTACCGATGCAGATAGCGTTAACGACATACTAAAGGCGGTAACAGAACAATATTCTGCGCCGTCAATATTAGTCAATAATGCCGGTATAACACGTGATAACCTGTTAATGAGGATGAAGGTTGATGAATGGGATGATATTATCAACACCAACCTAAGTTCCATTTATCGCATGTCAAAAGCATGTCTTCGTCCAATGATGAAAGCTAAGCGTGGTAAAATTATCAGTATTGCATCTGTAGTAGGCGTTTCTGGAAACCCGGGGCAAACAAATTACTCAGCAGCAAAAGCGGGTGTAATAGGTTTTAGCAAGTCATTAGCAAGGGAAGTCGGTAGTCGGGGCATTACAATAAATGTCGTCGCTCCTGGCTTTATTGATACCGATATGACGCGAGAGTTGCCAGAAGAGCAGCGTACGGCATTATTACAGCAAATACCACTTGTTCGTCTTGGCGCAACAGAGGAAGTAGCAAAAACAGTCGCTTTTTTAGCCTCAGCCGATGCAAACTACATAACAGGTGAAACGATTCATGTGAACGGTGGGATGTACATGAACTAAACAATTCTGATATAATACAATATTATATAGTATTGATTTTATTGGATTTTATTTTAACTAAGAAAATTATAGGTAAAGTTTGTTTTGATAGTAGAATTTCATTCTAGTTTTCAATACAATACCGACCCAAATGATTACCGGAGGAATATACTGACATGAGCAGTATCGAAGAACGAGTCAAGAAAATAGTGATAGAACAACTTGGTGTTAAAGAAGAAGAAGTAACTAATGAAGCATCATTTGTTGATGATTTAGGTGCTGATTCACTAGATACCGTCGAATTGGTGATGGCATTGGAAGAAGAATTTGAAACTGAAATTCCTGATGAAGAAGCTGAGAAAATAACGACTGTTAAAGAAGCTGTAAACTTCATTAATAATCACTCGAGCTAAGTTTTTTCTTAGTAGTTCTGAATTTGAATATCAGTATATTAGTTTCTAAGTTTCTAGTTTCTAATAAAAACTTGAGTAAATTAGCCGCAAACATAATTGTGTTTCGCGGCTTTTTACGTTGCTAGCGTTTAAAATTTAATTCAAAAATTTAAGTATTGAGGATCACATTTTGAGTAAAAGGCGTGTTGTAATAACTGGAATGGGCATGGTTTCACCAGTAGGTTTGGATGTAAAATCCAGTTGGGAAAATATTCTTGCAGGAAAAAGTGGAATAAATCAAATAACGCATTTTGATACCACGGGTTTTAACACAACCTTTGGTGGTTCGATTAAAGATTTTGATGTCGCTACTGTTTTATCTGTTAAAGAAGCACGCCGAATGGATACTTTTATTCATTATGGGATTGCTGCAAGTAAAGAAGCTTTAACTGATTCTGGTATAGAAGTTACTGAAAAGAATGCTCATCGTATTGGTGTTGCAATTGGTTCAGGTATTGGCGGCTTACCCGGAATAGAAAAAGGCAATCAAATCTTTCTTAAATCAGGCCCTCGAAAAATTTCACCATTTTTTGTCCCAGCGAATATTATTAATATGGTTTCAGGTAATGTCTCTATCATGTTTGGTCTTAAAGGACCAAATATAGCTTTGTCAACAGCATGTGCCACCGCAACACACAGTATTGGTGATGCAGCACGAATTATAGAATATGGCGACGCTGATGTTATGCTTGCTGGTGGCGCAGAGATGGCCACTTCACCAACGGGGCTTGGTGGTTTTAGCGCTGCTAGAGCGTTATCAACTCGAAACGACGATCCACAAACAGCAAGTCGTCCTTGGGATGTTGATCGTGATGGTTTTGTTTTGAGTGATGGTGCCGGTGTTGTTGTCATTGAAGAACTAGAGCATGCAAAAGCACGAGGCGCTACAATTTATGCCGAGGTTACAGGTTATGGTATGAGTGGCGATGCTTATCACATGACTTCACCAACAAAAGATGGTGATGGTGCTAAACGCTGCATGGAGCTAGCTTTATATAATGCCAAACAACCATCTAATGCGGTAGACTATATCAATGCACACGGAACTTCTACGCCTGCAGGTGATATTGCGGAAGTGAGTGCAATGAAAAATGCATTTGGTGGGCATGCAAAAAAACTAGCTATTAGTTCCACCAAATCAATGACAGGCCACTTATTAGGTGCAGCTGGCGGCATAGAGGCAATTTTTACCGCATTAGCAATTCAAAATCAAGTTGCTCCGCCAACCATTAATATTGAAAACCAAGATCCGGCTTGTGATCTTGATTTTATAACTGATGGTGCACGAGAAATGAAAATTGATATCGCTTTATCTAATTCATTTGGCTTTGGTGGAACAAATGGAACAATAATTTTAGAGAAATTTACTGATTGATGTCGTTATGGTTTCAAAAAATCGTGACAATAGTGGAAGTGTAACTACTTCCACTACTAATAAATTATCAGTAGTCACTTATAAAGGATGCACTGATTTATTAGCTTTGCACACAAGCAATAAAAAACGCTATCCCTTTCTTCTTCAAAGCACTTCAAATCAAAATAAAAATTCCCGCTTCGATATATTATTTGCTTTTCCGCAAAATGCTTTAGTTTTAAAAAACAATTTCAAACTATATTTTGATGGTAAGCAATGTGAAAATGATAATTTTTTAGAGCAACTGGATCAAGTATTTTTAAATAATCAAACGACTAAAAATGATTTAGAGTTGCCTTTTTCCGGTGGCTGGTTTTTATACTTAAGCTATGAATTATTGGGACAAATAGAAGATAAAGTTAAAACACATATTGTATTAAATGGACAGGATATCGCTGTGGCTGTACGGATTCCATCAGCTATTATTTATGATCGAAAAAAAAATATAAGCTACCTGATATCTGAAAATAGTTTTAAAAATAATATATTAGATTTGAAAAGTGATTTTTTCAGCGTGCATAGTGATACATTACCATTTCAAGCTAAATTTAAAAGTATCATTGATTCTGCTATAGAAGAACCATCTGATATTTTTTTAGAAAAAATAAAACAAGTGAAAAAATATATTTATAATGGTGATATTTTTCAAGCTAATTTGTCTAGAGAATGGAATATATCACTAAAAAAAGAACTTGAACCTGCCGAGTTATATCGAAATTTAACAATAAAAAATCCATCTGCATTTTCAGGCATTATTGCGTTTGAAGCGTTAAACATCATAAGCTCTTCACCTGAGCGATTGATACAAATCAAAAATCGAAAAATACAAACAAGGCCAATAGCCGGCACTTCTAAACGTGTTACCGATAAGTATAAAGATGCTGAATTAGCCCTTAATTTATTAAACCACCCCAAAGAAAAAGCAGAACATATTATGCTGGTTGATATGGAGCGTAATGATTTGGGAAAAATTTGCAAGCCTGGCTCAATAAGATTAACTGAGTTAATGGCATTGGAATCATTGGCACACGTACACCATATTATATCGAATATAAAAGGTGAGTTAAAAACGAATGTGACCCCTGGACAAATTATTAAATCGGTCTTTCCCGGCGGTAGTATAACGGGTTGTCCAAAAGTTCGATGTATGGAAATTATCCATGAGCTAGAAGATAAAGCCCGTAACGCTTATACTGGCTCGATGGGATATTTAAATAATAATGGCGATATGGATTTAAATATATTAATTAGAACTATCGAACAAAAAAACGCTAACCTAAGCTTTAGAACTGGTGCCGGAATCGTGAATGATTCTGTTCCAGACAATGAGTTAGAAGAAACTCGAAATAAAGCAAAAGGATTATTACTGGCTATTTATGATTAATTCTTTAACAACATCTCAATTACAATTAGATCGTGGCTTACACTATGGTGATGGTCTATTTGAAACCATAGCCATTAAATCGGGGCAAGCTGAGCTATTAACCGAGCATATTAATCGTCTAAAAGAAAGTTGTAATAAATTAAAATTCATTAATGTGGATTTTTCTAACATAACACAAGAGATAATTAACGAAGCTAAAAAAATTAATAAAGGCATTATTAAACTAATTGTTACACGAGGGAGTGGTGGCAGAGGTTATTCAATACCCGATAACATGAAAGCAACATA
>VAPL011174914.1_pt1 | contig 12191 bp, 23 predicted proteins | sample 3395061 | NCBI WGS metagenome assembly VAPL01 (sample SAMN08290444, study PRJNA428436) | hydrothermal vent metagenome | isolation source: Deep-sea hydrothermal vent chimney 2 | place: Pacific Ocean: Juan De Fuca Ridge | depth 2182 m m
AATGGATGAGGGTTTGCGGTTCGCTATCCGTGAGGGTGGACGGACGGTTGGTGCAGGCCGCGTCACGAAGATCATCAAGTAGATAAGAAGTACCTCGTACTCGGTACTTGGTACCTGGTACTCGAACGAACGAAGTGAGTGAGACATGACAAACGAGCATCGGATCCGCATCCGACTCAAAGCGTACGACCACGCGGTCGTCGACGAGTCGGCGCGAAAGATCGCGGAGACGGTGATCCGTACCCAGGCGAAGATCAAGGGCCCGGTACCGCTACCGACCCGTATCCATCGCTACACCGTCATCCGTGGCCCGCACGTCGACAAGACGTCACGCGAGCACTTCGAGATGCGGATTCACAAACGGCTCATCGACATCCTGGAACCGACCCCGAAGACGGTTGATTCGCTCATGCGACTCGACCTTCCTGCGGGCGTAGAGGTGGAGATCAAGACATGAACGCGATCATCGGAGAGAAGTTGGGCATGACCCAGATCTTCGACGATGAGAACCGGGCGATCCCGGTGACCGCCGTCAAGGCCGGCCCCGTCGTCGTGACACAGATCAAGCGTCCCGAGACCGACGGATACGCTGCCGTGCAGATTGCCTTCAAAGAGATGAAGGCCGAAAAGGCTGGGCGCCCGGCAACCGGGCACTTCGCCAAGGCCGGCGTTGCACCGCATCGCCACGTCGTCGAGGTCCGGGTCGAAGATCCGGATGCGTACGAGCTCGGGCAGATGATCACGATCGCCGACGTCCTCGAAGAGGGCAAGATGGCTGACGTGACGGGAGTCTCGAAGGGCAAAGGCTTTGCCGGCGCTATGAAGCGTCACAACTTCAAGGGACAGGGCGCCTCCCACGGCGTGCACAAGGTCCATCGCGCTCCCGGCGCGATCGGGGCGTGTGCCACGCCGGCCCGCGTGTTCAAGGGCAAGCGACTTCCGGGTCGTATGGGTGGAGATCAGGTAACGATGATGAACCTGGAAGTCATCCAGGTCGACGCCGACCGCAACCTGTTGTTGTTGCGAGGAGCGGTGCCCGGGCCCAAGGGTGCAGTCATCGTCGTACGACAGGCGGTGAAGGCGAATGGCTGACAAACTGACCGCAGAGCTCTACGCCGCCGACGGCACCCTCAAGGGTGAGGTTGAGCTCAACGAAACCATCTTCGGTATCGAGCCGAACACCGCAGTGATGCATCAGGTCGTCACAGCGCAACTCGCTGCCAAGCGCGCCGGTACGCACTCGACCAAGACGCGTGCCGAGGTACGCGGCGGTGGTGCCAAGCCCTGGCGTCAGAAGGGACTCGGCCGTGCCCGTCACGGTTCGATCCGTTCGCCCCAGTGGGTCGGTGGCGGTGTTGCCCACGGACCCAAGCCTCGCGACTACAGCCAGCGGACGCCCAAGAAGATGAAGCGCCTCGCTCTGCGCAGCGCGTTGTCTGCAAGAGCGGCCGACGGCCAGATCAAGGTCGTGGAGTCCTTCGACGTATGGGATGAACCGAAGACCAAGAACGCCACAGCGCTTCTCGAAGCCATGGGTATCAGCGGCAAGGTGCTGCTCCTGGCAGAAGATCATGAGCGCACGGCGATCAAGTCGTTCCGGAACCTCGAGCACGTCATCGCTTCTAACCTCGGTCAGGCGAACACGTACGACGTTCTGTGGGCCGACACGATCATCATGTCCCAGGGCACGCTCGATCTCGGCCAGACTGCTCCTCGGGGAACCGAAGAGCACGCGAAACAGTTCACAGTTGACAGTTCACAGTTGACAGAGTCGGAGTCAGACGAAGCAGCCACCGCTGAGATTGAGGAGGTTGCCTCATGAAGAATCCACGCGACATCATCATCGAGCCGGTCGTGTCGGAGAAGTCCTACGACCTCGCTGCGGATAGGAACACATACACGTTCGTCGTTCATCCCAGGACGAACAAGACAGAGATCAAGCAGGCCATCGAGAAGATCTTCGAGGTCAAGGTGACCTCTGTGAACACGATGAACCGCCAAGGCAAACATAAGCGCACCGGCTATACGGTGGGGAAGCGCAAGGACACCAAGCGTGCCCTCGTGACCCTCGCCCCCGGTGACTCCATCGACGTTTTCGAGGTATAGCTCATGGGCATCAAGAAACTCAAGCCCACATCGCCGGGGCGCCGATTCCAGACAGTCTCTGATTTCGACACGATCACCAAGTCGACGCCGGAAAAGAGCCTCCTGGCTCCCAAGACGCGCTCGTCTGGTCGGAACTCGTATGGGCGGATCACGTCACGTCACCGCGGTGGTGGTCACAAGCGGCGCTACCGCATCATCGACTTCCGTCGGACCAAAGATGGGGTGCCCGCCAAGGTCGCGTCCGTCGAGTACGACCCGAACCGCAACGCACGGATCGCTCTCCTCCACTACGTCGACGGCGAGAAACGCTACATCCTTGCACCCGTAGGGATCAAGGTTGGCGACATGCTCGAATCGGGCCCAAAGGCGGACATACGACCGGGCAACGCCCTTCCGCTTCGCAACATCCCCACGGGTACCATCGTCCACGGTGTCGAGCTTCGTCCTGGGGGCGGAGCCAAGATGGGACGCTCTGCGGGAACCTCGATCCAGCTCATGTCGAAGGAGAACAAGGTTGCGCTGTTGCGCCTCCCTTCCGGTGAGATGCGCCAGGTCAACCTCGACTGCCGGGCAACCGTCGGTCAGGTCGGAAACAAGGAAGCCGAGCTGATCAAGATCGGCAAGGCCGGTAGGAACAGATGGAAGGGCAAGCGGCCGCAGTCACGCGGTGTTGCCATGAACCCGGTCGATCACCCCCTCGGTGGTGGTGAAGGCCGTAGCTCGGGTGGACGTCACCCGGTGAGCCCGTGGGGCAAGCCGGAGAAACGCACCCGCAAGAAGAACAAGGCGAGCGATAAGTACATCGTGCGCCGTCGCGCTAAGAAAGGGAAGAGGTAGGCCATGGCGAGGAGCCTGAGGAAAGGGCCGTTCGTCGACGAGCACCTCTTGAAAAAGGTCGAGAAGGCGAACACCGGAGGCGACAAGCGCGTCATCCGGACATGGAGCAGACGCTCGACGATCATCCCCGAGATGGTGGGTCTCACCATCGCGGTTCACGACGGTCGCAAGCACGTTCCTGTGTTCATCAATGAGTCCATGGTTGGCCACAAGCTCGGGGAGTTCGCACCGACGCGGACATTCCGCGGCCACCAGGCAGACAAGTCAGCGAGCAGGCGATGAAGGTGCGAGCGCAAGCCAAGCACATTCGACAGTCGCCGTACAAGGTTCGCCGCGTCCTCGATCTCGTTCGAGGGTTGCCGGTGGATGAGGCACGCGTTGTACTCGAGTTTACCAACCGAAAGGCTGCGGGAACCATCATCAAGGTGCTCGATTCAGCTGTTGCGAACGCCGAACACAACTTCGCACTCGACGCAGACGAGTTGTTCGTCGCAGAGGCGTATGCGGATGAGGGACCGACGCTCAAGCGTTGGCGTCCTCGTGCGCGAGGCCAGGCGACGAAGATCCGCAAGCGCACGAGTCATATCACGATCATCGTTGCAGACGAGGAGGAGGTTGCCTGATGGGGCAGAAAGTCCATCCATACGGTTTCCGACTCGGGATTGTCACCGATTGGAAGTCACGCTGGTACAGCGACAAGGATTACGCCGCGAACGTTGTAGGGGATTACCGTATCCGCTCGTACCTGCAGGGCGAACTCAAGCGCGGGGCGATCTCACGTATCGACATCGAACGCATCGGAGACAAGAAGGTTCAGATCGACATCCACACCGGACGCCCGGGCGTGGTGATCGGTCGAGGCGGGGCTGAAGCCGAGCGGCTTCGTTCCGGCCTCGAGGATCTCTCGGGTCGTAGGGTCAAGTTCAATGTCGTTGAAGTTCATAACGCCGAGTTGGACGCCACGTTGCTTGCCCGCAGCGTTGCCGACCAGCTCGAAGGTCGTGTCTCGTTCCGTCGTGCGCTGAAGCGCACCGTCGCTACGGCGCTCAAGGCCGGAGCCGAGGGTGTCCGTGTCCAAGCATCGGGGCGCCTCGGTGGTGCCGACATGGGTCGCCGGGAGTGGTATCTCGAAGGTCGTGTCCCGTTGCACACACTGCGTGCGGACATCGACTACGGGCAGGCGACTGCAAGCACGACGGTCGGCGCTATCGGCATCAAGGTGTGGGTCTACAAGGGCGATGTCATGGCACGCTCCACATCTGCAGGCAAGGCTGCTGCAGAGGCTCGTCTTGCTGCGGGCGGTCGCACGGACCGCAAGCGCCGCAAGTCGGTGAAGTCCCGTGCCGAGGCCGCAGCAGGTCAGTCCGACAAGAGGATCATCGAAGCCGGTGGCGGCAAGCGCGTGATCGAGGCTGGTGGCGGCAAGCGACCAAGTGGGAAGCGCCTGATCGAGGCTGGTGGCGGTAAGAAGGTCACCGCAGCCGAAGCGAGCGCCGAGCTCGCAGAGGACAGAGAAGCGGTAGCGCCTCCGGTAACCGATGCCGTGACGCCGTCGACGGAAGACGGTGCAGCTGAGGTCGTCACGACAGAAGCCGTGGTCGAAGAGGTCGTCCAAGAGGCGGTGGCTGAAGCGGTAGTCGCTGAAGCGGTAGTCGCAGAAGCGGTTGCCGAGGTCGCCGTTGAGGTCGTCGAAGAAGCAGAGAGTGCCGCCGGGGAGACCGTTGAGGTCACCAAGGAAGCCGCAGAAGAAGCAGCGGACGCTTCTGAAGGGGCCGAGAACGCCAACGATTCAGGCGAGGAGGCATAACCATGTTGATGCCGAAGCGCACCAAGTACCGCAAGGTACAGACGGGTCGTATGAAGGGGAAAGCGAAGGGCGGCACACAAGTGTCGTTCGGCGAGTTCGGCCTTCAGGCCCAGGAGCGAGGCTGGATCACGTCACGCCAGATCGAAGCCGCTCGTATCGCGATGACCCGCAAGATCAAGCGTGGAGGGAAGGTCTGGATCACCATCTTCCCCGACAAGCCGATCACCGAGAAGCCTGCAGAGACCCGGATGGGTTCAGGCAAGGGGAACCCGGAGTACTGGGTGGCCGTCGTCAAGCCGGGACGCGTGATGTTCGAGATGTCCGGAATCGATGAAGATCTCGCCAAGGAAGCCATGCGTCTTGCGGCCCACAAGCTTCCCGTCAAAACGAAGTTCGTCAAGAGGGAAGCACTATGAACACTCTTGAACTTCGGAAGCTCACATACAAGGAGCTCGGTGACCAGCTCGAGGAATCGAAGGAGGAACTCTTCAACCTTCGGTTCCAGCTCGTTACCAACCAGCTCGACAACACATCGAGGATCAAACAGGTCAAGCGTGATATCGCTCGCATCGCCACGGTGATGCGGGAGTTCGAGATCGCCGCTTGGGAGTCACAGCAGGAGGAGGCATAGATGGATCGCGCAAACCGCAAGGTACGCGTCGGGATCGTTGTTTCCGACAGCGCCGATAAGACGGTCACCGTCGAAATACGTGACGCAAAGCGTCATCCCCGGTACGGCAAGACAGTTCCGGTCCGAACGAAGCTACATGCACACGACGAGAAGAACGACGCCCATGTGGGTGACACGGTTCGCATCGTCGAGACCCGCCCACTTTCGAAGACGAAGCGGTGGCGGGTTGAAGAGGTCGTGGAGCGTGCACGATGATCCAACAGGAAACGCGCCTCAAGGTCGCGGACAACTCGGGTGCACGTGAGGTGCTCACTATCAGAGTCCTCGGTGGCTCGGGTCGCCGCTACGCGCGGGTGGGTGACGTGATCGTCGCGACGGTCAAGGATGCCACACCCGGTGGTGCGGTCAAGAAGGGTGAGGTCGTCAAGGCTGTCGTCGTGAGGACCAAGAAGGAGACTCGTCGCGAGGACGGTTCCTACATCCGGTTCGACGAGAACGCATGCGTGATCATCAACGATCAGCAGCAGCCTCGGGGAACCCGCATCTTCGGTCCGGTTGGTCGCGAGTTGCGGGACAAGAAGTTCATGCGCATCGTGTCGCTCGCACCGGAGGTGCTGTGATGAAGGTGCGCAAGGGAGACACGGTCATGGTCATCACCGGTAAGGATGCCGGGACAGAGTCCAAGATCGCCAAGGTCTACCCCAAGGACAACAGGATCATCGTCGAGGGGGTTGCGACTGCCAAGAGGCATCAGCGTGCCACCGGCGACGTCAACACCGGGGGCATCATCGACAAGGACATGCCGATCAACGCCTCCAACGTGATGATCGTCTGCAAGGAGTGTGGCCCGACGAAGATCGGTGCACGGTTCGACGACGATGGGAACAAGCACAGAGTATGTCGAAAATGTGGGAGCGATCTGTAATGGCTCCACGACTCAAAGAAAAGTATCACAACGAGATCAAGGCCCAGCTCCTCACGGATCTGGAACTCGCCAATGTCATGCAGGTTCCGCGACTCTCCAAGATCGTCGTGAACATGGGTGCAGGCGACGCAGCGGCTGACGCAAAGCTGATGAACGGCGTTGTCGAGGATCTCAGGACGATCACCGGCCAGCAGCCGAAGGTCAACCGTGCCCGAAAGTCAGTATCCAACTTCAAGCTCCGTGAGGGACAGGCCATCGGCGCGTCGGTGACGCTTCGAGGCGAACGCATGTGGGAGTTTCTCGATCGGCTGATCGCGCTCTCCATCCCTCGCATCAGAGACTTCCGTGGTTTGAACCCGAAGGGGTTCGACGGTCGTGGGAACTACAGCTTCGGTGTGACCGAACAGCTCATCTTCCCTGAGATCGACTACGACAAAGTCATGAAGGTCCGCGGTCTGGACGTCACATTGGTGACCACCGCGGAGACGGACGCACAGGGGAGAGCCCTCCTCGATGCGTTCGGGTTCCCGTTCCGCCGACAGCAGGTAGGTGCCTGATGGCGAAGACATCAAAAATCGCCAAGAACAACAAACGTAAGGTGTTGGTCGAGCGGTACGCCGAACGTCGTGCCGAACTGATCAAGATCATCAAAGACCCGGAAGCCTCCTACGCGGACAAGCGCGAGGCCTACGCCAAGATCGCCAAGATGCCTCGCGATGCGAGTGCCACCCGCTATCGCAACCGTTGCAACGTCAGCGGTCGTCCGCGGGCGTACTTCCGCAAGTTCGGCTTGTCACGCATCGCGGTGCGCGAGATGGCCCACCGCGGTGAGCTTCCCGGCGTCAGAAAGGCGTCGTGGTAGCCATGTACACAGACCCAATAGCAGACATGCTCACCAGGATCCGGAACGCCAACACGGCGCTTCACCCTGAGACATCGATGCCGTCGTCCAAGCTGAAGGAAGAGATCGCCCGCATCCTCTCTGAGGAAGGATTCATCGATTCCTGGAAGACACAGGACGCGTCCGTGGGCACGGAGCTCGTGGTGCGTCTTCGCTACGACAGTGATCGACAGAGGGTGCTCCAGGGCATCCAGCGGATCTCGAAGCCGGGGCGACGCGTCTATGCAGGAGCACAGAATGTCGCCCGCGTTCGGGGTGGAATCGGTGTTTCGATCATCTCCACCTCCGCAGGTGTCATGACAGACCGGGATGCACGTCGTCGCAACGTCGGCGGCGAGATCCTGTGCAAGGTGTGGTGACATGAGCCGAGTAGGAAAAGCACCGATCAGCCTCCCCGACGGCGTCGACGTGAAGGTCGACGATGGGATCGTTACGGTCAAGGGAGCAAAGGGCTCTCTGACCCAGGTGGTTGCCCCGGTGATCACCGTCGTCGTCGACGACGGAACCGTCTCCCTTTCGAGGGACAACGACGAACGCGCCTCCCGGGCGCTCCACGGACTCTCTCGAGCCCTCATCAACAACATGGTGATCGGTGTCTCAGAAGGGTACAAGAAGGAACTCACCGCCGTCGGCGTTGGGTACCGTGCAGCCCTCAAGGGAAGCACCCTCGAACTTCAGGTCGGGTTCTCCCACCCGGTCACCATCGATGCGCCCGACGGCATCACGTTCGAGGTACCGGAGCCGACGAAGATCATCGTCAGCGGAATAGACAAGCAGAAGGTTGGACAGGTCGCCGCCGATGTCCGTGCCGTCAGACCTCCCGAGCCGTACAAGGGCAAGGGAATCCGATACACGGACGAGTACGTGCGACGCAAGGCAGGCAAGGCAGGGGTCTCGGCATGAGGGGCACACGAACAGACGCACGCCGTCGTAGGCACTTCCGCGTTCGCAAGAGCGTACGCGGCACCGAGAGTCGTCCCCGTCTCGCGGTGTTCCGGAGCAACAAGCACATATACGCACAGATCATCGATGATGAAGCGGGAGCGACGATCGCCTCGGCATCCTCGAAGGAGTCCGCGGTCGGCGGCAACACGCTCACCCTCGAGACAGCCACCGAGGTCGGGAAGCTGGTCGGTGCTCGTGCCCAGGACGCAGGGATCTCCAAGGTCGTGTTCGACCGTGGTGGGTTCAAGTACCACGGTCGGATCAAGGCGCTCGCTGAGGCTGCGCGCGAGTCCGGTCTCGACTTCTAGGAGAACCAGCGATGACATCACAGAACAGAAACCGAAATCAACGCAGCGACCGCGGCAGGGGCCGCGATCGTGACGTCCCGGAGTTCGACGAACGCGTCATTGCGATCAATCGCGTGGCGAAGGTCGTCAAGGGTGGGCGTCGGTTCTCCTTCACCGCTCTCGTCGCCGTCGGTGACGGCAAGGGCCGGGTCGGCATCGGCTACGGCAAGGCCAAGGAAGTCCCTGCGGCGATCCAGAAGGCGTTCGAACTGGCCCGCAAGGACATGTTCAACGTTCCCATGGCAGGCCAGACGATCATCCACGAGATCATCGGTGTCCAGGGTGCCAGTCGTGTGCTTCTCAAGCCGGCTGCTCCGGGTACGGGAGTGATCGCTGGTGGTGCGGTACGCCAGATCATTGAAGCCGCAGGGATCAGCAACATTCTCGCCAAGTCGCTCGGCTCGCCGACGCACATCAACGTTGCAAAGGCGACGGTCAACGCGTTGCGTAGCCAGCAGCGGCCAGATGAGGTCGCTCGTGCCCGCGGCAAGCGTGCCGAGGAGATCTTCCCACCTGCTCTGTTGGCTGCGTACAACTCAGCCGAACTCATGCAAACGAAGGTGTGACGATGGCTGGAACACTCAAGATCACGCTCAGGCGGAGCCTCATCGGGGAGAAACCGAAGGCTCGCGCCACAGTCGAGAGCCTCGGCTTGCGCAAGATCAACTCAACGGTGGAGCGGCCTGATACGTCGTCCGTCCGAGGGATGATCCATCACGTCAAGCACTTGCTCGAAGTGGAGGAAATCTGATGAAACTTCATCATCTCCGTCCTGCGGAGGGCTCGAAGAAGCGCAAGATCCGCGTCGGTCGCGGTGAGGCTGGACGTCGCGGAAAGACGGCCGGTCGAGGAACAAAGGGTCTCAAGGCACGCAGCAAGGTGCGCCTCGGGTTCGAGGGCGGTCAAACACCGTTGCTCAAGCAGATGCCGAAGCTCAAGGGCTTCAGGAACCCGAATCGTGAAGAGTTCACCGTCATCAACGTCGAGCGCCTCGCTGCGTTCGATGCCGGATCGACGGTGACTCCCGACGACATGCGCGAGGCAGGCCTTGCAAAGAAGCGCGGCAAGATCAAGGTGCTCGGCCAGGGCGATCTCGACGTTGCGTTGACGGTGAAAGCCCACGCTTTCTCGTCTGGTGCTGCAGACAAGATCAAGGCTGCCGGGGGCACCATCGAGGTGCTCGACGACAAGTAGCCGATTCGGGTCGAGCTGTCACCAGCGCGGGTAACCTAGACGCCGTGCGACAATGACAGCCTGACTCCGGGTTGGCCCCACGATCCGCGCAGGGCCAACAAAGAACCACCGACCCCAAACCGACTGGAAACCCATGCTCACCGCCTTCAGGAACGCGTTCAGGATTCATGACCTGCGGAACAAGATCCTGTTCACCCTGTTCATCTTCGGCCTCTACCGGCTTGGTGCGACCATCCCGGTTCCCGGCGCCGACCTCAACGCGATCGCTGACTTCGCCAACCAGGCGGAGCAGTCCGGGTTCGTAGGTCTGCTGAACCTGTTCTCCGGCGGTGCGCTCACCCAGTTGTCGATCTTCGCTCTCGGCATCATGCCGTACATCACCTCGTCGATCATCCTCCAGTTGTTGACCGTCGTGATCCCGAAGCTCCAGGCGCTCCAGGAAGAGGGCGAGCATGGACGCAAGGTCATCACACAGTGGACCCGGTACGTCACGATCATCCTCGCTTTGCTGCAGTCGACCGGATTTGCCTATCTCTTCCATAGCGGCCAGTTCACCCAGGGCGTGGACCTCATCCCGGACTTCACCCCTCGCAACGTGATCATCATCGTGGTGACGATGACGGCAGGTACTGCGCTCTTGATGTGGATGGGTGAGCTCATCACGCAGCGAGGCATCGGCAACGGCATGTCTCTCATCATCTTCGTGTCGATCATCAGCCAGATCCCGAGTCAGCTCGCGATCTTGAAGACGAACTCCGCAACGTACCAGTTCGTCATCATCCTGGCAGTGATGCTCGTGCTGACGATCGGGATCATCTTCATCGAGCAGGGCCAGAGACGGATACCCGTACAGTTCTCCAAGCGGGTTCGTGGCCGCAAGGTGATGGGTGGCCAATCAACGTACATCCCGCTCAAGGTGAACATGGCCGGCGTCATCCCCGTCATCTTCGCAACGTCCATCATGTACTTCCCTGCGTTGATCTCCTCAGCGCTTCCCGCCACAGGGTGGGGTGCTGCGGTGCGGGATTGGATCAACAACAACATGCTGTCATCGTCTGGGGTCGGGTTCTCGCCGAGCCTGTGGTACATCGGTATCCTCGCTGCGCTCGTCGTCTTCTTCACCTACTTCTACACGGCGATCCAGTTCGATCCTGAGCGCCAGGCAGACATGATCCAGCGTCAGGGAGGGTTCATCCCCGGCATCCGCCCCGGCCGTGCGACGGTCAACTACCTCTCACACGTCCTGTCACGCATCACGCTCCCGGGTGCGATGTACCTCGCCGTCGTCACGATCGCTCCGTCACTGCTCGGATGGCTGTGGAACGTCCCCGTTGGGCTGTCCGGTGTGTCCATCATCATCGTCGCCGGTGTGGCGCTCGAGACGTCGAAGCAGATCGAAAGCCAGCTCACGATGCGTAACTACGAAGGCTTCCTCAGCTAGCAGCATCACAACAGTGGGTACTCTGTATCGTGAAGTCGTTCCGAGATCGGGAGATCACACATGGCGAGACGCATCCTTTTCCTCGGTCCACCCGGGGCAGGCAAGGGCACGCAGGCAGCGATGCTCGCAAGAGCGCTACACATTCCGCACATCTCGACCGGGGCGATGCTGCGTGAAGCAGTTGCCGCCGGATCGGATCTTGGCAGGCAAGTCGAGAGCGTCATGGCCGCGGGGGACCTCGTCTCGGACGACCTGGTTGTCGCGATCGTCGATGAGCGGATCAATGAACCGGATGCGAACTGCGGGTACCTCCTCGACGGTTTCCCGCGCACGATCGCTCAGGCCGAGGCGCTCAACGACGCCGTCGTGAACGCGATCAGCACGGTGGTGTTGCTCGAGGCGGATACCGATGAACTCGTGGCTCGCCTTCTCAAACGCGCCGAAGAGGAAGGCCGTGCAGACGACAACGAGGCCACGATCCGCCGTCGTCTCGAGGTGTATCACAGCGAAACGGAGCCGCTCATCGATTTCTACGGTGATGCGGTGATCGGTGTCGATGGCATGGGTTCGATCGAAGAGGTCTTCGCTCGGATCATGCTCGGGCTCGTCGCGAACTGACGGCCAGGGGTATGCAGGGCACGCGGCTCATCACGAAGAAGACCGACGCAGACTTCGACAAGATGAAGGTCGCGGGCCGGTGTGTTGCTGCAATGCACCAGACTGTTCGTGAGATCGCCGAACCAGGTGTCACGACACTCGAGCTCGACTCTGCTGCGAGAGAGGTCCTCGCCGAGTACGAATGTCGTTCATCCTTTCTTGGATACGGCGGTCCGACGAACCCGTTTCCCGGGGTGCTGTGCACCTCGCCGAACTCGGTGATCGTGCACGGAATCCCCGGCGAGTATCGGCTTCGGGAAGGTGACATCATCTCGATCGATGCCGGGGCGATCTACGAAGGATGGCACGGCGACGCTGCGTTTACGATGGCGATCGGAGATGTTCCCGACGAGATCACGACCCTTCTCGAGGCGACGGAAGAAGCGTTGTGGGCAGGGAT
>VAPL010020012.1_pt1 | contig 12185 bp, 11 predicted proteins | sample 3395061 | NCBI WGS metagenome assembly VAPL01 (sample SAMN08290444, study PRJNA428436) | hydrothermal vent metagenome | isolation source: Deep-sea hydrothermal vent chimney 2 | place: Pacific Ocean: Juan De Fuca Ridge | depth 2182 m m
ATCCATACCATCTCCTCTGTGATATTTGTGCCAATTATTATTGTTCATAGCAAAACCTCCATTATCTTGTAAACCACCAGCTAATTTAGAAGAACTTTGTTTAGATACCGAGATTTTATAAAACTGACTAATAGACATATCCGTAGTTAAATCGGAAAAAATGATATTATTACTGTTAGGAGTGATAGAATTAGTAGATCTATAAATACCTCCATCAGTACCAGCATATAGAACGCCATTGTAATAACGCATAAAATGTATATCTGCATGTGTATACGATTGGGTTTGATTATTCCAAGCATTAATTTTGGTAAAATCGTCACCACCATCCGTTGATCTCCAAATATCTAATACACCAACAAACATTATATCCGCATCGGTATCAGAAACACTAAAAGATAAATCATACCAAGCTTGAGTACTTGCAAAAATGTCAGAGCTCTCTGCTGTTTTAGTAAAGTCAAGACCGCTATTTGTAGATTTATAAATGCCCTCAAAAGCCCAATTTTGAGAGCTAGGTTCTGCAGCCAAAATATATACATTATTTGGCGCAGCTGCTGTAACTTCTACTCGTAATCTTCCAATAGTACCAAAACTAGGCATGCCGTTTGCAGTAGAAGTAAAAGCTCCTCCAGCTGTAGAAACGAAAAGTCTATTACTTGATACAGCATAAACCGTAGTTGGATCTCCCGGTTTTAGTTTAAAATCTCTAATATTCCCAGATTGTTTGCTTACCCATGAATCACCACCATTAGTAGATTGAAATAAACCACTACCTGTAGCAACCCAAATTATATCAGAATTTGAAGGGTCTACAATAATTTCATTACTTGAAGTGGGATTCCCAGCAATATTTCCTGTTGTATTCCATGTAGTACCACCATCAGTTGATTTTAAAACGCCAATTGAAAAGGAGTCACCAGCGTCATCGTCACCAGTTGAGATATAGATAATTTGAGAATTATTAGGGTCTATGGCAATACCAGAAACTCCAATTTGAGGTAAATCATCGGTTAGAGGTATCCAATTTACACCTGAATCGGTAGATTTCCATATACCACCAGCAGGAGCACCTGCATAAATTGTACTTGCTGAGTTAGGATCCACAATAATAGTATTGATTCTTCCTTGTCCAGAATTAGTTGATTGCGAAAAAGGACCTTTTGATGTCCAGTTACTTACAACTTTAGCAGACTTTGCCATTTGTTGTTTTTGTTCCCAAGCTTTCCATAAAACTTCGGCAGGTGCTATGGTGCCATCTTCTTGTAGGTACTGACTCCAATGGTATTCCCATCTTTTAAATGGTTTGTAACCACTACCTTTTTTATCAATATCTTTGGTGGCAAAGTATTTTTCATAACCTTCAACAGTTTCTTTAAAAGTTATCTTGTTGTTTTTGTTTTTAGCAGTAGCATCATTCGATGTTTCTAATGGTAGTAGTTGTCCATATAGAATACTAAAAGAAAAAAATAGAACAGTTAAAACGAGTAGTTTTTTAAACATAAACATAGTATTTGAATTTATTGAGGGCATCAAATTTAATAAAATAACCCAAAGAAAGCTTGTTTTATACTCAAAAGTTGCGTTAAATCACTTGATTTCAATAGTTTTTAACTCAGCTTCTAAGTTTTCTTGATTTGTAATGTTGTTAATCTTGGCATTTAAGGCAGAAAAAGCATCTAAAATATTTTGAATTTCTTCTTTAACTTCTATAGATTTAATAGCGCTAATAGTTGATATGTCTGCTAAGCGTAATGCATTGTTGTGAAGCACATTAATCCGTATACCAATATCATTCTGCTTAAACCTGTCAATTTTGACTGAATCTTTTAATTGTTGAGTAATCGTTGAAAGCTCTTTAGATAAATTTAACGCTTCACTTGGTGAAATACTATAAAAATTGGTTAGGAATTCATCTAATTGTTGATATTCTTTCCAATTTTCAACTTTTTTTCTAGATTCAGGTTGTAAAGTTTCTCCTATATTTCTAATATCTTTTTTTTCTTTAGTTATTAATGTATCTAATGAGATTGTATCATTGTTTATCTCAGTAGATTCATTCTTTTTGCAGGAAGTAAAACTAATTATGAATATGAAAAGATATAGAAGTTTGCTATTTGTCATTTTTCTAAATAAATTGAATTTTTAAACAAAAGTAATAAATAAAGATTTGTAACTGTTCAACACTTTTAATTTCTATATTTGCTAACCTTTTTATTTTTTTTGATGAGTGATACAATTCTTATTTTAGGAGCTTGTGGTCAAATAGGCACCGAGCTTACATTGAAGTTACGAGAAATTTATAGTAATGCAACTGTTATAGCCTCTGATATTAGGGAGGGTAATGCTGAATTAATGGAAAGTGGTCCATTTGAAATTCTAGATGTTACTAATAAAGAGAGAATAGTGACAATTATTGAAAAATATAATGTCTCAGAAGTGTATTTAATGGCGGCAATGTTGTCTGTAACAGCGGAAAAGTATCCTCAAAAAGCATGGAATTTAAACATAAACTCCTTACTTCATGTGCTGGATTTAGCAAAAGATGGATTGATAAAAAAGGTATTTTGGCCAAGTTCAATTGCGGTTTTTGGTACAACTACTCCTAAAAACAATACACCTCAAGAAACTATAATGGAACCCACAACGGTTTATGGAATTAGTAAGCTGGCAGGTGAACGTTGGTGTGCCTATTACAAAAATAAATATAATGTAGACGTAAGAAGTGTTCGTTATCCAGGTATTGTAAGTTGGAAAACAAATCCAGGGGGAGGGACAACAGATTATGCTGTTGAAATTTATCATAAAGCAATAACTGATAATTTTTACAATTGTTTTTTAGCTGAGAATACGAGGCTGCCAATGATGTATATGAATGATGCTATAAAAGGAACAATTGATATTATGCAAGCCGAGTTATCTAAAGATTTCTTTTCATATAATATTTCTGCAATAGATTTTACACCTAAAGAAATAGCATTAAGTATACAAAAACAGCTACCTAATTTTAGAATAGAATATACACCTGACTTTAGACAACAAATAGCTGATAGCTGGCCTCAACGTATTGATGATACCAGAGCAAGAGAGGATTGGAATTGGAGACATTCATTTGATTTAGAAAAAATGACTGAGATAATGCTAGAGAGCTTGAAGAATAAATATAAATCATAGAATATACCACCAATTTTTCGTTTTGTAAGTTTAGAATCTTATAGAGTCTAATGTTGAAGAAATATTAATTTAGTATAATGGTGAACATAGTTGAAAACAGTTTAGAAAAATCAATATCTTATCAAGAATATAGGAAACTTGTAGCTGATCTATTGGCTGACAGTAAGTCTACAGGGAAGAACCAAACTGATGATTTACTGAATTATAGTAAATTGAATAATAGTAGAATGAAACGTTTAGACAAAACATTTCATTTATCGGAAAAAACAATTAAGGCTATTCAAAAGTCAGCAAAAAAATATAGTTGGATTGTGTTAACCGAAAGTTGGTGTGGTGATGCGGCTCATGCTTTGCCGGTTATAAATAAGATGGCTGAAGTTTCTGAGACTATTGACTTAAGAATTGTATTGCGTGATGAGAATGAGGCATTGATGGATGAATTTTTGACAAATGGAAGCAGGTCAATTCCAAAATTAATTGCTATTGATACTGATACTAAGGAAGTTGTTGATTCTTGGGGTCCAAGACCCACAGAAGTTACTAAAATGGTTGAAGAACAAAAAGAGAAATTCGGCATCTTAGATGCTGACTTTAAAAAAGAGTTACAAGTGTGGTACAACACAAATAAAGGCGTTAATATAGAGGAGAATATACTAGAATTAGTGTGTGTTACCGCCGATTGTGTTTAAAAAATCTTCAATTGTAGATGCATCATCTACGGAAAAATCACCAATTTTTGTTCGCCTTAAACTTGATAGATGTGCTCCGGAATCTAAGGCAATTCCAAAATCATATGCTAGCGAACGGATATAAGTACCTTTGCTACAAACCACTCTGAATTCAATTTTTGGAAGGTTTATATTGGTAATTTCGAAAATGTCAATGGTAACTTTACGCGATTTTATTTCAGTAGTTTCACCTGCTCTTGCGAGTTCATACAATCGTTTACCATCTTTTTTTATTGCTGAAAAAATAGGAGGCTTTTGTTCAATCTCTCCAATAAATTGCAAGGTAGTGTCTTTTATGAATTGTTCTGTTAGATGTTCAGTAGGGTATGTGTTGTTAATTTCAGTCTCTAAATCATAAGATGGTGTAGTAGCACCAACTGTAAATGTACCAGTATATTCTTTTACTTGTGCTTGAAAACTTTCAATTCTTTTGGTAAATTTACCCGTGCAAATAATTAGTAACCCTGTTGCCAACGGGTCTAAAGTACCGGCGTGACCTACTTTTATTTTTTTAATATCAAAGGTTTTTCTAATATGCCAACGCAGTTTATTCACAACCTGAAAAGAAGTCCATCCTAAAGGTTTATCAATCAATAATACTTGTCCGTTTTTAAAATCTTCGGCAGTCATTTATTTAGAAAATAAGGCATAACCAATAGCTATTAATCCAATAATAGTACAGTAGATTGCAAAATAAGATAGCTTACTTTTTTTAACCAATGTTATCATCCAATTACAGGCAAACAAACCTGAAATAAATGCAGCTACAAAACCCACTCCCATAATGCCTATTTGTGAGCTTTCAAAATTAATTTCACCACCGAGTAGATCCTTTCCGACCTTTCCAAAAATTAAAGGTACTACCATTAAAAAAGAAAAACGGGCAGCTTTTGTACGGTCAACACCCAATAAAACAGATGTAGAAATGGTTGCCCCAGAACGAGAGATACCAGGTAGCATTGCAATGGCCTGTGAAACTCCTATAATTATGGCATTTGTATAGGAAACATTATTTGTAGTGTTTTTAGCTCTGTCGGCAAATAATAATAAGATTGCCGTAACTAATAACATACAACCTACCAATAAAATCCTACCGCCAAAAAAAGCTTCTAACTGTTTTTCAAATAATAAACCAATGATTACAGCCGGAAGCATAGAAATAATAATTTTTAATGAAAAAATCATCTCTTCATTCCATTTAAACTGAAAGATTCCTTTAAAAATTTCAAAAACTTCTTTTCTAAAAACAACTAATGTACTTAAAGCAGTGGCAAAATGTAAGATTACAGTAAAAGTTAAGCTTTCTTCAGGTAAAGAATTGTCTCCAAAAATAGCTTTGGCCAATTCTAGATGACCACTTGATGAGACTGGTAAAAATTCAGTCAACCCTTGAATTAATCCTAGAATAATAGCTTCTAAATAACTCATTTTTATTCTTTAGGATTGGCTAGAATAGCATAGATTTCTATAGCAAAACCTATAAGAACTAATGTGGGAGCTAGGCGGATTCTTCTAAAATTATAGATTTCTTCATTAAAGACGTTGGGGTCATCACTACCACCACCGGCCATTAATATAAAGCCCAATGCAATAATAAATATGCCTATAAGCATAATTATATAGTTTCTTTTACCAAATAAAAATTCATCTTTCAATTTGGTTGTCTTGCCATTAGGCAAACCTGATTTTTTTTTCTTAGACATTTTAGTAGTACAATTGATCTGTTCGTAAATTTAAAAAACGCTGTGTTGCAAAAAAAGCACTAAACCAGGTAATAATAATCCCTAATAAAAAAACACCACCAAAAAGAATGGCTAATAATGTGGTATTTTCTAAAAACCCAAATTCAGGAAAATTAGCATTCATATAATAGATGGCCACGGCCAATGCTATAATTGCAACTAACGATCCAATAGCACCTAGTTTAATACTATTGAGTACGAAAGGTCTTCTGATAAAACGTTTGGTTGCGCCAACCATTTGCATTGTTTTTATAGTAAAGCGTTTAGAATATACTGATAATCGAATCGAATTATTAATCAATATCATAGCTATTAAAGTGAAGATTCCGCTAAAAATTAATACCCAAAGACTAATTCGTTTTACATTTTCGGTTAATAATGTAATTAATGATTTGTCATAAGATATTTCAAAAACGGCTTCATTTTTAATCAATTTTGATTCTATCTCACTCATTTTTTCAGGTGAAACAAAAGCTGCATTTAAATATAAATCAATAGAATTTTTTAAAGGATTGTAACCCAAAAAATCCATAAAATCTTCACCATTTTCTTTTTTAGCAAGTTCAGCAGCAGCTTCTTTAGATACGTAAGTAATTGATTTGGTATAATCTTCGCTTTTTAGAATGGTCTGTAAATTTTTTACAGTTTGTTTATCAACATCATCTTTTAAAAAGATAGTTATAGATGCTTGTTCTTTAAAATAATCTGAAACCTTTTTTGTGTTCAATACTAACAACCCAAACAGGCCCAATAAAAAAAGCACAAAAGCAATACTCATTATTACAGAGAAATATGAAGATTGCAACCGTCTTTTTTGATATTTTTCAAAAGAATTACTCATTTAAAATTCACGAATTATGATTGTTGATTTACGATTGATTATAGAATGTTGCAATATACAAACTTCACATTTAATCTTATGTCTTTTCTCTTGTGTCTTTTTTCTCTTCTCTTTTTGTATTAGAATCTATTTCCTGACACAATTCAATCAAAACACCATTGGTAGATTTAGGATGTAAAAAGGCAACTAATTTATTATCTGCTCCTCTTTTTGGTGTTGAATTGATAACGATAAAGCCTTCATTTTTAAGACGTTTTATTTCGGCTTCAATATTGTCAACTGCAAAAGCGATATGATGAATGCCCTCTCCTTTTTTTTCAATAAATTTTGCAATGGGGCTTTCTGAATCTGTTGCTTCTAACAATTCGATTTTGTTATGGCCCGATTTGAAAAATGAAGTTTTAACACCTTCAGAAACAACCTCTTCGGTTTTATAATGAGGTTTGCCTAAAAGTTGTTTAAAAAGAAGGTTCGATTTTTCTAAATCCTTAACGGCAATACCAATATGTTCAATTTTTTTCATTTGTTTTATATTCTGAGTTCACCTAACGAGTAGGTAGCAGAGTGAAATTCTAAATTATCCTCAAAAATATAGAATTTTATGATTAAAACCCTTTCGGAAATACAATTATCAGTTTTTAACCTTATTTTTGCAAAATGGAAACAAATAGACAGAAAAAGATAGCCAGGGTTTTGCAAAAAGATTTAGTTGATGTGTTGCAAAAGGCAGCTCGGGAAGGAATGAAGGGAGTGATTATATCGGTTACTAAAGTAAGGGTTACTACTGACTTATCAATTGCAAAGGTGTTTTTAAGTATTTTTCCTACAGATAAGAAAGATGAATTGATTGAAGGAATACAGTCTAATACGTCATCAATCAGATATGAATTGGCTCGGCGTACTAGAAACCAGTTGCGTCGTATGCCTGCACTTACTTTTTATTTAGATGATTCTTTGGATTATATTGAAGAAATCGATGCTTCATTACGTGGTGACATAGAAAATCCGATAAAAAACCCTGAAATAATCTCAAAAAAAAGAAAAAAATAAGTTGAACTTTCCGTTATATATAGCAAAACGATATTTATTTACTAGAAGTAGCAATAATGCAATAAATATAATTACGCTGATAGCTACTTTGGGTATTATTGTTGGTGCTATAGCATTGTTTATAGTGCTTTCTGTTTTTTCTGGCTTAAAAGAATTTAGTTTAGAATTTATCAGAATATCTGATCCAGATCTTAAAATAAGTGCTCAAAAAGGAAAATTTTTTTTCTTTACGGACTCAATTGCTACAATATTAAAGGACGAAAGAGTTGCTAATTACAGCAAAGTAGTCGAAGAGAATGCTTTTTTTGAATATAGAGATAAGTCAGACATTGCAAGTATAAAAGGTGTTGATGCTAATTATTTATTAGTTAATAATGTCGATACAGCTATTTATGTTGGCGAATGGCTTGATGATACTGCTATGAGTACTGTAGTTGTTGGCAGAGGCATTTCAGCCACCTTATCTTTAGGTACCTATGACTTTATTGAATCGCTAAAAGTAGCTGTTCCAAAACCTGGAAAAGGTTATATAAGCAATCCGAAAACGGCATTTAATCAACTAAGTTTACAACCAGTTGGTATATTTAGTCTAACAGAAGAGCTAGATAAAAAATATGTATTCTCCCATCTAGTTTTGGCACAACGTTTATTGGGTTATAAGCACAATCAAATTTCTGCAATTGAGTTGAAATTGTCTTCGAATAGCAATAAAAAAGAAGTTAAAAAATGGTTACAGACTGAATTGGGGACTAATTTTAAAATTGAAACCAGAGAACAGCTCAATGCCGCTTTTTATAAGATGTTAAATTCAGAAAATTTGGCTTTTTATTTAATTTTCACATTGATTTTAATCATTGCTCTATTCAATGTTATTGGTGCTATTATCATGATGATTTTAGATAAAAAAGACAATCTGAAAACATTATTTAGTCTTGGAGCTACTATTAAAGAAATTAAAAAGATATTCATATTTCAAGGACTACTGTTGACCTTTTTTGGGCTAATAATTGGATTATTCATTGCTATTGTTTTTGTGCTTTTACAGAAAAATTTTGAATTTATAATGATAACACCTTCATTAGCATATCCGGTTGAGTTCAGATTCTTAAACGTGTTTATTGTGTTTTTTACAATTCTATCATTGGGGTACATAGCAGTTAAGATAGCAGGTTCTAGAATTTCTAAGAAAATTATTCAATAAATTCACCTTAATTTTAACGCTTTTTTAAGGGTTAAAGATGTTATTTTAGTTGTGACTTTACGTCTTATACAAGATATTTGTTTAATTTTATAAGTTAAAGCCTGTAAGTTATGTTTATGCAAGAGCCAGAATGTCTAGAAAATTTAGAACTTCCATTACAATTGTATGTTAGTTTTGACAAAGTATTTTCTTTTTTCGAAAAATATGCTTTACAAAAAGATCATCCTTATCATGAGTCTGCTGAATTGATAGTAAAGGAGGTTAAAAAGTATCCTGAATTAATAGATGGGTTTAATGATTTTTCTCTATTTGAAAAGTATAAAAAACAGATTGATTTTTTGCTTGAACCACTGTTTCCAGAGCCTTTACTTTTAAATGAAATTAAGACAGCAAGTGTACCGTTTGTGTTTACTTCCTTTAAATTTTCTACACGCTTTGAAAATATTTTAAATAATGCAGGCGATGATTATGATTTTAAAATCAGAAATTTAGAGAACAACGAAATGTATTTGCATGCCTGTGTGATGATTCTGGCATATTGTTACGGATACCATATTGATTTGAAAAGACCTTTCTTTTTTGATATTCCAGATGAAAAATCGGGAACTACAAAGCACTATAGGGTAGCTTTTAACGGTGATTTTTCGGAAGTAATTCCTACAAAAAATGCACCTAAAATAACAGAAGAAGATTATAAATTACTACTTGATAATTTTGATAATATTGATATTTGGAAAGAGAAATTCCCTCCCAATAGTTATATTTTTAAAGGATTCGGTATCATGAATCTTTTTGATGTTACTGCCGATGAGACCTTATCTTCCTTAAGAGATAATTTACTGCGTCAAGACGATAATTTATTGATTGATATGCAGCAAAATTTACGTGAGTTTTATAATATTAAAGATTTGCAATTAGGATTTTCAATATTTGATGCTATAAATTATAAATTATGTCAAACCAATATTAAGAAAACGGACAGTTTAATTTTGAGTGATGAAGTTTCAATTTCTTGTGACAACTATTTCTGTGAAGGAATTGTAGAAAAGGTATTTCGTAATCATGAAGCAATGACAATATCAGATGTAGAGAGATACGGAGCCTCATCTAAGAAAAATGCTTTTTATCGAAACCTAAAAGCTAAATTCATACAAAATATTATTTTAATCCCTATAAAAGCAACAGAGAATAATGACTTGGCCTTATTAGAAATTGCTTCGCCAAGACCTTATGAATTAAATTCTGTAACACAAAATAAATTAAAGGAGATTATACCAGTATTTGAAGCAGCAGTTAAACGTTCTTCAGAAGAGCGTCAAAACATTTTAGAGGCGACTATTCAAGAACATTATACAACAATACATCCTGCAGTAAAATGGCGGTTTTATGAAGCAGCAGAAAAATATCATAACGATAAATTTACGACGGATGGAAATCCAAAATTAGAAGATATTGTTTTTGAAAATGTATACCCACTTTTCGGACAATCAGATATTAAAGGGTCATCATTAGCTCGTAATTCTGCTATAAAAAACGATTTAGTTACTCAGTTACGATTGGCAGTTAATGTACTCGATAAAGTTTGTGAAAAAGAAAAGCTACCTATTTATGAGGAGTTAATGTTTCGTGTTGAAGAATACTTACTCAATGTAAAAAAAGGGCTAAAAGCTGGTGATGAAATTGGGATTATTGACTTTTTAAAACGTGAAATATATCCTGTTTTTAATCATGCAAAGCGTATAGATACAGAACTGGAAGAAGCTGTTGAAACGTATATGAACAGGTTAGATAAAAACTTACATGTAGTATATGAACAACGTAAAGCGTATGAAGAAAGTGTTACGATGCTCAATGAAAATTTAGCTAATTATTTAGATAAAAAACAGGAAGAAGCACAAGCTATGTTTCCTCATTATTTTGAACGTTATAAAACAGATGGAGTAGAGTATAATATGTACATAGGGCAGTCATTGGTACACAATAAGAAATACGATTCTCTGTATTTATATAACCTTCGTTTATGGCAATTGCAAATGATGTGTGAGATGGAGAACATTGCACATAAAATGATGGATGAGTTGGATTATAAATTGGAAATAGCATCATTAATTTTAGTACATAGCAACTCGTTGTCCATTAAATTCAGAATGGATGAAAAGAAATTTGATGTAGATGGGGCATATAATATTCGGTACGAAATTATAAAAAAAAGAATTGATAAAGCGCATATAAAAGGAACAAGCGAACGTTTAACTGTACCGGGAAAAATAGCAATTGTGTATTCTCAGGATAAAGATGCTAGAGAATATAAAAAATATATAAAGTATTTACAATCTAAAGGGTTGTTAGGGAAGATGGAGAAGTTAGAATTAGAAGATTTACAAGGTGTTTTAGGGTTGAAAGCACTGCGTGTTGAAGTGATTTATAAAACTGATTTTGACAAAAAAACAACCATGACTATTGATCAGTTAATAGAAGATATAAAAGCATAATAGTTTATGAGCATAGAACAAAAGGCAGAGAACCATGCAGTATCTCAGCTAACCAAAAATTTGCCGAACACTTTTATTTACCATAATCTAAATCATACGCGTAGAGTAGTCAAGCGTGTAAAAGAATTAATTGAAGGTGAAAAAGTAAGTGCTAGAGATGCACAAATTTTAATTGTAGCAGCATGGTTACATGATGTAGGTTATGTAAAAAGTAATGAAAATCATGAGCAACTTAGCCTAAAAATGGCAAGGACTTTTCTTGAAGCAGAAAAATTTGCCGAGACAACAATCAATAAAATAGAAAAATGTATCCTGGCTACAACGAAAACAATTGAGCCTACTAATAAACTGGAGAAAATTTTAGTGGATGCAGATTATGCCCATATAGGTAATAAAGGGTTTTTTGAAGTTTGTGAACTATTGCGTGAAGAATGGGAACAACAAGATTTAATGACGTTTACCGATATTGAATGGATTCAGGAGAATATTGATTTTTTAACAAAAAGGCATCAATTTTACACTGATTATGCATTGAATAATTGGCAGCCGGTAAAAGATAAAAATCTAGCACAACTCTATAAAAGGTTAAAGAAATCAAAGAAAGAAATCAAAAAAGAGAAACTCAAAGCAGAAGAGTTTAAGTTAAAAAAACAAAAAGCTACCTTACCAGAACGTGGTATTGAAACCATGTTTAGGGTTACATTAAAGAATCATATTACCTTGAGTAATATCGCCGATACAAAAGCGAATATTTTACTTTCTGTAAATGCGATTATTATATCGATGGCATTGTCGAATTTAATTCCAAAATTAGATAACCCCTCCAATCACTATTTAATTATTCCCACCATAATTTTTGTAATATTTAGCCTGGTATCTATGACGCTTTCGGTATTAGCAACACGTCCAAATGTTACCAGTGGAGAGTTTACAAAAGAAGATATTAAACAAAAAAAA
>VAPL010043453.1_pt1 | contig 12184 bp, 9 predicted proteins | sample 3395061 | NCBI WGS metagenome assembly VAPL01 (sample SAMN08290444, study PRJNA428436) | hydrothermal vent metagenome | isolation source: Deep-sea hydrothermal vent chimney 2 | place: Pacific Ocean: Juan De Fuca Ridge | depth 2182 m m
ACGGTCATCAGGCCGGTCACGTTCACCAGCATTCCTTCGAACGCTTCGAGATCGGGAATAAACTGACCGTTAACGTTGCTAACGATGTTGACGGTCGGAAACGATATTGGCGTCGCTGCAATACTGCCCGTGCCGATGATCTCGACGCTGCTGGAGGAAATCTGCGTATCGCCAAAGAACTCCGACACCAGACCGCGTACTCGAACCCGATCACCCGCATTGACATCGAGTCCCGGTGTCGAGCCGTCGAATACGAAAATACCCTCGGATGTCAGTGGATCGGCATCGGCGATTTCTTCCTGCACATAAAAACCGCGCAAATTGCTCTGCGTATCGGCGTCCCCGTCCTGAAAATCGCCGGTAACGATGCCCTCGATCAGAACTTGCGCGCCGTTGAGCGGACTTGCGCTACCTGCCCCCTGGATATCGTGGATGGGTACGACGACCGGCTCACTGCAGCCGCTGAACATCGTGCCGTCGATACGTGTACCCGGAGAAAACAACGCTCCGCCGGACCCCGTAGCGCCCGAGTGCTGAACAAATGCTCCGCTAATGTCCGGATCCCGGGTAAGCGATTGATTGTTGCCACCGGCACTGCCGTAGCTCTCAGACACCCGGTCCGCTGTGCCGTCATTCAAGGTTATCGAGTCACCACCGTTATTCAGGCCAAGCGAGCCACTGCTCGCAAGCTGCACCAGTGCAAAGCCGAAGTCACCCGTCGGCGCACCGCCTGAGAACACGACCACGGCGCAGTCCTGATCCAGCACTGTGCCGTTCGCAAAAACGTGACGAACGTTTACGCCGTCCGACAGACTCCAGCCCGATAAATCGAGAGGTCCGTCCGTCGCGTTGACGATCTCAACGAACTCGTCCTGGGAGGTACTCACTGTGCCATCGCCGTTGGCGTCGCCCAGAGTCGCATCCGGGTCGGCATTTATTTCGTTGATGACCAGAGCGATAGGCTCTACCGGAAGCAGGGTCGAAAAGCTGAACGAAAAGTCGGCCGCCATCGGGTCCGGAATCAGATCGAGGTCGCTGACCTGGTCGGCAAACACCGAAACAGTGCAACTCTCACCTTCCAGCAGGTCCGCTGCGGGGTCTAGAGTATAAGAGATGCCGTCCGCGCTGCTCTCTGACGCAAACACCGAGCCGCTGGCGTCGCAGACGATCGAAAACCACGCGCCGTTCACTACCGTGACTGCTTCGCTGAATGTAATCTGCAGGCTTGTATCCGGCGCGACATCGGTCGCACCATTGGCTGGATTCGTTGAGACGACGCGCGGCGCGAAATCCCTGCCGTCGATCGTGTACGAGCCGATGGGAAACGGCGTTGCTGCGGTCGCGTTCGTCGTTTCACCGTCCAATGCGTTCGGTCCGCTAAACGTCCAGCTGCCCAACTGGAAGATCGTGCCATCCGGTCCGGAGTTCGTCGCACGATAAGCCCACCCGTCCAGGTATTCCCACGCTTGACCGCTGCCATCGAGATTGATATCGCCGAAGACGTCAACAACCACGCCACCGCAGAAAAGCTCGATAGCGTCATCGCCATTTATACTCGCCGATCCCGACGTAAAGTCGGGTGCGAGCCCGAAGAAGCTCGTAAATTGCGCCGACTCGGAGGCTACGTAAATGAATGATCCGGCAAAGGCCGGGCCAGCGGGAAACGTGAACTCCTCCGTGCCGCCGCCATTTCCATTGTTCGCCGAACCGATGCCGCAGAGTGACAAGTCCGCAATGTCGTTTGTGACAAACAATTCGATCGCTTTCGGCGTACCCCCGGACAGCGGTCCATCGACAACGCCGCTAATGAGAATATCCTGCGCCATCGCCGGGCGAAACGCACCGGTGAAAGCGAGACCGATTAGTAGCACTGAAATGAGTTTGCGCATTGAAGCTCCCCGACAGTAAGGCAAATTAGTTTCCGACGAAAGATATCAGATATCCGCATAGATATCGTGTCTCAGACGAGGGTGGCGTCAGCACTCGTCAATACTTGTCATTGTGTTAATCCTCATCGTCACTACGTCAATGGTACTTTACATAATTCCACGGATCTGTGCCCTACGATCAAGGACGCGCGGGGTGCGGTTTCGCACGTTCCGAGAATAGATCCATTGGTCCGTTTCTGAATGTTGCATTTTGCCACTCCCGAGATTCAAGAAGAGAGGCCATCGGATCGCGACGAATGGGCGGCGACCCCGCCAGGAGAACTGCCTTTGTTTCGTCGCTGATTTGGCGGGGTGCGGACACAAAAAAAACCCGACGACAGCGATGTCGTCGGGTCTGAATTGGAGCGGGTGATGAGGATTGAACTCACGACCCTCACGTTGGCAACGTGATGCTCTACCGCTGAGCTACACCCGCTAGTTTGCGTCCATCCGGCCCCTAAAAACGGCCGATGGGACTACTAAATTGTTACTTTCCGTTGACTTACCCCGCGGGATGTCAACCTTTCAAAGTTGCGCTCCAGCAACTGAGCAATTCCCGCGAAGGGCCGAGATTCTATCTGCTGGCGTGCTCAAGTCAAGGCGAAATTGCCGCTTTCGCTACTTTGTAGCGCGCTGATCCTCGAGGATAAACGGCCACGCAGCCCGCAGGTAGATGATCATCGACCAGATCGTCATGATCGCCGCGAGAATCAGCAAGACAAACCCGACCGTGTATACCGGAATACCGAACAGCGTGTGCTCGTAAACCATGAAGGCAATTCCGAACATCTGCAGCGTCGTTTTTATCTTGCCTGCCGTGGACACCTTAACATTGGTTCGCTCACCGATTGTCGCCATCCACTCACGCAGTGCCGACACCGTAATCTCGCGGCCAATGATAATCATTGCGATGATGTCTTCGAACCATCCTGACTCGGCTTGTACCAGCATGACCAGAATGATGGAAACCATGAGTTTATCGGCGACCGGATCGAGAAACTCACCGAATCTTGAGGTTTGCCCGTAGCGCCTTGCGACCCAGCCATCGATCAGGTCGGTAACCGCAGCAATGCCAAACAGTATCGCGGCAAGAGGACGCGCGTACGGCAGCGGGCTGTAGAAGCAGACCACCACAACCGGGATTGCCGCGATTCGGAACAGCGTTAACAGGTTCGCAAGATTCAGCTTCAATGGGCGCTCAATGTATCGTCAGTTGTCCAGATGCAGCGCATTGTATATGGTTTCTGCGAGTTTTCGACTTATACCGCGAACTTCCAGAAGATCATCCACGCCGGCGGCAACGACGCTTTGCATCCCGCCAAACTGGCGCAATAACTCGCGGCGCTTCTTCGGACCCAAACCGGGAATCTCCTCAAGTCTTGACGTGCGCCGCGCTTTGGCTCGCCGCTGCCGGTGGCCGGTGATGGCGAAACGATGCGCCTCGTCGCGAATCTGCTGGACCAGAAGCAGTGCGGACGAATCCGACGGCAGCGTCATCGGTGACTTTTCACCCGGTCGGAACAACTGTTCCGCACCCGGCCGTCGCGACCGGCCCTTGGCGACTCCGACGACCGTCAACCAGTCGAGCTGTAACTCCGCAAGCACCCGCATCGCCGCCGCTAGCTGCCCCTTACCGCCGTCAACAAAAAGCACATCTGGCATCGCTACCTCGCCCTTTTTCACGCGGGCATAGCGCCGCCGCAAGGCCTCTGACATCGCATCATAATCGTCGCCGGCTGCCTGCGGACTTAGATTAAAGCGCCGGTAGTCGCTCTTCAGCGCACCGGCCGTATTGAAAACAACGCAGGAAGCGACCGTTGCCTCTCCGGACGTGTGACTGACATCGAAACACTCCAGGCGCTGCGGAGTTTCTTCCAACTGCAGCACCTCGCCAAGCGCTGCGAACTGACGCTTTATCGTCGCATTGCTGGCAACCTTAAGATTCAGGCCCTGCTCGGCGTTAGTGGCAGCCAATTGCCGCCAGCGTAGGCGATCGCCGCGTACCCGGGAGCGAATTTGTACTTTATGCCCTGCTCGCCCGCTCAGTTCCTGCTGTAGTAACTCACCGTCTTCGATAGCGCTTTCGATGATGATTTCGCGCGGCGCATCGCGGCCCAGATAATATTGTGCGACGAACGCGTTGAGAATTTTCCGCTTGCTGGTTTCACCGTGCAGGCGCGGAAAATGGTCTCGACTGCCGATGACCGCCCCGTTCCTGATAAACAGCACCGTTACGCAATGAATCGCACTGTTCGATGCGAACCCGAGAATATCGAGGTCAAGGTCGCTGCTCCGTCTCGCGAGCTGACGCGCCTCGATTTCCTTCAGTTTCGAAATCTGATCGCGATAACGGGCGGCGTGCTCGTAGTCCTGGTCCTCGGATGCCTGTTCCATACGCTTCACCAACGTATTCACAACACTGCGATTCTTGCCGCCGAGAAACAGCAACGCCGCGTTGATGTCCGTTGCGTATTGCTCTTTGGAAATCAGATCAACACACGGCGCAGTGCATCGTTTGATCTGATATTGCAGACACGGTCGTGTGCGATTGCGAAAAAAACTGTCCGCGCAGTTGCGAATCAAAAACAGTTTCTCAAGTTCGGCGAGCGTTTGTCGCACCGCCGAGGTGCTCGGATAGGGACCGAAGTAGCGGCCCTTGCTTCGCCGCGGCCCACGATGAAATTTTAACCGCGGGAAGTCGTGTGCGGTTGACGCGTAGATGTAAGGATAACTCTTGTCGTCGCGAAGCAGGATATTGAAGCGCGGCTTGTGTTGCTTGATGAGGTTGTATTCGAGGATCAGGGCCTCTGCCTCGGTGTTCACAACGGTAACCTCCACCCGCACGACCCGCTCCATCATCACCGCCGTCTTCGGCGCGTCGTGCGTTCGATTGAAGTAACTGGATACGCGTTTTTTCAGGTCGCGCGCTTTACCGACGTAGATGATCTTGTGCTTCACATCCAGCATGCGATACACGCCGGGCCGGTGCGTCAGTGTCCGTAGAAACGGCTCGATCTCAAAAGCTGCGTCGTTACTCACCGCTTGAGTTATCCAACATCTCCCGCGCTTGTGCAAATATCTTGTCGAACATCGCGGCCGTGAGCCGGCGCGTGTTGGTGTTGTAACGACTGCAGTGGTAGGAATCGAGCAGCTTGAAACGGCCAAAGTCGTGCAAGGCCGCGTGCGCGAATTTGTGCGCAACTTGACGTTCGCCGAGGGCCTTGACGATGGCTCGATGTGCAATACCACCGAGGGCCAGAACAACGGACTGTTCCGGCAGACTGTCCAGTTCGTTCGCGAGAAACGTGTTGCAGGCGTTTATCTCGGCGCCGACTGGTTTGTTATCCGGCGGCAGGCACTTGACCGCATTCGTAATACGACAGTCGATCAGCGTCAGGTCGTCGTCGGCCGCGCTGGAGTAATCATGACTGCCAAAACCGTATTTGTGCAGCATCTGATACAGCAGAATGCCCGCGTGATCCCCGGTAAACGGTCGCCCGGTGCGGTTGGCGCCGTGCATGCCGGGAGCCAGTCCGACGATCAGAAAACGGGCGTCGGGCGCACCGAAGGGCGGCACCGGCCGGCAGTAGTAGTCCGGGTACCGTTGCTGCACGCCATCGAGAAATTTCGATAGCCTCGGACACTCGCGGCAATCCTTGTCGAATATCGCTCGCTTCAACCGACCGGGTCGTCCATATGACGAATCACGGCGGCGCCAAACCCGCGGGTCCCCACCAAAGTTGCACCCGGTACCATCTGGTCGAGGGCCTGTTCGACGTCTTTCTTGTCCTGCGGCTTGTCTTTACGCTTCGGCTGGTGAATCGCCTCGCGCAAACGTGCCAGATCGAAGGTCAGCTCGCCGGCGGCGATGGTATTGGCGACACCTTTGAGCACCAGCTCAGTGGCCTCATCCCAGCCAATGTATCGCAGCATCATGGCGGCAGACAGAATGAGCGAACCGGGGTTCACACGGTCCTTGCCGGCGAACCCTGGTGCAGTACCGTGCGTTGCCTCGAATACTCCCACGCCATCAGCGAGATTTGCACCGGGCGCGATGCCGATACCGCCGACTTGCGCCGCAAGCGCATCGGAGATGTAGTCGCCGTTAAGATTCAAGGTCGCAATAACGTCGTATTCCTCCGGGTTTAGAAGGATCTGTTGCAAAAAATTGTCGGCGATGACGTCCTTAATGACGATCTCACTGCCGGTCTTCGGGTTCTTGAACGACAGCCACGGGCCATCCCCTATTTCGCTGGCACCGAACTCAGTACGAGCAAGCTCGTAACCCCAACGGCAGAACGCGCCCTCGGTGAACTTCATGATGTTGCCTTTGTGCACCAGCGTGACCGACTTCATGTCGCGGTCGATACAGTGCTGGATGGCCTTGCGTATCAGTCGCTCCGATCCCTCGCGCGAAACCGGCTTGATGCCGATACCGGAGCTGGCCGGAAAACGAATCTTTGTGACACCCAGTTCGGTTTGCAGGAAGTTAATGAGCTTTTGCACCTCCTCGGATCCGGTCGGATACTCAATGCCGGCGTAGATGTCTTCGGTGTTCTCGCGAAATACCGTCATGCTGACCAGATCCGATTGCAGCATCGGGGTTTGCACACCGGGGAAGTAACGAATCGGTCGTACACAGGCATACAGGTCGAGCGATTGGCGGATCGCAACATTCAGCGATCGAATCCCGCCGCCGGTCGGTGTCGCCAGTGGTCCCTTGATCGACACCCGGTATCTTTGGAAAGCGTCCAGCGTCTCCTCCGGGAGGAATTCGTCTTCGCCGTAGATCTCGGCTGCCCTGGCACCGGCGTAGACCTGCATCCATTGGATCGCACGCTTACCGCCATAGGCTTTTTCGACGGCCGCGTTAACAACGTCGAGCATGACCGGTGTGACATCGACGCCGATACCGTCGCCCTCGATATAAGGGATGATCGGAAAGTCCGGAACGTTCAGACTGTGGTCAGGATTTGCAGTAATGGGCGCGCCATCGGCGGGCACATTGATATGATCGTAGTGCATGCGGGGTCCAGAGGCTGGGAAAGGCGTGCATTGTACCGTTCGCCGGGAAGTACAAACAATGTTGATTCTCCTAAATAAGCCGTATCGGGTGCTGTGTCAGTTCACAGATACCGATGGACGTGCGACCCTCGCGGACTACGTCAACGTTCCGGATGTCTATCCGGCGGGTCGGCTCGACTTCGACAGCGAGGGTTTACTGCTGCTGACCGACGATGGCCGCCTGCAGGCCCGCATCAGCGAACCAAGCTCGAAGATCGCAAAACGCTACCGGGTGCAGGTCGAAGGTGATGTCACGGATACGCAGCTCAACGAGCTGCTCAGTGGCATCGAACTAAAAGATGGCCTGGCACAGGCAGTAGCCGCCGAACGCATGGAACCACCGCCCGATCTATGGAACCGTGAGCCGCCGATACGTTACCGCAAGAACGTTGTCGACAGCTGGCTGGCGATCACCCTATCCGAGGGCAGAAATCGACAGGTACGCCGCATGACCGCGGCGGTCGGTCTGCCAGCTCTGCGATTGATCCGCACCGCTATAGGTCCCTGGACACTCAATGGTCTGGCACCGGGCGAGTCTCGCAAAATATCCGACCGGGAAGCCTGGCGAGCGCTGGAAATGCGGTGACTGTCGCCGTATTTATTTCTTGTTCAGGCCTGCGATTCGCATTGCGATTTCCATCGCCTGCTCGTAATTAAGCCTTGGATCCACCGTTGATTTGTACGCTCTGGCAAGATCCACGTCCGTCAGACCGCGCGCTCCGCCGGTGCACTCGGTCACGTTCTCGCCCGTCAACTCAAGGTGAACACCGCCAAGGTAACTACCAAGCGACTCGTGTATCTTAAAAGCGGACTCCAACTCAGCGACGACATTGTCGAAACGCCGCGTCTTTGTGCCATCGGAGGTGCTTTCGGTATTGCCGTGCATCGGATCGCAAACCCACAACACCGGAGTACCCATCTCCTTAACGGTGCGTATCATGTCCGGCAGGTGTTCATCGATCGATTTTGCGCCGAAGCGATGAATCAAGGTCAGACGGCCCGGCTCATTATTCGGATTTAGCGCTGCAACAAGTCCCTGCAACCATTCTCGTGTCATTCCCGGACCGATTTTCACTCCCACCGGATTCGCGATGCCGCGAAAGTATTCGATGTGGGCGCCGTCCAACTGCGCTGTGCGCATGCCGATCCACGGAAAGTGTGTCGTCAGGTTGTACCAGCGCTCACGACGATCAAGATACCGCGTCTGTGCTTGCTCATAGTGCAGGTGCAACCCCTCGTGGGCCGCGTAAATATCCGCGCGCTGTGTGTGATGAAACTGTCGTCCGGAAACCGTTTCAAGAAAGTCCAGTGAATCGGAAATCGAAGCGACAATCGACTGATACTCAGTCGCCGCCGAAGAATGCCCTACCCACTCCAGATCCCAATACTCCGGGTGATGAAGATCGGCGAAACCACCGTCGATCAGGGAGCGAACGAAATTCAGGGTTAATGCCGCGCGTTCGTAGCCACGGAGAATCATTTCCGGGTCTGGAATCCGGTCATCGGTCGTAAAGCCACTACGGTTGACCAGGTCTCCGCGAAAACTCGGCAGCGTGACTCCGTCACGCGTTTCCGTATCCGCAGAACGCGGCTTGGCGTACTGCCCGGCCATACGACCCACACGAATCACCGGTTTCTTGAGTCCGTAGATCATTACGAGACTCATCTGCAACAGAATCTTGAGTTTCGCAACGATGTTCTCGGACGTGCATTCATCAAACGTCTCGGCGCAATCGCCACCTTGCAGCACAAAAGCCTCGCCGCGCTGTGCCTTTGCAAAATGCGCTTTCAGATCGTCGATCTCCCACGACGTCGTGATCGGCGGCAAGCGACTCAGGTCGGCAACTGCCCGGTCCAGCGCGGCCCGGTCAGGGTAGGACGCCTGTTGCGTGGCCTCTTTGATCTGCCAGCTAGCGGGATGCCAGTCGTTTTTCGGTACGGTTCTGCTCACGTTAGGGTTTCTTCTTCGGTAAATTAGACTTCGATTTCTCGATTCATAAAGCGCGGACTATGCCATGAGTGTTGTTGATGCTCAAAAGTTTCTCATGTAATCAAAGGTTTATATCCTACTTTTCAAGCAACTTCAGGGCGTTGATAACGGCACGCCGGATGAGCTTGTTTTTGCTGCGCTTCTTGCTCACCGCAACAGAATACAAACGTGGAAAGCGCAGCGCGAGCTTGGCACAATGCGCGCCGACGCAGGAGAACGATAATGCAGGCAGTATTGGATCAACTGGGGCTAAGCTCGATCAACGACGGCACCTGGTTCGGCAGTAAATCAACGCACGATGAATCGACATCAATTATCGAGTCGATCAATCCGGCGAACAACGAGGTTATCGGGAGCGTTCGATCAACGTCCGCGAGTGAATACGAGCAGATACTCAAGACGGCACAAGAGTCGTTTATCGTCTGGCGGAACACTCCAGCACCGGTACGCGGCGAAGCCGTCCGCAATATTGCGAACGCGCTACGGCAGCACAAAGATGCACTGGGCAGCCTGGTCGCATTGGAAATGGGCAAGATCAAGGCAGAAGGCGACGGTGAAGTTCAGGAAATGATCGACATCGCCGACTTCGCGGTTGGCCAGTCGCGCATGATGTACGGCCGCACCATGCATTCCGAGCGCCCGCAACATCGCATGTATGAGCAATGGCACCCGCTGGGCATCGTCGGCACGATTTCGGCATTCAACTTTCCGGTCGCCGTTTATGCCTGGAACGCGTGTATCGCCGCGGTCTGCGGTAACGTCAATATCTGGAAGCCGTCTCCAAAGACGCCGCTGTGTGGCGTTGCCGTACAGAAGATCGTTAGCGAAGCATTGGCAGACCTCGATTTGCCGACGGTGTTTTTCCTGATCAATGACGGCAGCAACGAACTCGCCGCGCAGTTCGTTGATGACCCGCGGATCAACATAGTGTCGTTCACCGGGTCGTGCGCAGTCGGCAAACACGTCAGCGAGCGCGTTTCCTCGCGCATGGGCAAATGCCTGCTGGAACTCGGCGGCAACAACGCGATCATTGTCGATGAGCACGCCAACATGGAACTGGTGGTACCGGCGATCGTTTTCGGAGCGGTCGGCACGGCCGGTCAGCGTTGCACGTCGACACGCCGCATCATCGCTCACAGCTCGCGTTTTGATGAACTCAAAGAAGCACTCGTGAAGGCTTACGGTCAGGTTCGTATCGGCGACCCACTGAATGCCGACACTCTGATGGGCCCACTAATTGATGACGCGTCCGTCGCGCGAGTCGAGGCAGCTTGCACCGCTGTCCGCGACGCCGGCGGCGAAGTATTGTGTGGCGGCGAACGAATTGACGGCCCCGGCAACTTCATAACGCCGGCAATTGCCGTGGCAAAAAACGACTGGGACGTGGTGCAAACCGAAACCTTCGGTCCGATCCTGTATCTGCTGTCCTACGAAACCCTCGATGAGGCCATTGCGATGCAAAACGGCGTTGTTCAGGGTTTGTCGTCCTCGATCTTTACGGACAATTTGCAGAACGCCGAATACTTCCTGTCAGCAGGCGGTTCCGACTGTGGTATTGCCAATGTGAACATCGGTACCTCAGGCGCCGAAATCGGCGGTGCATTTGGCGGCGAGAAGGAAACCGGCGGTGGCCGCGAGGCTGGCAGTGACGCATGGAAAGCGTATATGCGCCGACAGACCAACACCATCAACTGGGGCAAAGACCTGCCGTTGGCACAAGGCATCAACTTCGATCTCTAGATTACGCTCGCTGTCACCGCGGTTGTCTGGTGGATTCAAAGCGGTTTATAAAATCCCTCGTTATATTGATGAAAATCACCGGAGAAAAATGAACATACTTGATAACATCCGTTTTATTGCTCGGCGAACTTCAGTTGTTTTATTGTTTTGCTTTGCAAGTGTCGCTGTTGCAGAAAATGATGCGGGTTTAACGTCATCCTTAAATCAAGCGATGGAAAGAGTCACCGAGATTTCAGACGAGATAACCGTATTAAACCCAGATATCCTCGCGCTATCTTTCCAACTGATGCAACAAGACCCCAGCGTGGACTCGCTTAAAGCGGCAGGGGATAATATTGTTTACCCAAGCAACCTGAAAAAGGATTACGACTCGGCCATCGATCAGGTCTATAGCTCGGCTGATAGATTGTTCGAGAACGTCAGAACGAATTCTTCTCCACTGGCTTGCAAGAATAGAATGATCGAGTTACAGGCTAAGCTTGAAGCCATTAAATCAACGGTGATGAGTACCAGGGGGCTGTCGGTGCTAGAGGCCGAATCGCGAGCAAAGGCTTATTTGGGGACGATGAATAACGTACCTTTAGCGTTGCTTGTTTCTCAGGTTGTCTTATCTGATTTGACCGTTTGCGCGTGAACAATCGAACCTGATGTGATGGCCGTCTCGCCAATTTCGGTTTGTCGCTCCTGGACTTCGGATGAGGCGATTGCGATGCAAAACGGTGGCGATCACCGTCAGAGGCTTGTGGACTCGAAGCGATTTTCTGTGCGATTTTTTCGTACTGCGCCAGCGTCGAATATTTGCCCGCTCATTGCGATGTAGACACCGGGGCTCGCGACCTGCGCCGTCGCAATCGCCATGCCAACATTGAAGACCGCATCCGTGGTGCGGAATCTGGCCGGCGTGAGTGCGCCGGTCAAAACAATTGTTCGACCTTCGAGGCCGCTTAACGCATCGGCGGTCTCCGGCATCGTATCGGTGCCGTGAGTGATGACGTAACGCGTCGCATCGTCCGCTTCGATGTAGTCCCGCAGAAGCTGTCGATCCTTTTCGTCGATCTCAAGACTGTCTTTTTGCAACAAGGATACAACGTCGTATTCGATGTCGACCAAAGCGTCGGCCAATATGTGCTGCACAACCGACTCACCCACCTCGAACTGACTCAGGGCATCGAAGTAAATTTTATCGATCGTGCCACCCGTTGTGATGAAACGTATTCGCATTGCCGAACTACTCCGATTTGATCGATGCCAACGGTGGAATCGAGACGGTAATCTTCGCTCCGCCGGTTTCCGAGCGCTCAATCATCAGCTGCCCGCCATACGACTGCGCAATATCCTTTACGACCGCCAGCCCGATACCGTGCCCGGGGGTGGACTCGTCCAGACGCATGCCGCGTTGCAGCAGGGCATCCGCCACATCCTTGGTTATGCCTGGCCCGTCGTCGCTGACCGTGAGCACCAG
>VAPL010620810.1_pt1 | contig 12184 bp, 8 predicted proteins | sample 3395061 | NCBI WGS metagenome assembly VAPL01 (sample SAMN08290444, study PRJNA428436) | hydrothermal vent metagenome | isolation source: Deep-sea hydrothermal vent chimney 2 | place: Pacific Ocean: Juan De Fuca Ridge | depth 2182 m m
AGCAAGATGTTGCAAACCATCATCGCTAATAATGACGTCACAATTGCTGTTTAACAACAAATGTTGGGCAGAAGCGACTCGACATTTGCCAACGACGACAGGACAACCAGTACGTGTAGCGATGAGTACTGCTTCATCACCATACCTTAAAGGGTCTGAGTTAGCTGCTACCAGCGCTACATTGCTTTGTGATGCATAATCTCCAGCATAACCTCGGGCAATGACCCCAGGCTGGTAACCCTGTTCACGTAAATAGTTTACCAGCCAGAGGGTGAGGGGGGTTTTGCCCGTGCCACCAACCGTCAGATTACCAACTACAATGACTGGAACAGCAATTGTTGAGGATTTGAATAAACCACGTTGATACCCTTTACTGCGTAATGCGATCAAGCTTTGATAGATCAGCGAAAGAAGCTTGAGTAATAATGGTGGATCTGATGTTTGATACCAGATTCGGTTGAAGTAGCTATCCAGCCAGGCTTTCAATCTCTTATAAGAATTCAACACTAACGATGTAGGCCTTCAGGATGTAAGGCAAGCGGCAGTCAATAATCCATTCATATTGCTTGTCTTTTAGTCTGCCTTTAGTGTTGTAACTGAAATTATCGATAGTGCGGTTTGAGATCATCTGATCTTGGATAACAAGCAAGTAAGCGTTGCGGGTTTTATTGAATCTACAGTCCTAATCATTACTCTTCAGTGACTGTTGCAGCAAAACCAATATTAGAAATGCCGGCGCGAGATGCTGCTTCTAATGCTGTCATCACTGCTTGATGAGGGGTTTTGGCGTCAGCATTAATCATCAACTTGGTTACCCGTAGTTCTTTTGCAGTCTCCAGTATGATTTTGGATAGATCGTCTAGATTTTTTCCAGTCACCTGTTTCTGATTGATGTAATAGGTACCATCCGTATTGATCGATAGAATAACCTCAACTGATTCTTGTTTGAGTTGTGCCTCATGGACTTCTGGCAACTCTATTTTTATTTCAGTTTTTTCATTGAATGTTGTCGTGACCATAAAAAAAATCAGCAATAAAAATACAACATCAATCATGGGTGTAAGATTGAGCTCTAGTTCCCCACTTTTTTGAGGTCTGAAATTCATTCCATTTCTCCCTCTCTATCACCTTCAATCCCTTCAACAAGACGCAGTGCATCTTCTTCCATCTTCAATACTAGATAGTCGACACGGCTTTGAAAGTAACGGTAAAAAATTAGAGCAGGAATGGCCACACTGATACCGGTAGCAGTGGTTACCAGAGCTTCAGAAATACCTCCAGCAAGCACTTCAGGGTCGCCGACACCTTTCGAGACAATCGCGGTAAAAACCTTGATCATTCCCAGTACTGTTCCCAGCAACCCCATTAATGGTGAAATCTGAGCGATGGTGCCAAGTGCATGGAGATTACGTTCCAGTTCGTAGACTTCTTGACGCCCAGCCTCAGTGATTGCTTCTTTCATGATTTCGCGCCCATGATGACGGTTAATCAGACCTGCAGCAAGAACTGCCCCCAATGGAGAAGCGTCACGCAAGGAACGTACTTTATTGCCATCGAGCTGATTGTCTTGGTACAAACGCCAAACTTGTGGAAGCAGATCACGTGGCAAAATACGTTGTTTACGTAAAGCGATCAGACGATCCACAATAATACCAACGGCCAGGATAGAGCTACCGATAATCGGCCACATAACCCAACCGCCATTCGAAATAAAATCAAACACTGGCTTTCCCCGTCTCTTATTTAAAATTTATTGTAACTATTCAGCGTAATCAGTAACTGCTCAGATTACCCGCTAGTTTGTTCAAGAGCAAGGCGAAAGCGCGGAGATTACAGGTGTAAATGAGCACTTTCAACGCAATTATTGGGCAAAATAGCAGGTAAGCTGAGTAGTTACAAAGTTATTAATTGTTAATAGCGTATATTTTATCATGCAGGTGAACATTTAGGCATGCTTGAACCCCGTCATGCAATAGAGTGCATACGATAAAAAAATTCTTTTTAGCAGATGCTCCAATCAACCTGACATTTTTCTTGTAAAACCATATCGGACAACCACCTACAGTTTTATAAGTCACAATATGACATTGTGTCTATGTAACTACTTTAGAGTAAGCTGAGTAGTGCTACAACCTGTAAGTTCGGTCACTAATAAATCCGTCATTCTCGAAGTCTTTTATCGGGAATCTATTGCTGAGTATGGATTCCCGATAAAAGACTTCGGGAATGACGAACGATTAGTCGGGTACAAACTTACGGGTTGCAACAGTAGTTACGTTTCTGCTTTCTATGTTTGAAATGATAGACTGGCTCATGAGGTTTGCTCTTAATTGAGCGTGTAAAAGCTGAATTCTGCTACAAAGGAACGTGCACGAAATAACTTAGTCAACTGACTGGTCTTTTATCTGTCTTCCACGTTGCAGCTACGGTTGCATAGCTCGCTATGCGTCCCGCTACGCCCCTGTACTAAATACGGGGCAGGCTTTGAAGACAAACAAAAATCCTGCGCCAGTTGACTAAGTTATTTCGTGCACGTTCCTAAGTTGTTAAAACTTGTCTTGGTAAAGAGACAGTATTATATGAATGATATCGATAAAACACAAAATTAATTCATTGATTCAAATAGTTTTTCGTGCGCTACGGCTTCTATTCCCGGAAAGCATCCTGGTCTCTAATAAATTCAAAGGTCTTCCTCAATAACAATTAGATCAACATGTTTCATCAGGGGTTTTTCATCTATCCACAACCAGGCAATCAGAAAAGCGACGATACAGACAAATGCGGCCCCCATAAACACTTGTTCTGCGCCAAATCTTTGCCAAAACATTCCACTATAAAAGCTTCCTAGCATACCACCTAGCCCAAATGAGACGCTCGCATAAAGAGCCTGTCCAATTCCCTGAAAATTAATACCAAAGTGGCGATGAACCATATGTACAGCAGCAACATGGGCAGATCCGAAACTTGCAGCATGTAATAGTTGTGCACAGTATAGTATGGTTGGTTGATCTGCGTATTGTGAAATCAAGATCCAGCGCAATATACTCAGAAAGATGCTGACTAAAATAATTTTACGCAAAGTAAAATGGGTTAACAGGTAAGGCATGAACAAGAATAAAATAATTTCAGCAATGACACCAGTTGCCCACAGCAGACCTGTAGCAGTCCCAGAATAACCTTTTTGTTCAAGAAACAACGAGAATAATGCGTAATAAGGTCCGTGCGACAGTTGTATCAATAAGAAGACAACTAATAATGCAACAATACTGGGTTGACACAAAAGACGACCAAGCTGTCCCTTAATTTTAGGTTGAATGGTTATTTCTGGTTCAGGTAAGGTCAAACTGATAACCCAGAGCAATAGCAGACATCCCAGGGCAAAAAGAGGGAGCACTTGAGGCGGGTAATAATCCAGGGTAACTCCGGTTCCGACGACAGTCGCAATGAAGCCGATTGAACCCCACAAACGAATCAGACTATAGCGATGTGGGTCATTTTCCAGAAAAGATAGTGTTACTGCTTCAAATAATGGCAGAGATGCATTCCAGAAAAAGCTGAAAGTCAGGGTAACTGCGACCATTGACCAGTAATCGTGTACTTGATAAATTGCCGCGAACAAGATGATCGCAAACCACGAAGTGATGCGCACAACACGAACCCGTTTGCCACTTTTGTCCGCTATCCAGCCCCACAATAATGGCGCGATAATTTTTGTGGCGGGAATCATTGCGACCAGTTGGCCTATTTCAACAATGTTAAACCCTAGACTTTTTAGATAGATCGACCAATAAGGTAAGAAAATACCCAGTGAAGCAAAGTACACAAAATAGAAGTTGGACAGTCGAAAACCGGGTATTTTATGGTCTTCGTGCATACAATCTGTGCCAATAAAGCTGTAAGTAAGGAATTGATTGCACTGGGTATGAACGCTTGCCTTTGAAGTATGGATTCAGCAAATCACACACTTGCTGATATTGCTGCAAGACCGGAATTGACCTCTTGATTTTGTGCACGCTGGCGCAAATAATGATCCATTAACACGATTGCAACCATGGCTTCAGCAATTGGCGTTGCTCGTATTCCTACACAAGGGTCATGACGACCTTTGGTAATGACTTCAATTGGCTCACCACTCGTGTTGATAGATCGTCCAGGAATGCGTAAACTGGATGTCGGTTTCAATGCTATTTTAGCAACAATATCCTGGCCACTGGAAATGCCACCTAAAATACCACCAGCATGATTGCTGCAAAATCCCTCTGGTGTCATTTCGTCACGAAATTCAGTGCCTTTAGCAGCGACACAATCAAATCCATCACCAATTTCGATACCTTTTACTGCATTAATACTCATCAGTGCATGAGCAAGTTCAGCATCGAGTCGATCAAAAACAGGTTCACCTAATCCTGTTGGAATACTCGTAGCGATGACTGTTACTTCAGCACCAACCGAATTGCCTTCTTTGCGTAGTGCGTCCATATAGGTTTCTAGTTCAACTATTTTTTCTGGTTCGGCACAAAAAAACGGATTGTTCGCGACTGAATCCCAGTCTTTGAGAGCAAGCTTAATTGGACCAAGTTGTGATAAATATCCATTGATTTCAATACTGGTTTGTTGATGTAGGTATTTTTTAGCAATACCACCTGCAGCAACACGCATTGCAGTTTCACGGGCTGAGGAACGTCCACCACCGCGGTAATCACGAAAACCATATTTCTGGTGATAGGTGTAGTCAGCATGTCCGGGTCGAAAACTATTGGCGATCTCAGAATAATCCTTGGAACGTTGATCAGTGTTTTCTATGACCAGACCAATCGGTGAACCAGTAGTTTTTCCTTCAAACACACCAGAGAGTATTTTCACTTGATCTGCTTCACGTCGTTGAGTGGTGTGGCGTGAAGTCCCGGGTTTTCGTCGATCAAGATCAGCTTGCAAATCTTGTTCAGAGAGTTCTAATCCTGGAGGACAACCATCCACAATACAACCGATTGCAGGGCCATGGCTTTCTCCAAAGCTGGTGACAGTAAATAATTTCCCTATGCTGTTTCCTGACATGTTGATCCTGTAAAAACAATGTTAAATAGTCTGTTCGGAGGTTGTCTCATCGTTAGAACTGTTGTAACTACTCAGCGAAATCCGTAACTGCTCAGATTGTCCTCTATTTTGCTCAAGAGCAAGGCGAAAGCGCGGAGTTTATGGCTATAAATGAGCACTTTCAACGCAGCGATTGGGCAAAATGAGAGTAAGCTGAGTTACGATTTGTTAATGTTCGTTGACTTGAAGCAGTGGTTTATATTCGATCAATTGTTCTATCGTCAGCAAAAATACACCATCTCCACCCCGCTCAAAATCTAGCCATAAAAATGCCACGTTGGGATAGGCATTCTGCAATGTTTCCGCTGAACGTCCAACTTCTACAACCAAGATTCCTTGTTCACTTAAATGGTCTCCAGCCTGGTTAAGGATACGGTGGACGATGTCCAGACCTGATTCTCCGCCATGAAATCCCTGCTTAGGCTCAGCCAAGTACTCGTCTGGTAAACCACGCCATTCTGAATCGCTGACATAAGGTGGATTACTGATAATCAAGTCATATTTTTGTGTATTTAGCCCAGCAAACAGATTTGATTCAAGCAAGTTCACGCGATTTTCCAGTTCATGTGAAGCAACGTTGATTTTGGCGACTGCTAATGCATCGAGCGAAGTATCGATTGCATCAATTTGGGCATAGGGGAATTGATATGCACAAGCGATTGCAATACAACCACTGCCGGTGCCAATATCGAGAATGCGTTGCACACTGTTGTCACACCAGGGTGAAAAACCATTTTCAATCAGTTCCGCGATCGGTGAGCGCGGCACCAGGGTGCGTTCATCGACATAAAAGGACAGGCCTGCAAACAAGGCTTCATTAGTCAAATAGGCCGCTGGTTTTCGTTCGTGAATGCGTTTACATAAGAGTGTTAACACTGTTTCACGTTCTGGGTCAGTTAACGTCGCATCTAAATAACAGTCTGGTATATTGTAAGGTAAATGTAATGCATAGAGTACCAAAGCAGCTGCTTCATCAAGTGCGTTGTTGGTTCCATGACCGAAGCTAAGCTTTTCTACTCGAAAGCGACTGGCACCCCAACGGATTAAATCCAATATAGTACTGAGTCGGTTGGTTTCATTGAGTAATTTAGCGATTGATGATGGTTGATTTTGTTCGATTTGTTGTTCCAAATTCCTGTCTTTCCTTATTGGTCGACTACACTATAGGAGCGAGGATTTAATAAATTCCGGATTTTGACTTGCCTTTTGGCTCCACAAGAGTGCTAATAAAATAGTTACGTAGCATGCTATGCGCCTATTTTATTGGCACTCTTGTGAAACCAAAATCCCACGTCAAACTTCCGGAAGTTATTAAATCTTCGCTCCTTAAGTTTGGAGATGTCTCGATAGAAGACCAATTGACTCAACTTTATTCAATGACCAGAAATGCAAATTCAAATGCAAGATCCAGATTTTTATACCAGAATTAATCACTTTGACGGTGGAGAACACAACCTATTGTTTCTTGATTGTTTTAATGCGATCCACGCACGACGATACAAGTTACCACAATTTGGTCCGATTACAGACCGGGTTGGTGAGATGTTTCAACCCCATTTGTCCGAAGCCCGTACCCTGCATGAGAATGCCAAACTGATTCAGCTGGATCCTTCGTTAGCAATTAATTTTCTGCATTTGGCAAATTCCAAATATCAGAGCAATAGTATACCGGAAGCCATGGTTTGGGTGGGAGAGGGAACATCGTATGTTTATTTACATGCGATTCAACAGTCTGCCGGGAAACTTGATGTAACCAATGATCTGCTTGTGCAGTTGAGTTTGGCGTTATGGGAACATAGTTATTTAACAGGCGCTTTTTGTGCACTGGCGGCAAGTCATCTACGCAATTATGATCCGGATAAGGCCATGCTGGCAGGGTTGCTGCATGATATTGGTTCATTGCCGGTATTGGTCATTGGTTCTGAGAATAGTGATTTGATTAATAACCCCATACAATTAGATGCTGCGATGCGCCAGTTGAAAAAACCGATTGGCTCATTACTGTGTCAGCGTTTTAAAGTGCCGGATTTTATTGCAGATGCAATGACCTATGCTGAGGATTATGGTTATATTAGCCAGTCAGATGTTGATTATGCTGAATTGGTAACGCTTGCGCATATAGCAATGAATCAGCTATCAGACACTGAAATTAAGGCAATTCCAGTCGGTCAGAAAATCAGCAGCCAGTTAAGTAATACCAAATCAATTTCTGGACTTTTGGCAGAAGCAAAAGAAGATTTATGGGAGACCTATCGGATTTTGGAAGGCTAGCTAGCATTTCTCACCAGCCTGATGAGCCCTCGCTGACTTTTTGACATAGTTGCTACTCAGCGTAGTCTGTAACTGCTCAGATTGCCCTCTCATGTACAAGAGCAAGGTGAAAGCGCGGAGTTTACAGGTGTAAATGAGCACTTTCCAGACAGTGATTGGACAAAATAAAGGGTAAGCTGAGAGTTACAAAATAGCCTGCTATACAATCAAGATAAATCATCAATCCACGGCGTCATTCTTGCTCGCAGACGCATAATTGCCTGGCTGTGAATCTGACAAATACGTGATTCGCTGACACCTAACTGTTCGCCAATTTCACGCAGATTGACTTCGTTTTCGTAATAAGCCTGAATAACCATTCGTTCTCGTTCTGGTAATCCTGAGATCGATTTTTTTAGCGCTTCTCTGAAACCCGATTGGCTAAGTCCCTCAAAAGGTTCCATGCTGTTGTTAGCGGTGGGATCATCACGATCTCCGAGTTGCAGTAGCTCATCCATGCTGGAGAGCCTGGTTTCGTGACTGTCTCGCAGGATTTTATGATATTCATCCATGTTAATGCCAAGGTGTTCTACAACCTCTGCATCGCGTGCATCACGTCCGGTTTTATGTTCTATTTCCTGGATGGCCTGGGACACCATGCGTGCCTTTTTATGTACGGATCGCGGAGTCCAGTCCAGTTTACGTACCTCATCCAGCATTGCTCCACGGATACGAATTCCTGCGTAGGTTTCAAAACTCGCACCTTGGTTTGCATCGAAATTATCAACAGCTTCAAGCAATCCGATCATGCCGACCTGGATTAAATCATCTAACTGGATGCTTTGCGGCACACGATTGAGAGTATGGCGAGCAATTTTGATGACCAGACTTTCATACCCTATAATGAGTTCCCGACCTTGAGGAAAATCATCATTAGACGATGCTGTCGTTGAATTCATGAGGCTTTTTTAGTTAATGCTGGTATTACATCAATACAATTAAAACGGATCAAGCGTTCCACAAAAAATTCCAGACAACCACGCGGTACGTTATGGTGCTTCCAGGATTCAATCACTTCTGTGATCTGAAATATCTGCTTAGACGATACAGCATCCGGATAAAGATTAACAACCGTTTGTTGGTGTTGCACCGCCTGTTTTAATTTTAAATCATATTCAATGGAACCAAGATGAGTTAACGACACATCAAGACTAAACTCAGTGGATTGGTGAAGCCGATGATATAATTCGCTGCCGCTGCCTGGTGACGAAACCATGTTGCTAATAATCTGGAAATGGTGCACATTGTACTCTAATGACAACAGTTTGATAAATGCATAAGCATCTGCCAGAGAAGCTGGGTCATCGCAGACAACTACGACGATTTCCTGTGCAGCACACGCAAAATTAATCGTGCTGGATGAAATGCCAGCGGGCATGTCCACAATCAGAAAATCAACCTGATCATCAAGCTCAGAGAGTCCACGAATAACGCTGGCTTGTTGATGAACACTTAGCTCAGCCATTGCCTGTAAGCCAGATGCACCAGGAATCAACAACAGTCCGGCAGGTCCATTTACAACAATATCAGAGACTGAGCATTTTCCGGCAATGACATCGGACAAGTTAAGCTTTGGATGCAAACCCAGCATGATGTTTGCATTAGAGAGGCCGGTATCTCCGTCCAGCAAGGCAGTGCGATGGCCCTTGCTTGCAAGGGATACTGATAGATTGGTGGCAATACACGTTTTCCCGACACCGCCTTTTCCGCTTGCAATCGCGATGACGCGAGCTGGTATTGATAGATTGGTGGCATGGGATCGAGTGGGGTGATAATTCTGCATAAATATGATTTCTTGTGTGACTCAATTTTTAATAATGCATGTCAAATGAACATACGTATTAAAAAAAGCAAACTTTATACCAGATAATTTTGTATCGTCTCAATCGCTGAAAATATGGTATAACGACCTGAATGAACACAACATATTTTTGTATAGAGTAATTGGATAGACTTTACCATGTATGAAGTCACAGCAGATTTAATACAATTTCTGTCAAATCTACATCTTTTTGGTGTCAGTTTTCTGTCACAGCTTCCTGGGAGGCTGTCCGAGAATAGAGAACCTACTGCGGAAAAGCTGAATTTGGCCGCATTTCCCCCTTATTTTCGTTAAATAGCGCAACTATTCGCCTCAAACTAATGGAAAAATGTGACTCAAATCAGTTTTCCCTCGCTACGGCTTCTATTATCGGACAGCCTCCTAGTCTTCCATCATTGAAAACCTCACATACCTATCCCGTTTATTGATTTGAACTGTTAAAAAATAGCTACTCAAATGAAAACTGGTATTACGGGTTATTCTAAGCGGTTCTCCTTAAACCAATTTCGATTGTCCTGTCTTTTCGTTTTTTTAATATTATTGTCTTTTTTCTTCGGTCAAACTCAGGCTGCAACTGAGCAAGTTAACATTCAGTTAAAGTGGTCGCACAGTTTTCAATTTGCCGGATATTATGCTGCGATTGAAAAAGGTTTTTATCAGGATGAGGGGCTGGATGTTACTTTAAGAGAAGTTGATTTTTCTAAAGATAATGTGGAGCAGGTGATTGCCGGTGAGTCCGAATACGGTGTTTCAGACAGTACCTTGCTGATTTATCATCTTAAAGGCGAACCGGTGGTATTGCTTAATCAGTTTTTTCAGCATTCGCCACTGGTTTTTCTTTCTCGCCGAGAGTCTGGCATCATCAGCCCTTATGAGATGCTCGGAAAAAATGTTGCATTCAATAATAGTAATCAGGGAGATGCCGCTTTAAATGCTCTGTTACTCAATACGCTGGGCGATTTGTCGAAAATTAATCAAGTAGACTACGACAAATCGTATTATCAACAATTTATTGACGGCAAAATTGATGTTATTTTTGCTTATAGTACTTCTGAACCCTATCTGTTGAAGGAACGAGGGCTGGAGGTTAATATCATCAATCCACAAAGCTACGGTATTGATTTTTACGGGGACAATTTTTTTACTTCACACAAAGAGTTAAGTGAACATCCCAAACGGGTGGAGAAAATGATGCTGGCCACTGTTAAAGGCTGGCAATATGCACTCGAGCATCCCGAAGAAATGATTCAGTTAATTCAGTATAAATACAATCCATCGCTTTCAGCAGATTATTTAAGGTACGCAGCACATACTACTTGGCAGATGATTATTCCGGAACTGATTGAATTGGGCTCGATTGATCCCAAACGTTATCAGCGCGCTGCAGAAGAGTATCTACGTTTGGGTTTTGCCGAAACCAGTCAGATCAAAAAACAATTTTTTTATCATCAGCCAGATCAAAGTCATCTTTCATTCAAGCTTACAGCAGAAGAACAAAACTGGATACACACTCATCCTATTGTTCGTTATGGTGCAGAAAAGGATTGGGCGCCTTTTGATTTTGTGAATCAACAGGGAGAACATGACGGATTTGTCCGTGACTATCTGGATCTGATGAGTCAAATTACCGATTTACAATTTGAACCTGTAATAGATGACTGGAATGCTTTGCTGAATAAAGCCAGACACAAGCAAATTGATCTGCTACCCGCTATTTATTTTTCACAAAAGCGTAGTGAATATTTGTCATTCACCCACGCCTATCAATCCATGTTGGAATATTTCTTTATCCGGGATGATGTTGTTGCTGAAACTTTGCAGGATTTGAATGGCAAAACAATAGCAATCCCGAAAGGTTATACCAATATTGAAATTGTTAAACAACAATTTCCACAGTTGCAGATACTGGAAGTTGATAACTTGATGACTGCCATCGAAAGTGTCATTGAAAAAAAAGCTGACATATTGCTTGAAACGCATTCTGTCCTTAGTTATTTACTGAAACAAAATAACATTGTCACCATACGGGCGTTCAAGGTACGTCCGGGTGAAAATAAAAAGCTGCTTATGGCAGTGACTAAAGACAATGCTGTATTGGCCGTGATTCTGAATAAAGCGATGATTGCGATACCTGAAACCAAAAAACAGATGTTACAAGAAAAATGGTTCGCCTATCAGTCCAAGCAATCAGAGCCCAGTATTATTCTGAATGAATCGCAACAGCAGTGGCTTATTAATCATCCAGTTATCCGTCTTGGAATTGATCCAAGTTGGCCTCCGTATGAATTTATTGATCAATCAGGACAGTTACAGGGGATTAGCGCTGATGTTATCAGTCTAATCGAACAACGCTTAGGTATTCAGTTCAAAGTGACTTCACAACACAGCTGGGCGGAAACATTAGAACAAGCGAAAAACCATGATGTTGACCTGTTGATCAGTATCACAAAGACAGCAGATCGAGAAAACTATTTGCGCTTTACCGATCCTTTTTTTACACCACTTATCGGCATTTATACACGTAAAGACAGTGCTAACATATCCAGTCTTGATGATTTAAAAAACCAAACCGTGGTCATAGAGAATCAGTATTTTTTGCATGAGTTGCTGAGTAAAAAATATCCTGATATTAAACTTTTGCCTGTTGAAACGACCACTGATGCTTTAAAAGCACTGTCTTACGGGCAAGCAGATGCTTATGTCGGTAGTCAAGGTGCTGCAAATTGGATCGCTGAAAAAAATGCGCTGAACAATCTGAATATTTCGCCCGAAACCGACTTGGGAAAATCACCGCTTAGATTGGCTGTTCGTGATGACTGGCCTGTGTTTCAAGAAATCTTAAACAAGGCATTATCATCGATTTCAGATGCTGAAATGTCCACCATTCGGCGAAAATGGTTGGGGACAAATAGTGTCGGAGCCAATCAACTCACTTTAAATGCATCAGAACAGCGCTGG
>VAPL010283230.1_pt1 | contig 12175 bp, 13 predicted proteins | sample 3395061 | NCBI WGS metagenome assembly VAPL01 (sample SAMN08290444, study PRJNA428436) | hydrothermal vent metagenome | isolation source: Deep-sea hydrothermal vent chimney 2 | place: Pacific Ocean: Juan De Fuca Ridge | depth 2182 m m
ATTTTACGCTTTAAAGTTAATATTTATCACTTTATACAAGCGTTTATAACAGTCGTTAAAGCACCGACAGGTGGTGGTGGTGGTGGTGCAGTGTTAATCGCACAGAATAAATCAATAGCACGTAATGTTTTTAGCAGAATAAACGGAAGGGTGAACTAACGATGTTTAATATCAAGCAGTCAACAGCGCGAGACATTACTATATTTGCACACGATGAGAATGGTGATGCCGTCACGGGATTAAGTAACGCTAGTTTTACTAAACGAATACGCAAAAATGGCGGCGCTTTTGCTGCAATGACAGTAACCATTACCGAACTAGAAAATGGTTGGTATGAAGTACCATTGACAACCGCGCATACTAATACGGTGGGTGAACTGGTGATGACGTTCACTAATGCTGGTGCTAAACAGGTGAACATGTTATTTAATGTGAGTGCTAGGATGACCGATGATGTTGCAACTCAAGTTAGTTTAAACGCGCTTAATGATGTGTCAGTTGCAGACGTTAATGCTCAGTGTGATACAGCCATCTCAGATGCGTCATTGGCAACATCCGCCGCTATAACAGCACTTAATGATGTTTCTAGTGCGGATGTTAATGCAGCATGTGATACAGCATTATCTGATTACGATGCCCCAACTAATACAGAAATGGTAGCAGCGTTTACTGAAATAAAAGGCGCAACATGGGCAACTACAGACACACTAGAAGCTATACGTGACAGAGGTGATGCAGCATGGATAACAGGGGCTGGTGGGTCTGCACCAACAGTTACACAAATACGAGCAGAAATGGACAGCAACTCTACTCAACTAGCTAAAATAGATGGGATTGATACTGTTGTTGATGCAATTAAAGTTAAAACAGACCAATTTGCGTTCACAGTAGCTAACCAAGTGGACGCTAACGCATTAACAGGGGGCGGGGGTGGCACAGCCCCTACTGCTATACAGATACGCACTGAAATGGATTCTAACTCAACACAATTAGCGGCAATAGTAGCTGATACTAACGAGTTGCAAAGTAATCAAGGTAGTTGGCTAACTGCGGTAGGGTTTGCAACACCAACAGACATAGCAGACGGGGATGATGCGGTATTGGCTATACTTGGAACTCCAGCAGGCGCTGACATAAGCACAGACATTGCAGGCATTAGTGCAGGAAGCGGCTTAGATGCGGCAGCAACAAGAGCGGCGCTGGGGATGTCTAGCGCCAATCTCGACGCCCAAATAGGCGGCATCCCAACCACAGCAGAATTTAACTCTAGGACGTTGGCTGCGGCTGACTACTTTGACCCAGCAGCGGATGCTGTGGCTAACGTTACATTAGTAGGAACTGTTACAACTAATACTGACATGCGAGGAACGGACGGAGCTAATACAACCGCACCAGACAACTCAAGCATAGCAGATGTTAAAGCTAAAACAGACCAGTTGGCATTTACTAAAGCTAATGAGGTTGATACAAATATCAAATCCATCAACCAAGTAACGATAAACGGTAATGGTGCAGGTACACCAATGGGTGTTTAGATGAGCCTTTCGATTGACGGATTTTGGAAGTCTGGGGTTTGGACTGAGACATTTTGGGCTGATGGTTTTTGGTATGAAGGAGACCCCGTTGTTCCACCCGTCATTGAACGTAGAGGTGGAGGCATTGACCATCAAGTTAAACGCAAAAAATCCACGCTTGCAGACAGGCCAAATGAGCAACTAGAAAATATAATAGAAACATCTTTTGAGTCGATTAAAGCTTCTAAAGAAGCCTTTAAAGAGCTTACGAGTAAAAAGGCCAGTAAAAATGTTAAGAAACAAGCAAACAAAATCGTTAAAGATTATTCAGACGCACATAGGCCCAGCTTTAACAATATTGATTGGACTGCTTTTTCGGAAAATTTGGAAGCTACTCAGAGGCTTCTTAATTTATACAGAAAGGAAATAGCAGACGAGGTAATATCAGAAAATTTAGAACGCTTTAAATTAAAGCAAATGAGAATTGAAGCTGATAATGTTGAGTTTTTGCTGATGCACTAATATGGTTATGTATACATTAGAAAAATGGATTGAATATCATGGGGAGGGGGTTTCTCCCAAAGATTATAAGTCTGAATTTGAAAAGTGGTTGGAATGGCGCTTATCTGTAGATAGAGGTGATACTTTGTCAAAAACAATGTTTATTCTTTCGTCAAATGTGGCATACGAGAGTCCAACAACAGGCAAGGCTATAACATCACGAAAAGCTAGAAATGATGATTTGGCAAGGTCTGGATGTGTAGAATATGACCCTGAAATGAAAACAGACCACAATAACAGGCTTAAAGAAGAGGAAATAGCGTTAGATAAGAGTTTTGATGATGTAATAGATAAAACACTTGAGCAAATGCCCGCAGATGCGCTTGGAAGGCTTAATAATGAGCTGGGGTCTGGGGTTGATGTTGAGGTTCAGAGATTAACGGTTGAAGGAGATTAACATGGATGAAGAAATGAATGTTTCAGAAATGGTCGATACAGCAGCAGAGACAATTGCAAGTGACCCTAATAATGATGTTGAGGTTGATTTAAAAGATGATATTAAGGAAGATGTTGTCGCTACTGATGATGACGCTGGCATTGCTGATGAAGATGAACCTATAGAGGGTGAAGAGGAGGTCGTCACCGGGGAAGAAGAGGATTTGGGTGAAGAGAGTGAGGTTGTAATAAAACGTGAAGCTCCTAAGTCATGGGCAAAAGAGCAGCACGAGAAATGGGCAGACCTACCCGCAGAAACGCAAGATTATATTGAAAAAAGAGAGCGTCAAATGCTTGACGGCCTTGACGAGTACAAGGAAATGGCTCATGTTGGCAGGGAGTTAAATAATGTAATTTCTCCATACAATCAAATGTTTCAACAAGCTAATACTGATATAAAAACAGGGATTCAATACTTACTACAATCACAACATGCTCTGCAAATGGGAACACATGAGCATAGGAAAAGTGAGTTAATGCGAATTGCTCAACAATTTGGCGTTAATTTGACGGAAAATGCCGAAAATACACCAGAACCACTTGACCCAAGAGTCGAACAGATGCAGAATACTATTACCGAACTACAGAATAGCATTCGTTTAGGGCAGCAAAACACGCTTACAGCGTCAAGAGAAGCAACCCAAGCGGAAGTGGCTGAATTTGCTAGTGATCCATCTAACCTATATTTTGATGAGTTAGCTGATGAAATAGCGGTTCAGATTTCGGCAGGTAAAGATTTAAAGTCAGCTTATGAAACGGCTGTTTATGCTAATCCAGACACAAGAGCAAAAGAGGTTGCGCGGATTCAAACAGAAAACGCAGCAAAACTCAAAGAAAAAAGGCGTTTGGAAGCAGAAAAGGCGAAGAAAGCGACAGCAAATAATGTAAGAGCAATGGACACCACACGCACTCCGACAGAGAAAAAGGGCAAATTGTTCAGCAAAGAGCATGAAGAACAGATGCACCAAACCGCTAAGAAAGCTTTAGGTGGTTAATTACAAACTTTAAGGAGTATTACTATGGCTAGTCCAAATACAGCATTTACGGAGCTGGTAACGACCACGTTTCGTAATCATCGTAAACAGATTATGGATAACGTATCAAACCGTAACGCATTATTGAAATACATAATGAAGCGCGGCAATAAGCGTTTAGAGGATGGTGGGTTGACTATTGCCACACCATTAGATTACGCTGAAAACGGCACTTATCAACGTTACTCAGATTGGGATGTTTTAGACATTTCTCAATCAGATGTAATTTCCAGTGCTGAGTATCAATGGCGACAAATTGCATTAAATGTTGTTTCAAGCGGTCGTGAGCTTCGCATTAATAGCGGTGCTTCAAAAATTACGAGTTTGGCAAAATCAAAAATTAAGAATGCACTTCGCACTTTTAATAATAACTTTTCAAATGACTTGTATTCAGACGGAACATTAACAAATCAAATCAATGGCTTACAAGCAATTATCGCTGACACCAACACTAATACTGTTGGCGGAATTGATGCGGGTACATGGGATTTTTGGAAAAACGGCGTTACTGACGCTTCTGTTTTGGCTGTTACTCCAAGTGCTTCTACCATTGAAAGCGGTTTAATGCTTCCAGCATGGTTAGCAGCAGACCGTGGGCCTGATGACCAAACTGACCTTATTGTAATGGATAATAACTATTACTCATTCTTTGAGGATTCTCAAACATCACTAAAACGTTATTCTGACGCTTCTAAGGCTGATGCTGGCTTTGTAACAATGAAGTACAAAAACGCTGATGTTATCTATGATGGCAATTCAGGCATTCCAGCAGACCATGCTTATTTCATCAATACTAACTATCTTGAGCTTGTTTGTCATCGTGACGCAGACTTGGAAATTATGGATGAAATGCGCCCTGTCAACCAAGATGGTGCTGTTACACAAGTGTTGTGGATGGGTAACTTATGTTGCTCTAACCGCGCTCAACAAAACGTTGTTCACGCATAGGAGATTATTATGAGCTATATCGTAGGTATTGACCTAGCTGAAACGAAAACTGCTACAGAAGGGCCAGCTTTCAAGCTTGGTACAGTTGGGCAGAATAGTGACGGCAAGAAATATAAGTATTTAGAGTACGCGGCTGGTGCTGTTGCTGCTGTTATTGGTAATGTAGCTAGTTATTTAGCCACATCAAGCACCGTATGTACTGCTGACGTATCAACGTCTAGTCGAGTTGGTGCAGGGGTGCTTCAAGCAGCGATTCCTGATGGTGGTTTTGGATGGGTTCAAATTACTGGCCCTGCTACAATCACTACGGCTTTAACGGCTGGAGCTGACGGTAACGCACTAACAACTGTTGGTGCTGGTGACAGCACGCTTGACGTTTCATCTGCTGTTACAGACGATGTGTGTGCAGTAGCAGTTGATGCTTCTGCAAAAACTATTATCTGTAAATTTTCAGAGTAGTGTATTACCGCAAAGCATTCTTTTGAGTGCTTTGCTTTACTTACACTGACAGTGTTAATAAGGAGATATTATGGCTAGTGCATTAGACCAAGATAGAGAAGCAAGACCAGCATATGTTAGATTTGAAACAGTTGCTATTGAGGACAGGGCGGCAACATTGGCAGCAGGACATTATGTTGCAAAGGATGTCGATTATGCACTAATTACACCACCTTATAGCAAAGATGTAATGAAGCACAAGGTAAGTATTTGGCTGCCTCAACTAGACCTTAATTTGAAAAATAATAGGATTCCTGCTAAATGGGTTGCTGATTACAAGGCTGCATATAAAGCCTTCCAAGAAGGTAAGGAATTGCCAGTAAACGGAACGCCAATTCGCGGCTGGGCGCTTATATCTCCAGCTCAGATAGAAACTCTGATTAAAATGCAAATTTTAACGGTTGAGGATCTAGCTAATGCTAATGATGAGGGCATTAAGCGTATTGGGATGGGTGGGTTAGACCTTAAAAATAAAGCTTCTGCTTACTTAAAAGAAAAAAATAATAGTGGGCAATTAACATTGGAAATGGCTAATTTACAGCAAGAGCATGACGTTTTGCAAGGTGTCAATAGCAACCTTCAAGAAAAGAATGATGCGTTAGAGCGAAGAATAAGCGCTTTAGAGTCTGGGTCTTCGGTAACTGCCGTTGATGAGCCTAGCAAGGTTGATGTTGATGATATTTTAGAGTCGCCGCCTGCTGTTAAAGTTAAGCGGCCTAAAAAGTAAATAAAGGGTAACTTATGACGGTATTAGAGTTGGTTCAACAATTTTGTTTGCGTAGCGGCATTCCAAAGCCTGTTACGGTTGTTGGCTCAACTGACCCTCAAGTTTTGCAGATTCAAGCATTGCTTGAAGAGGAAGGTAATGACCTTGCTGCAAGAGGCGGATGGGAAGCGTTGACTTACGAGGCTGTTCATACAACAATTGCTGTTGAGTCTCAGGGGAATATAGAGGATATAGCGTCAAACGGTTATCGTCATATTAAAAATAATACCATATGGGATAGAACGGAAAGGTTGCCTGTAATTGGCCCATTAAACGGCAGAATTTGGCAAGGTGAAAAAGCTGTCGTTCTAACTGGGCCTCGTTATCAGTATCGAATAAGAAATAGGAAATTAATTTCAAACCCAGTTCCACCAGCAGGGCATGTGTGGGCTTTTGAGTATGAAAGCAAGAACTGGATAATATCCGCTGATGGGATGGCTTACAGAAACTTATTTTCTTTTGATACGGATGAGTTTTTAATTCCAGACACTATCCTTACATTAGGCTTACGCTGGCGCTGGATGGCAGAAAAGGGTTTAGATTACTCAGAGCTGTTTAACACATACGAAAAACAGGTGAAAGACGCTATTGGGCGTGATGGCGGAAAACCAACGCTGCATATGGATGGGGAGCATCGCCATGCTACGCCGGGTACTTATGTGCCATCTGGTAGCTGGAATCAGCCACTGTGAGAACCCCTGCTCGCGTAAAGGGGCAGTCTCTACGTGACAGAGTTTCTTTGTCGCGTTCTGTGCCACCCCCTGTTGGTGGGTGGAATGCAAGGGATGCTTTGGCTAACATGGCTCAAGAAGATGCTGTAGAGCTTGTTAATTGGATTCCAAAAACATCATACTTAGAAACAAGAGGTGGCAGTGCTGACCATGCCACTGGCATGACAGGGACTGGAAAAACTTTAGCTGTTTATAACAAATTAAATGGTAGCAATGAAATGTTCGCGTCTACCGAGTCCTTTATTTATGATGTGACTACTAGCGGTACTGTTGGCGCTGGAAAACTAGCTAGAACAAATGGCAAGCATCAGTGGATTAATTTTGGTGACGGCACTAATCAATGGCTTATTATGGTTAATGGAGTGGATAAGCCCGCTTATTATGATGGAACGACGTGGATTGCAGTCGATGGTGCAACAAGTCCTGCTTTAACTGGCATAACAACAACAAACCTCATAGGCGCAATGATTCATAAAGGTCGATTATTCTACATTGCAAAAAACTCTCTTTCAGTGTGGTATTTAAGTGCTGGCGTGGCTGGCGGTGCTTTAACAGAATTTAGTTTAGCAGGGGTTGCCCAAGAGGGTGGTTATTTGGTCGCTCAAGGCTCTTGGACTGTTGATAGTGGGGCTGGCCCTGACGATAGAGCTGTATTCGTTACATCTGAGGGCGAGGTTTTAGTTTATGCTGGTACGAATCCTGATAGCGCGTCTTCTTGGGGGTTGGTAGGTGTTTATAAGATTGGACGGCCTTTAGGTCGTAGATGCCTTTCTAAAATAGCGGGTGATTTGCTTGTAATTACAGAAAATGGCGTGTTCCCAATGAGCGCCGCAGTTCAGTCTGAGTCCATTGATTATAAGCTTGCAATATCTTATAAAATTGAAAATGCCTTTAATGACGCATCGAGAATTAGTGGTGGTAATTTTGGATGGAAAGCGCAGCTATATCCTACAGAATCTGCATTGGTGGTTAATGTTCCTTTGGCTGAGAATGGTTTGCATGAGCAATACGTTATGAACACTATAACGAAAGCCTGGACAAAAATAAAAGGATGGAATGCAGAAGATTTTGCTGAGTTTAATGGAGAGCTTTATTACATAGACGGCACTAAAGTTATTAAAGCATGGACAGGGCATTCGGATAATGGGGAAAATATAGACTTTTACGGAAAATGTGCTTTCAATTATTTTGGTGATAGAGCTAAGATAAAACAATTTAAAATGTTTAAGCCCGTTCTTGCTGTCAATGGGAATATTAGCTTTTTAACTGATGTTGATGTGGATTTTAACAGTAACCCAATTACAGGAACTGCCACTTATGATGTTGTTTCTGGTGCGCTTTGGGATTCTGCTATATGGGATAATTTTTCGTGGGCTTCTGGACTTGAGGTTGTGCAGCAGTGGACTTCCCCTAGTGCGTATCAAGGCAGATGTGCGGCAGGTAAAATTAAGATAACTAGCAACGAACTAACTGTCCAGTGGATGTCAAACGATTATATTTATGAAAAAGGGGACTTTTTATAAGTCTTGTACTTTTGTAAAAATCCATATAGTATGGTATATGAATTGGATTCCTGATGGATTTAATGGCTTTACTCAAGATGGTGAGCTAGTAGGTAGATGGGTATCAGAAAAGGCTGGTGGACGGTATGTAGAAGGTGCTACTGGTTTAGGAATGGTAAAAGATGGTGAATTAGCTGTTGGAATTATGTATGATGGGTATACAGGGCGAGGGGGTTCTATTTTAATGCACTCTCGTTGTGACAACCCTAAAGCAACAAGCAAGTGGTTTTTTTGGGCTATTTTTTCATACCCTTTTGAGCAGCTTGGAGTAAATAGAGCGTTTGTTATTGTTCATGAGAACAACAAGAGAGCGCTTAAATTGAATAAAAAGTTGGGCTTTGTCGGCGACACCGTAATCAAAGACTATTTCCCTGATGGGGATGCAGTTTTACTTGCAATGTATAAAAAAGATTGCAAATGGTTAAGGAATCGCGTAAATGATAAGACATTGGATAGTAGAACTTCTATTTAGAACCCTCACAGACTATATGTCTGCTTGCGGGTTTATTCTTTATGGCGGTGGAAAGGGTGGATCACCTGACACGCCAGATTATGCAGCCGCAGCCAGAGAACAAGGGCAAGCTAATTTAGAAGCAGCACGAGCTACAGCAAAACTAAACAATCCAAACATAGTTAATCCTTACGGCACGCAGACCGTCACATATGGCGGCGGGCCTCCTTCATTTGACCAAAGCGGATTTGACCGTGCGATGTTGGCATATGAAGAGCAGCTATCAAAGCATAAATCCAGCTTACCTTCTGCATCTAACCTTAATATTTTAGGCCGCAGTGTTTATGGTAACCTAAATACAAACTCAGGCCAGCTACCAGCGCCAATTGCTCCTGATAGAAATTCTTATTACAGAAGCACGGGCGACCAAGATATTGGCACAGTAACGCAAACACTATCTCCAGACGAGCAAGATATTTATGATAAAAATGTCGAGCAGCGTAAAAATATTGGCGATGTTGGCATATCGGGTTCTGAGTCATTGAAGGATGTTATTGGGAAGCAAATAGATTTCAGTGGTGCGCCTAAAATTGGCAATAGTGAAGAAACTCGTAGAAAAGTTTTTGATGCGCTAATGAGTCGTGTAAATGAAGATACAGGGAATCAAAGACAACAATCCAACTCTGACCTAATTGCAGCAGGAATACGTCCCGGCACTAAAGCATACGATGATGCACGGCATCAAATTGACAGGGGTTATAATGATGCTAGAGGAAATGCTGAGATTAATGCTGGAAACGCAGCGGTGCAACAATCCAATCTTGACTCTAGGAATAGACAGCAATACATATCAGAGTTGTTAGCACAGAGGCAAACTCCGCTTAACGAAATTAGCGCACTGCTTTCAGGGACGCAGGTTAATAACCCGTTTGCAGGGAATCTTGGGTATCAAGCTGGCGCTAATGTCCAGCCTGCCCCTATATTTGGTGCAGCGCAACAGCAAGGTGGTGCTTCTTTAACTAGCTTTAACGCAAATCAAGCAAGCGCAAATAGCACACAAAATGGAATAGTGACGGCTGGTGCGGCTGCGGCAATGTTCTTCTAATGGAAACTGCCTTAGCTTTTTCTGGTGGGAAGGACTCTTGGGCGTGTTTATGGCTTAATGAGAATAAGATAAAAGATATTTTAGTAATTTGGGTAAATACAGGTAAAAATTACCCTGAGACATTAAAAATGATAGAAATTGCTAAGGGTATTTGTCCTAATTTTTTAGAAATAAAGACAGATAGAGCCTTACAAAATGAAACAGAAGGTATCCCAAGTGATGTTGTGCCAATAAATTGGACTACTTTAGGGCAGGATATTACTGGGGAGAAGTCTTTTAAGATTCAAAGTTATTTGAATTGTTGTTATGAGAACATATCAAAACACGTTCAAATAGCTGCCGTTAGTTACGGGGTTAAGTATTTGATTAGGGGGCAAAGATTTGATGAGAGTCATACATCTCCTTCTGTTAATGGAAGCATAGTTAATGGCGTTGAGTATGTTCAGCCAATAGAGAGCTGGGGTAAGGATGAAGTCATGGCGTATCTTTCAACAAAAATGGATATTCCAGACCACTTTGCCCTTAATCATACCTCTATGGACTGTTATGATTGCACGGCGTATAGAGTGGAGTCTAAGGATAGAATTTCTTATATGGAGAAAAAGCATCCCACCTTCTATGCAGAATATTTGAGCAGGATGGAATTGGTTAATTTTGCAATAAACGAGGAATTAAGTTATGGCGAGTGATTTATACAGCAACGTTCCAGAACTAAGCGGAGAAGCGCAGGCCATTGCACGTCGAAAAAAAATAGCTGAAATGATGATTTCTAGAGGGCAAAGGCAAGCTCCAGTTAATAAGATGGCGGGAAATGTCGTTGTTAGAAATAGCCCTCTTGAAGGACTGGGAAGTATATTGCAAACTTATCTTGGTAGCAAGCAGTCCCAACAAGCCGACAAGGACTTGGTCGGCCTTGCTGATAAGCGGCAGCAAATGGTTGCTGATGAACTATCTAAATTTGAACAAATGAGACAGGGAACACCTGCAATAGAGGGTGTCGCTCCTCAGCCCGAGCGCACAATTCAGTCGCCTGTCGCTCCTCAAGCTGGCGCGCAATCTCCGTCTTATCAGACTCAAGACGAGGTTATCCCTGCGACTCAAGGGCAAGAGGGTGTGCCAGCCGTACAAGGTAATAATAGACAGGCAATGATTGAAATGATTTCGTCTAACTTCCCAGAGGTTAGAAAGCGTGCCGAGGCAATGATGCAGTTAGATAATAGAGACCATCAATCTCAACAAGTTATTGCAGGTAGAGATCATCAATCTGACATGCAGGACAAAAGGATAGCATCTAGTGAGGGTATGAATGAAGTAAATAATGACCTTCGTGCAGCTATCGCTAATCAGAGTGAGGATTTAACTAGATATGGTATTGACAGACGGATTCAAGCAAGTTTGAAGGCGGCATCTCTTCGTGCAAGCTCTGGTGGTCGCCGCAATAATCCTGCTCCGTCCATGACAGAGATTGTTGACCCAACAGATTCATCGCGATTGTTGCGAGTTAATGCTCGAACATACACTGGCGGTGGGCTTGGTTCGGAGGGGGTTTTAGGCGTGTCTGGAAAAGAGCCTACAGCCTCTAAAAAGGAAGAGGATAAGGGCGCGGGACAAGCTGCTTTGTCAGACTCTATCACAACTTTAAAGGATATTTATCAACAATTAGATGAGAATGATGCTATCTCAAATTCTAAGAAGTCAACTGGGTCAAACATTCAAGCAGCAGTTGGGTCGTCAGGTGTTGGGCAAGTTGCTGGGAGAGTGGTAGGAACAAATAACCAGCGCTTGCGCGATTCTGTTAATATGCAGCGCCCATTGCTTTTGCAAGCTATTAAAGCAGCCACTGGAATGTCATCTAAGCAGATGGATTCTAACTCAGAGTTGAAATTGTGGTTAAAGGCTGCGACTGACACAAGTGTTGACGTTCAAACAAACTACGATGCTTTAGATAGTATTGAAAGGAAATATATATCTGGTTCAACCCGTGAACTAGAAAAAGTTCCCTCTGATGATGGTCTTGCTGCTGAGTTGGCTAAAAGAGGTCTTTAATGGATTACTCACAATTTTCTGACGAGGATTTGTTAGCGTTAAAATCAAAAGACTATTCAAAAATGTCTGACGAGGCGCTTCTTTCTTTAAAAAGTGTAAAAACAGCGTCAGTACAAGCCCCTGCGCCTACACCAGAGAAAGCAAGTTTATTGCAGAATTTGGGTGATGAGATTTCGCAGAATAGGAAAAATTTGGCTGCAGGCGCTTTACGTGGAGCAGGCTCTATTGGCGCAACTATCTTAGCTCCTGCTGACATGATTAATCAAAAATTACGTGGTGAAGATTTTTGGTCATTGAAGGACAACCGTAAACGCAGAGCCAAAATTGATTCTGGATTAGAACAATTAGGTGCTGATACAGACTCTACACTCTACAAAACTGGTAAGTTTGCAGGGGAAATTGCTGGAACTGCTGGTACAGGCGGCGTTATGGCTAAAGGGGCGCAATTGGCGGGAGCAACCCCCAAAATGGCGCAAGCCCTAAAAACGTGGGGCATTTCTACTGGCGCAAAATCAACAACTGGC
>VAPL010432982.1_pt1 | contig 12174 bp, 10 predicted proteins | sample 3395061 | NCBI WGS metagenome assembly VAPL01 (sample SAMN08290444, study PRJNA428436) | hydrothermal vent metagenome | isolation source: Deep-sea hydrothermal vent chimney 2 | place: Pacific Ocean: Juan De Fuca Ridge | depth 2182 m m
AAAAGTGCTCTCTCTTGGAAAAGAAAAATATATTCGGGAAAGGTGCGACCTTAAAGGAGGAGTCACACCGACCCGTTCCTTGAGGAGGAGCGAAGCGACGGGAAAGGTGCGGGTCGGCGTGGCGCCGCAATTACTTACGCGCATTAAATACATCTTACTTTTCTATAAATACATTTGGCAAGAACGTAAAAACTATGACGATGTATTCGTGCACATGAATCAAGTCTACGTTATTTTTGGGGGATTTTTCTGGCGGTTATTGAGGAAAAAGATTGTATTTTGGTATAATCATAAAGTAGGTACGTATGCTACACGTATCGCAATTTTATTTTCTAATAATGTATTTCATACTTCACAGTTTGCTTTTCCTGCAACTTTTAAAAAAGCAAAAATTATGCCTGCGGGTATAGATACGGAAACATTTTTTCGAGATTATTCTGTTGAGAAGAACAGATATTCCATACTTTTTTTAGGTAGAATTTCTCCAGTAAAGAAACTTGAAGTATTTATTAATGCTTTAAAAATATTGGATAAAAAAAATATTGATTTTACAGTTAGCGTGTATGGTAATCATGAGAATAGTGATAATGAATATTATAAAAAAATAAGAAAACAAGCAATTGATTTAGAAAAAAAAGGAAAAATAATTTTTCAAGCAGGCATTCCCAACACACAAACACCATATATATATAATCAACATGAATTATTTGTAAATGCGACACCAAGCGGCAGTTTTGACAAGACAATACTTGAGGCAATGGCTTGCGAAACACAAGTTCTCGTGTGTAATAATTCCTTCAAAGGTCATATTCCTAATCTGGATATATTTAAAGAAGGTAACCACGAAGATATGGCAATAAAAATACAAATTTTAATTGAACAACTTGAAGATAAAAAGCAATCTCTCGGAAAGAGTTTACGTAATTTTGTTACAAAAGAACATGAACTAAAGAATCTCGTGCACCATATCTTGTATATTTTAAAAAACAAAAAATGAAAAAATTAATATTTCTCACTAGTTTTGATTACCCATCTCGTTTTGCACATCCTGTACATGGTTTGGAGATGGCGACTGCATTCTGTAATATTTTTAAAAAAGATTTTTTGTTTGTTGTAAATACAGTTATAGATAAAAGTGAATTGAATAATATTCAATTCACGACTCCTTTTGGACAGTACGGTAGAAATGTAAAGAAAATGCACTTGCGTCTTCTGGGATATTTTTTTTGGCTCCCGCTATTCTTTTTAAGAAATAAAGCTTGGAGGAGGAATGATACGATGGTATTTTTAAATGATCCAATGCTTGCAGTAGTAACGATATTACTCCGTCCTTTTTTGGGATACAGGGTAGTTTTTGAAAGTCATGGAGAATATAGTGCATTTCATCAATTTATAATTTTTCATTTTGCTCATAAACTAATTTTTGTAACGCATGGACTTTTTGAAGAAGCAAAAACAAGACATTCTTGTGTAAAAGAAAAAGGTCTTGTTTTATCTAATGCTGTTGAGGTTGAAAGATTTGTTTCAGAAAAAACACCAGTTAATAAATTAAGGGAGAGACTTAAATTACCAGTTACTTCATTTATTATTGGGTACATTGGTAGACTTAAGCCATTAGGTGTAGATAAAGGAGTTTCTCTAATGATAGAATCACTAAAAGAACTACCTGATAGCGTTTGCGCACTTTTTGTTGGAGGTATAAAAAAAGAGATAGAAGAGTACACGTTATTAGCTAGTAGTATCGGAGTATTAAATAGGGTGTTTTTTGTAGAACATATCAATAAAAATGATATCCCAAAGTATACAAAAAGTTGTAATTTACTTGTATATGTACCAGATGGAGGTGGTAGATTTTTTCAAAAAGAAACATCCCCAATGAAATTATTTGAATACATGGCTTCAGAAAGATTAATAATTGCATCTGATATGCCTTCAACAAGAGAAATCCTTGATGATTCTTCTGCAATTCTTATTCGTCCAGGTAATAAAGTGGAATTTATAAAAGGAGTTAAAATAATAATGGAAGATGATGAAGTTGTGTCAAATAAAGTACGCAATGCATTCACGAAAGTTAAGAAGAATACTTGGGGTAATCGTGTGAGAAAAATAATTGAATTGATATGAGGATAATATATTTAGCAAATTCTAGAATTCCTACAGAGAAAGCACATGGTTTAGAGATATTTAAATTGTGTGAGGCATTACATAAGTGTGATGATGTAACTATGATACTTCCTCGGAGGTTTAATAAAATAAAGGATAATCCTTTTCAGTATTATGGCATAAAAAACAATTTCCGTATCGTTAGTTTACCTGTCGTTGATACAATTGTTTTCTCAACACTTGGACGATTGGGTTTTTGGATAGAAGCAATAACTTTTTTCGTCTCTGTATTTTGGTATATTTTATTCAAAACAAAATATGACGATATTTTTATTTCACACGACAATGCACCACTTCTTGCCGCGTCATTTATAAGAAAAAATATCTTTTATGATGTACATGATTTTCCTGTACGGGGCTTATTTTTTTATCGTATATTAATGAACCGTTCGTGCGGGATTATTGCTACGAATAAGTGGAAAAAAGACAAATTGGTGGAAAAATTTGGACTTAATCAAAATAAGATATTAGTGTATCCAAACGGAGTAGAAATAACAGACTTCGACATTGCTCTTAGTAGAAGTGAGGCAAGAAAAAAACTGAATATCTCTAAAAACAAAAAAGTTGTTGTTTATACTGGCTCATTTATATACTGGAAGGGAGTTGAGACACTTATTCATTCTGCTGAATTAATAAAAGATACAATGTTCTACTTTGTGGGAGGAAACAAAGATGACCTTTTAAGGTTGGGTATAAGCTATAACAATAAAGATCATATTGTTATAATTGAAAATAGACCACATAAGGAAGTTCCTCTATGGCTGCGCTCTGCTGATGTATTAGTATTACCCAATACTGCAAAAGAAGATATTTCAAAATTTTACACTTCACCAATGAAGCTTTTCGAATATATGGCAAGTGGTACACCGATTGTGGCATCAGACCTTCCGTCAATTAGAAATATTGTTGATGAACGTTTTGTTTCCTTTTTTACTCCCGATAATCCAAATAGTATGGCGCAAGTGATAAACTCCGTGTTTAAAGATTACAAAAGCGTACTTATAAAAAGTAAGGCAGCGAGTCAAGAGGTTAAAAAATATACATGGGATAAACGGGCGGAGCACATTAAAGATTTTTATGAAAATAAATCAAGAAAATAATATAACTAAAAAAAAATCACTCCTACGCATTATCGGAGAGGGGAGTGCTGTAACCACCATAGGAAGTATATTACTTAAGATTGTGGTCATATTGTCAACCATAATTATACTTAGATATATAAGTGTATATGACTATGGTTTATGGCAGTTGATATTAGGTGCGGTTGGCTTTGTTTCATTATTTACATTACCGGGATTTGAGAATGTGCTACTCGCGGACTTGTCAAAAGAAATAGGCGGTACAAACAAAAGAAAATCTAAAGCTATATTAATTCAATCATCCGTACTGTTTATTGGTATGGGGCTTTTAGCTGCAGTAGTTTTGTTTATTGTTGCACCAACGATCACCTTCATTTCGAAGATCGATTTAACTTATTTTTTAAGAATTTTATCTATTTATTTTGTGTTTATTTCTGTGCAAAGGATTTATTCATTAATATTCAATTCTCATTTACAATTTTTTTATATCCAGAGTATGAAAATAGTTAACAGATTATCATACCTTATTTTATTATCCTTTTTTATTTTCTATATGGATAAAGATTTGATTGGTGTGGTGTATGCGTATGTATTTTCAGTATTTTTTTCTACAATAATCTTTTTCCCATTTTGTGTAAGAACACTCAGTTATTTGAAAGAAATTGTTACAGACAACACATATTCATTGTGGCACACGTTCAGAACTTATGGAAAATGGGCACTATTTACAGGTTATTTTAATAACTTATTTGGTTCTACTCGTCCGTGGATAATAGGATATTTTATTGGAGTGGAAGCGGTTGCTGTATTTGCCGTGGCAGTCACTCTCTTTGGGGAAGTTATGAATATTTTACCTTTACGACAAATATTCGCTCCAGTAATACCTCGGTATGTTGAAAATAAAGAAAAATTTAAATTTTTATATGAAAGAACAATAAAATACTCATTGTGGTTTTATGGTATTGTGGGTGTTGGTGCCTATCTGGTAGCACCATATTTCGTTGGAATGTTGTTTCCAAAATATGTTTCTTCATTGCCATTTTTCAATATACTATTGATATCTCTTGTCGCTCTGCCTTTCGGGGTAATAACCATGCAGACTTTTTATGCAATGAAAGCACAAAAGAAACTTTTTGTTTCAACCGTAATACCAAAAAGTATTGGAATACTAATCCTACCAATACTACTAATACCAATGGGTCTTTATGGAGCAGCGTTTGTTCAAATTGGCATTTCATTTGGTGTTGGGTACATGCGAGTACGCTATCTAAGTAAAATGGTACCAGAGCTCAGCTTCTCTTTAAAAAAGTTAGTTGTGTTTGATCAAAAGGATAATTTTTTACTACAGAGAGTTATTGGTGCTGGGTTAATGAAATACAGAAAAAATATCAATAGTAGTTAATTTTTATTAACGACGCATGGTGGGGTGAAGTGTTTAAGTGTGGATAGGTTTGCAATAAACAAAAGTATTATTTATAGTGGATCGATCTCTATAATACCTTATACCTTTAGATTGAGGAATCTTTATTTATGAAAACAATTTTTATTACCGTCTATGACGGACTAATCTCCAAGAATATACTTAAAACAAATGTTTTTAAAATATTAAACAAACAAAATAATTTGCGTATTATTTTGTTTGTTTCAAGTACAAAGTTAAATTATTATAGAGAATGCTTTAAGTCAGATCGTGTTTTTATAGAGTCGATTCCGCGCGCTACATCTCCAAAGATAGAGAAAATACTTTTTATGATTGCATCTAATAGTTTAACTAATACAAATGCATTATTCAGACAAAAAGCAGCTTATTTGAAATGGAATCGATTTCATTATTTTATCATAGCGCGTATCTTAAGAATTTTTGGGAATTTTAAACTCTGGAATTCATTAATAACTTTTCTGTATTACCACACTGTAGATAGTTCGTTCGATAAATTCATTTTAGAGTATAAACCTGATTTATTCTTTGTTTCAAATCTTGTTGCAAGTGAGGATATTAGATTAATGAAATTAGCAAAAAAAGAGAACATCTATTGTATTGCTATGACAAAAAGTTGGGATAATGTGGGTGCAAAGCCTTTTATATTTTTATACTTTGATAAACTTATAGTACAGAATGAAATAATCAAGAAAGAAGCCAACAATATCTTAGATATCGATTATTCAAAGATTAATGTAAGTGGTTTTCCTCAGTATGATATTTATATTGATAAAAAATTAATAATGAAAAAAGATGATTTTTACAAAGAAGTTAGTGCAAATACCAAAAAAAAGTTAATTTTATATTCAGCGACAGGTTTTACTTGGACCCCTCATGAATATGAGGTACTGGAAATGTTGAATGATGCCATTGAACAAGGTAAGATAATAAAACCAGTTCAGGTTCTTGTAAGATTTCATCCAAAATACCCTAACCCAGAAGAAAGTCTTAAAAGATTACCACACCTAATCTGTGAACGTCCTGGGACGTATACCTCAGATAGATTAGCTCAATGGGAATATGAAAAGAAGGACGTTATCCACTTAATGAATAGCATTTATCATTCTGATATATGTATAAATACTGGCTCGACAATGGCAATTGAAGGTATGATTTTTGACAAACCGTCTATTGGCATTGCCTTTGATGGGTATCAAAATTTACCACTTTATAAGTCAGTAAGAAGATTTTATAAATTTCCACATAATAAAAAGCTAGTTGAACTGGGAGGTGAAGATGTCGTATATTCCATAGATGAACTTGTTGATTCTATCAATGATTATCTTAGAAACCCCGACAAAAGAGCAAAAGGTAGAGAGTTGACTCGAACGAAAGAATGTTACAGAATTGATGGATTGGCAGGAAAAAGAATAGCGAATATTATTTTAAGTAGTTTAAGTTAAATTTTTTTATGGCTCACGATAAATTAAAAGATGATTTCTTTAACCAGATGGACAAAGAATTGGATCGTTTTATTGATAAAACAACATCCAGGGTTAAGGCTGAATTTGTGGAGGAGATAGATTGTCCTATCTGTTCAGGCACAGATTATAGCGTCCTGTTTATTAAGAACGGACTTGATTTTGTTCGGTGTGATACGTGCAGTTTTGTATATGTGAATCCACGCTTTAAGGAAGATAAAATTTTGGAGGGATATTCTGATAGTGAATACGCCGAGTCAAATAGAATCTGGAAAGATATTTTACTGGATGATACTCAACATTCTTTTAATAATGATGCCTACACATTTCTTTTAGACAGACTTAAAGAAAAGAAACCGAATGGTGGAAAGTTGTTAGACGTGGGATGTTCTGTTGGGCACTTTATGGAAATGGCGCGGGAGTATGGATATAGTACCGAAGGTGTTGAATTAGAGCCCGAGGCAAGGAAAGAGGCGGAGGGGAAAGGGTTTGTTGTCCACAATTCTTTATTAGAAGATCTGGGATTCTCAAATGGAGAGTTCGATATCGTTTCTCTCCTCGGACTTATAGAACATTTGCCAGATCCGGTGAATTTCATGAAAGAGGTAAACAGGATACTTCCAAGTGGAGGGGTGGTTGTGTTTAATGGTGTTCCAAATATGAATAGTCTTATTGTTATGTCTCTAAAAGAAAAAGCGCGTACTTTTAATGGGCGGAATCATTTAGGGTATTACACGGTTGATACACTGACCCACCTTTTGGATATAGCTGGGTTTAATATTAGTTATAGCGGGACATATGTGACAGGACTTGATTCCGTGATAAACTATGCGCAATTCCTAGATCCATTTGTGGATTTGGATATAACATATCTAGGGAGCGTTATGAAGGATAAATTGAACAAAGATAGGGATCGTATTGAAAAAAATATAATTGACCTCGGCCTTGGTTACAAGATAAGGGCGATAGGGGTAAAGAGATAGTCATGAATAAAAATAGCAAAAATTTGGTAATTATACCCGCCCGTGGTGGCTCAAAAAGGATTATAAATAAAAATCTGTACAACTTGTGTGGATATCCGTTAATAAAATACCCAATTGACGCCGCAAAGAACAGTAAATTAGTTGATAGGGTTATAGTGTCAACTGACAGCAGGGATATTGCCGAAAAAGCTAAAGAAATTGGTGCAGAAGTTCCGTTTATGCGCCCCAGCGCACTAGCTCAAGACAATAGTGTCGTCATTGATGCTGTTGTACATGCTCTAACTTACCTAAAAGAAAACGAAGATTATATTCCAGACTATGTTGTATTAATACAAGCGGTAAACCCCCTTGTATTACAAGAGCATGTTGATGGTGTGTTGAAGTTAGCAATTGAAAAAAAAGCTGACTCAGTAGTTTCTGTGGTGGAGGTAGACACTGTGGCACATCCATTTAATATACGCGAAATAACGAGTAATGGTTTATTAAAATTTTGGAAGGAAAAAGAACATTATGATTATATGGGCAAGCATCGTCCTCAATTTTATTCACTCGGTAACTTGATAGTAACAAATTACCGTACCATTATGGAGAAGAAGAAATTGGAAGGCGATTTGAATTATCCGTTTAAAATAGATAGAATATCGGGACTTGATATAGATACGATGGAAGACATGAAGTTGGTGGAAGCAGTATTAAAGAACAGATTTTAGATTTATATGAAAAAGAAAAAAAGAAAAATAGCAGTTGTCACAGGTAAAAGAGGCGGCTTTGGGGCATTGATGACTTTGATGAGAGCTATTAACGAGGATTCGCAAATGGAATTGAGTCTTATTGTTACAGACATGCACCTGTCTTCATTTTTTGGCGATACGGCAAGAGAGGTGGAAAAGGAGTTTGTAGTCTCTGCTAAGGTTGATCTCCGTCAGTGTGGAGACGGTGGTCTTGAGAGGTCAATAGCGTTAGGTAGGTGTGTGTCTGAAATGGCAAGTACTCTTTCAAAAATCAAACCGGATATTGTGGTTTTACTTGGAGACAGAGGGGAAGTTCTTTCAACAGCTATTGCTGCTATGGAACTGAATATTCCCATAGCACATATTCTTGGTGGGGATGTTGCTGGTAATCGTGATGGGAACAGAATTCATGCAATTACAAAACTTGCGAATATTCATTTTCCATCAAGTAAAGATAGTTATAAACGAATACTAAAATTAGGTGAAGATCCTAGACGTGTTTTTAGTTTTGGATCTACTTATATAGATCTTATCCTTAAAAAAGAATTTACTGATAATAAAGAAGTTAGAAAAAAGTACAAGATTGCTCAAGATGAGGAGTACTTTATATGTATCCAACACCCGATGACATTTCAAGAGGATAGATCATACAAAGAAATGAAGATGCTGTTAAAAGTTTTAGAAAAACAAAAAACAAAGACTTTCATCATTTACCCATGTAGTGATCAGGGGTATGAAGGTACAGTGAAGGCAATTAATGAATTTTCAGATGTGCCGCATTTCTCTATACATAAAAATATTGAAGCTTTGGATTTTTGGGGTCTTATGTCTGACGCATCTTTATTTATAGGTAATTCCAGTAGTGGTCTTATGGAAACGCCGTATTTTAATCTTCCTGCTGTGAATATCGGAAGCAGACAAAATGGCAGGATAAGGGATATGAATGTTTTAGATGCGAGCCCGACGCCCAGTAGTATATTAAAGGCAATAAAAAAAGTAACGAATAGTCGGTTCAAAAAAAACATTAAGAATAATTTCGTATTTGGTAAAGGAGATGCGGGTTGTAAAATTGCTAGAGTTTTGAAAAATATTAAAGTAGACGACGGTCTTTTGATGAAAAAAATTACTTATTAAATTAAAAATATATCTATATGAAAATATTAGTTACAGGAGGTGCTGGTTTTATAGGTTCACATATTGTGGATAAACTCTTAGAAAGAGGTGATGGTGTGGTTGTGGTGGATAATTTATCTACGGGCAAGAAGATAAATTTAGATGGCAAGGCAAAACTTTACGAGATGGACCTTATTAGTCCTGAACTTGAGGAAGTTTTTAAAGATGAAAATATTGATGCTGTGTGTCATTTAGCAGCATCAACAGATGTAAGGAAGTCAATAAAAGATCCATTAAACGATATTGAAAACAATGTTTCTAGCATGGTCAACTTACTACAATTATGTAGCAAGTATAAAGTAAAACGCTTCGTCTTTTCTTCTACTGGGGGTGCACTGTATGGCAATACAAACATCTTACCTACACCTGAAGAACATTCAACAAATCCTATCTCGCCATATGGTGTAGATAAATTGACAGGTGAACATTATCTCTATTATTACAACAAGGTTCATGGGCTCCCTGTAACTATATTGCGTTATAGTAATATATATGGTCCGAGACAAGACAGAAAAGGGGAAGGTGGCGTCGTGATGGTGTTTATTAAAAATTTGATTGAAGATGTTCAGGTGAGTATAAATGGAAATGGAAATCAGACAAGGGATTTTATCTACGTTGAGGATATCGCAGATATAAATATATCTGCGATAGACCAGACGCCTCACAGCGGTTTTCATGTGTATAATATAAGTAGTAAGGTAGAGACAAGTATAAATCAACTTTATAGTATAATAGCAAAAAAATTAGGAGTTAACGCAAGTCCGATTTTCTTGCCAGTGACAAAAGGAGAGGTTTTAAGAAGTTTTCTGGATAATTCTCTAGCTAAAAAAGAATTAAATATAATATCACTATATGGTTTAAGTGACGGTATTGATAAAACAATAGAATATTTAAAGAAATAAGCAACTTGTGTTAAATTTAATTCATGTAAGCTTTACATGTGATGTATTCTGTATTACATTGGATGTTATTGTGAATAAAAATAAATATATAAAAAAATGAAAAAAAAGATTTTAATTTTAGGTGGAGATGGTTATCTTGGATGGCCAACAGCGATGTATTTATCAAAAAAAGGATATCGCGTCGCTGTTTTAGATAATTTTAATAAGAGAAAATGGGAGGCGGAAGTTGAGGCTACTCCGTTAATTCCTGTGAAGTCTCTTCGTGAGAGAATTCGTGCATGGAAGGAAGTATCGGGGGAAGACATAGCAGTATATATTGGGGATTTAACAAATGAAAGATTTGTAGTTAAGGTATTTGATAAATTTAAACCTGACTCAATTATTCATTATGCTGAACAACCCTCAGCTCCATTTTCAATGAAAGGTAATGAAAAAGCAGTGGAGACTCAAGTCAATAATGTTGTTGGTACACTGAACGTTATTTTTGCGATGAAGAGGAGTTGTCCGGATGCTCACTTGGTAAAACTTGGAACGATGGGTGAATATGGTACACCTAATATAGACATAGAAGAGGGGTGGATAGATATAGAACATAAAGGCAGGAAAGATCGTGTTATTTTTCCTAAAAAACCAATATCTTTTTATCATTTGAGTAAAGTTCATGATAGTAATAATTTGGAATTTGCATGTAGGGTATGGGGAATCAGGGTCACTGACCTGAATCAAGGAGTTGTGTATGGTGTCGAAACTGAAGAAACTAAATTAGATACTCGGCTGAGTACCAGTTTTCATTATGATGATATTTTTGGTACGGCGTTGAATAGATTTTGCGCACAGGCGGTTGCGGGCGTGCCGATAACGCCATATGGAAAAGGTACACAAAAAAGGGCTTTTCTGAATATTTTAGACACATTGCAGTGTGTTGAACTGTCTTTGTTGAACCCCGCAGAAAGAGGTGAATTTAGAGTATTTAACCAATTCACAGAATCATTTACAATAAATGAACTGGCTGAGCGTGTTAAAAATGACGCACAAAAGTTAGGGATAAGCGCAAGTATTGAACATATAGAAAATCCAAGAAAAGAAGAAGAAGATCATTATTATAATCCCATGCATTCAAAACTCATTGACCTTGGGTTAAAGCCAAACAAATTATCTGACGTGCTTGTTGACGGGATGTTAAAAAAAATAATTGAAAATAAAAACTTTATAAATAAAGACGTAATATCACCTCGAGTTAAATGGGAGCAAAAATAAAATTATGTAATAAATTTGTTGGGAATGATGAGCCTGTATACATTATTGCAGAGGCTGGAGTTACTCATTTTGGTAATCTGAGTTTGGCAAAAAAACAAATAGATGCTGCCATTTTGTCTGGTTGTGATGCTGTAAAATTTCAAAAACGTGATATTCTCTCAATAAATGATGAATATTGGTGCAAAAGATTGGAGTATAAAGAATTATCTGAGAATGCAATGTTGGAATTAAGAGATTATTCCAATGGTAAAAATATTGATTTTTTTATAACACCTCATGACGTTAAAAGTTTAGATTTTGTGAATACAGTTTTGGATACTCCTTTCATAAAAGTTGGATCAGGGGAGAGTTTAGATATTGATTTTCTTCACCGAGTTGGTTCATGTAAAAAACCAGTTATCGTATCTTTTGGGTTACATTTATCTAAAGATGAGATGGTTAGATCTGTGAAAGCTATTGAAGATGGTGGAACGAAGCAGATTATATTACTTCATTGTAATACTATTTACCCTACTCCTACTCATCTTGTAAACCTTGGTGCAATAAATGATATTAAACAATTATTTCCCAATTATCCTGTAGGGTATTCTGATCATACTTTAGGGTGGCATATACCACTTGCGGCAGTGACACTTGGTGCAAACGTAATTGAAAAACATATATCTTTTAACAAAAACGATAATCGTTCGCTTGATTGCCCTGTCTCTTGTGAGCCTAAAGAGCTTAAATTAATGGTGGATCAGATTCGTGAAATAGAGAAAGCAATGAAGCAATCAGATAAGGTAAAGAAGGAAAAGGAAATTATGAAAGCAAGGAAATGGGTTGGTAAGATGACAAATAAAGAATTTTGAATTACAAATCTTTGTTATGATAGGGATAGGTTCTTGTAACTTATTTGATAGTATTTTAGTTGCACTATCTTGATATAAATTATAAAAAATGCATAATGTAAAAGATATGAAAAATTCTAAGAAAATTGTGGTGG
>VAPL010771330.1_pt1 | contig 12172 bp, 6 predicted proteins | sample 3395061 | NCBI WGS metagenome assembly VAPL01 (sample SAMN08290444, study PRJNA428436) | hydrothermal vent metagenome | isolation source: Deep-sea hydrothermal vent chimney 2 | place: Pacific Ocean: Juan De Fuca Ridge | depth 2182 m m
AACATCAAATTCATTTTGAATTATAATTGACTCAGCAGTATCTTGAATCTGCATTGCTTTTCCAAAGTATAGGAGCGGCCCAGTCGGGAGAAGAAGGTAAGTATAGGTGAGTTAAAGTATATTTGACCAGATAGGTTAGTTTTGTAATGATGGACATAATTGCCATCATTTATAAAACAATATATTTATGTCAAACTTGTTATGGAAAACAATTACGGTATCCAACTTCAGTTTAACAGCGGTACGATCAAGTGCTTCTAAAGTAAATTCAAAAAGAAAACTCATAGACTTTAAAACAGGAAAAGATGTTACATATCATTTCACTCCTGTTCATAAAGAACCTTCTCATACAACAAACGTTAGATATTTTCCTGTTATTATAAATAACAAAGGTGAACCTTGGAAAGAGGCATCTTTATATTTGTTATATAGGCTAGAAACAGAGTACATAGCCGTAGATTCGATTTCTAATAATGCATACGATTTATGCCATTTTAAAAATTATCTTACTCAAGAAAATTTTAATTTAAATCATTTTCCAAAAAATAAAAGCTTAAATGTAATAAAGCGATATAGTAGTTTTTTAAGAAACAAAATATTAACTGGTAAAGATTCTATATCCACATCAAAAAGAAGAATGTCAACTATTCTTAACTTTTATAGGTGGCTTATAAAAAATGAACATATTAATCTTGCCTATGAGCCATGGGAAGAAAAAGAGATATATTTTTCATTTACTAATTCTGTTGGTCGTGTTTCACATAAAAGAGCAGTTACTACTAACGTTTCAATAAATGTACCTGAATCCAAAGATCCATTTGAAAACTCAATAGCTGATGGTGGAAAACTTACACCTTTAGAATTAGAAGAACAAAAGGATGTTCTAGATGCTCTGTTTAAAATAAATAACATTGAAATGACGTTAATATTTTTGATTGCTTTATTTACAGGCGCAAGAATACAGACCGTACTCACGTTGAAGTCGTACCACTTTGATTTAGAAATACCTGAAGATTTAGAAGAAATTCGTTTAGCCGTTGGAATTGGAACAGGTGTCGATACTAAATATGATAAAAGATATACCTTATTCTTCTCTAGATGGTTATATGATAAAGTTAAAATATATAAAAATTCAGAAAGATATAAATATAGAGTTGAAAAATCAACACCCAATGTCCACAGTAGCTTTTTGTTCTTAACAAATAGAGGTGAACCATACTATGAGTCAAAAGAAAATCTTGAAAATAGCGATGTAACACTAAATTCCAAGCAACCAAAAAAAGGTGGAGCAGTCAGGTTTTTTTTAAATAACACTTTAATTAGAAAAATAAATTGTAATAGAAAAAATAAACTGGTATTTAGGTTTCACGATCTTAGAGCAACATTCGGAATGAATCTTACAGATGCTCAAATGATGTTAGTGCAAAATGGCGTAATCACATTACATCAAGCGCGAGAATTTGTTAAATCATGCATGGGGCATTCTAGTAGTCGTACTACAGATATTTATTTAAATTATCGAGGTAAACTGAAACATTTAAAGAACGTGCAAAATGCTTATGAAACTCACCTTTCTGAAATTGCAGAAATAGCATGCAATAAATTATGAAGAATAATTATTTGCGAAATATTACACTAGTAGAACTTCCTTTGAACAAAGAAGTGATAATTATGTATCCTGAGAATGTGTACGTGAAACTAGACAATCTAGCTGTTGACTTGGGTGCTATATGTTATAAACATAGAAATAAAAGAACACGCGGTAACAAAATATTATATAAGCCCATCCTGGTTGATAAAAGCTCTCATGTCAGCAGAAGAAAAATAGTTGTAAGAGATTTTTTGCAATATATATCAACACAGATAGAACATAAAACTTTAAGAGAATCCACATTGCTTTTTCATGCAACGCATTTCGTTGAATTTTTCGATTGGATAGATAATAATGCAAAGTCTGATGATGTTTTAACATCTAGATACAGCTAGATCTTTATTGCACGAATATACGGAACACTTAACATTATTAGTTCGTAACTGTCAGTATTCAAAAAAGACCGCTTCACAAAAACAAAAAGCAGTTATAATAATTCTTAAAGTATTTCATGATTCATCTTATTTGCTTGAAGGAATATCTCTTCTAAATACTCATGGGTACCAACATATACCTACAAGGCCAAATACTGATGATGAGCAAGAAATTATACTGGGATTGTTAGGTTCTATTTTTGAAGGGTACTATAAATTAGTTATTAACAATAAGCAATTTCCATACAAGCTTGATCTCCCAGTATTTGTTGATGAGAAAGGTTATAGATGGTTATTTCCTTATAAAGCTTTTATGAAAAACAGCAATAATGAAGGTAATCGACCACTTGCAGTTAATTATGAAAATGGATGTATATATTCTGCAGAAGAAATGGAAAATATATATAGAAATAAATTTAATACAGTTTGGGATATCTCTAAGCACATCAATCAACGTCGTTACACCGCCAATAAAAAAATTCGAGAAGCTAATGATAACTGCCAACACTTAAGAAGAAGGCAGTTTGCCTATACTTCTGCACAAGCATTTGCATTTATGTTTATCATCAATACAGGAATGAATTTATCAAACGCATTGTCTATAAAGTGGGATGATTCGTATTCCATAGAACCAGATGTACAAGGTTTTCGTTCAATTAAATATCGAGCTCAAGGAAAAGAGGTTAAATTTATAATTACAAACAAGTTTATTATTGAATTTAAACGTTTTTTACAAATCCGCAAGTACCTTTTAAATGGTGTTGATTTCGATTATTTATTTTTATCTTTCGGGCATGAGGTTGTACCTAGTACGGTAAAACAACCTGATCATAGGGGATATTTTAATGGGCTTTATGACAAAATGCGTATATATTACTCAGATATTCCAACATTAAGTGCTAGAAAATTTAGAGCTTTGAAGTCAGATTATTTACTAACTAATCATGATGTCTCAACAACAGCATTACTACTTCAGAACAGTGAACGTACAGTAAAAAAGAGTTATTCGTTTGGTTTGGTATCAAAAACAAACAGTGAGATGAGTGGTTTTTTTGAAACTGTTAGCGATAAGATAAAATATAGTCGTAATAAAAAAGAAAATAATATTTCAATTGGCTCATGTAACGATCATGGTTCACCAATACCTGATGATATAAATATAGTTGTTAATCCAGATTGTAAACAACCAGAAGGATGTTTATTTTGCACTAACTATTATTTACATGCTGATGAAACTGATATAAGAAAACTGATTAGCTGTAAATATGTCATTAACATTTCGTCACATAATTCAAATGATATAGAACACTTTAATTCATTGTTTGGCGAAATTATTTTCAGAATAGATGAGATTATTAAATATATGAAATCTACATCACTTAATATAACTAAAACTATCGGGATTATTACTAGGGAGGTAGAGGATGAGGGTATTCTCGATGAATATTGGGATGCAAAATTATCAATGCTTATTAACTTGGGTGTCGTTTAATGTATGAATATAATACATCAAGCAAAATAGCTGATGTAGATATTACATTCAATCTCCAAGACGGTATCTCTTTAAATACTAAAACTTCAAAGAGGCATATTTGCATATCTCAAGATACCAATGGCGATCCTCATTCATATTATCATGATAATGTTTGGGATTATTCCGTATATAAGTCAGCGGGATCTAAAGCAACAATATATTGGGACTCATGGAAAAAGGGGGATGATGACGCACTAAATATTAAAGTTTTAGATCAAATAAAGTGGATGTTATTTTTATATAGTTTTTATTCTAAGAATAGCACTCTTTCTATAAGTACAATTATTGATAAATCACAAGATCTTAAAAAGCTTGCATCGTTAGCAGTGGAAAATAGCGTTGATGTTTACTCATTTTTCTCTGACGAAAAGTCGTTAGGAATATTGATCAGTAATAGTAAAAAGCATATGAAAGCAATCGGTGCATTATCACATGTACTTTCTTCTGTATCTCTATTAGAAAAGAAATATACAAATATCCCCAATTCTCCCGAAAATATATTAAACACCATAACACATATCGCAAAAAAGTATTCGTCGCGGTATAAAGAGCAGTATGCGCCATTACCATCTCGACTTTATCTCTCGCTAATAAATCAGGTAGTTGACTACTTAAATACTTATAATATTATATGTGACGATCTTTATGATAATGTAGGATATTGTGTAAATAATTTTGGTTATGGACTTGAGAAGGGTACGCAAAAAAATTACAGAAAAAAACATAACGTCAACAAATGGAAACCATATTCGCCTTCTCTAATAAAATTACTTAAACCTGAAACAGTTAATTTCTTGAGAAAATATGATTATTCTACATATCAAGATTTAGGTAAAATATTTCGTACCTTACAAGCAAACTCTAAGATTTTAATACATGCATTTTCTGGAATGCGTGACGAGGAAGTAAATACTTTAACATTTGATTGCTTTGCAAAGAAAAGACATAACAATAAAGAACTTTATCTTATATCGGGATATACAACTAAGTTTAATGGTGGAATCCCTAAAGAAGTAACATGGATTACTGCAAGCATTACATCTTTAGCTATTGAAGCGCTAAAAAAATATGCGCTTTTCACTTACAAATTGTGTGATGGTTACGCAGATAATAAATCTGCTCGAGATTATCCATTGTTTACAGTACCTTATTTTTTATCTATTACCGCAAGAAATGCGAGACGAAACATTACTGTGAAAAATTTTAAACAATGGGATTTTGAATATCAAAGACCAGCAATAAGATTTTCTGATGGTTTGAATTACTTAAATCTAGATATTAATAATGAAGACGTAATAGAACTAGAGTCTATTGAACCACACAAAGACTGGAGAACGGATGGTAAATATACTGTTGGTAAACAGTGGCCTTTATGCTCTCACCAATTAAGAAGATCGTTAGCTTTATATGCTCAAAAATCTGGAATTGTTTCTTTACCCTCATTAAAAGATCAATTGAAACATATAACTAACGCTATGACTGAATATTACGGTAGTGGTAATGCTCAAGCAAAAAACATTATCAGCAATATCGATGATGGCTTTTCAAAAGAATATAGAATGGCCGTCACTGAGTCGCAAGCTGTAAGCTATATAAAAAATGTATTATTAACTGATGAACAACTTTTTGGTGGTCATGGTGTAATTGTCAATAATAGAAAATTCAATATTGCGAATGAAGAAAGGAATAATACAATAAAAAGATTTAAAAATGGTGAGATATCGTATAAAGAAACTCCTTTAGGTGGTTGTACAACTTTATCGCCTTGCAGCAAAAAAGCAATGCGCTCCATCGTAGGGTGTCTAGATTGTAAAGATTCTGTTATCAAAATATCAAAACTCAAAAATGTCATACTTGAGCAAGAAACCTTAATCAGTAATATAAAAAAAACAGATATCGTTGTTAAATTTGATATGGAAGATCTAAAGACGTTAAATATGTATTTAGATAAACTCACAAACAAGGAACTTAAATCTTGTCAGTAGTAGATGAATATTATAAATCGCTTAATAGATTAGTTAAGAATAAATCGATTAATGTACCTAAATATACTAAGATAACAAATGATGCTGTTGCACTTGAAGCTGGTCGGAAGAAAGGCTCTATTAAAAAATCTCGTGAAATGTTTGGTGAGTTGATTCAAGATATAAAACTGTCAGCTCATAACCAATCAAATCCCTCTAAAGAGCCGAAAATTAAATTAACAAGATGCAGGGAGCTAAAAGAAAAATACAAGCAGATGTACGAAGAATCGCTGGCAAGGGAAATTTCACTACTTAACGAAGTTATGAATTTAAAAAAACAAATTAAAAAAGCATAAATAATGGAATGAAATACATAAATTGGCCATATAGGTCAAGTTATGGTTATATATCCATTACTTGATTGCTTTCGATCCAAAGGGACTCTGAATATTTAGAACTATTTGTCAACTGAGTACCAAAAGCAGATATTTGTATTACATCTATTATAAAAAAAAATAATTAGTACTTGCGAGATATAGTGACAAATACCATTAAACATACCCAGTTAACACGAGTTGGATATACATATCAAGATTTTATGTGTATTCAGCTATTAGTTGAATGGTTTCATAATCCAGATAAATACCAATGGATCAGTATAGAAGGCACAGTTGATGATGGCCGTCTTAAAGGACTAGATGATGTTATAGCCCTAAATAAGGAAGGACGTTATGAGCTCTTTCAGGTTAAGTTTACAATTGATTCTGACCGAGATGACTTAAAACTTAGTTTTGACTGGTTACTGAGTAAAACTGGGCGAGGGACATCTTGTTTACAAAAATGGGAGAAAGATACTGCAAAATACAATGCAAAAGATCTTTTATCTATTGCAGCATTAAAAACTAATCGTATTCCCGATGATGACGTAGCCAAGTGCCTTGATAACAATAAAATTAATATTGATCTGATTCCCGAAGGTCACTTAGAAACGATAAAAGAACAACTCGGTGGATATCAAAAGGCCAAAGAATTTTTTGACCTGTTTACGTTTAATCATAGCCAGCCACAAATTGATGATATTGAATACAGATTAAAAGATAGTTTGATTCCAGATCATTGCCCTACAGAAGAAGGATGGTTTCGTTTTTTAAAAGCTGTTGAACGATGGGCTACGCGAAAAAATGAACCTGCTCCTGATGGAAAGATTAAGATTGATCAAATACGAGAGCTTCTAACAGCAGGTATTTCACGTTCGATAACACAGTTTTTTGAAATTCCCGAAGGCTATACACCTCCTGCGGAAGAATTTCATATGAATATTCTGAATAAAATAAAATCAGCCGGCTGTTGGGTTATTTCCGGACTCCCTGGCATGGGAAAAAGTACTTATCTATCTTATTTGACAGAAAAGTTAATCGAACAAGGTACACCTGTCATCAGGCATCATTATTCATTGTCGGCACAAAGTGTGATTGATAGAATTTCTTATCCCAATGCTGCTCGTTCATTACAAAGCCAGTTACAACTACAATTCCCTTCATTATTTAACAGTCTTGACTATGATCCCGAAAAACTTGATGAGTGGATAATAATGGCTTCTAATGCAGCCTATCAGAATACGATAGTTGTAATTATTGATGGGCTGGATCATGTAGCTAGAGAGCGTACAGACATAAGCCAGCTTGAACATTTAATTAATAGGTTAATCCCTCTCCGGGAAAAAATCTGCCTAATTTTTGGGACTCAACCAGTAAGTGATACGCATCTACCCACATTATTAACCTCTAATATTCCAAGAGAACAATATTGGTTGAATCTGCCACCCATGGACTTAAATGCAATTAAATGCTGGATAAATGATTTATCAAATAGCAAAAAAGTTACCTTAATTGGATATAAAGATTTTAAAGCAAGAGAGTTAGTTGAAATTTCTGAGGCGTTGCTTAAGGTTTCAGGTGGGTATCCTTTACATTTGATTTATTCAATCAAGAACCTTACATCACGTAATAAACATTTGAATAAATATGACATAGATAGACTTCCAGAATGTCCAGATGGAGATATTCATAGCTATTATGCAACTTTGTGGACAAATTTATCAGCAAGCGCTAGAGAAATACTTTTATTAATTGCCTGCGTAGAATTTCCCTGGCCAGATGAAAATAGTATTGGTTTTTGTTTTAAAGATAGCCTGCTTTTTAAAGAATCGTTTAATGAAATACAACACCTGATTGAAAATAGGCGTAGTGGGATTATTCCTTTTCATGGGAGCATCTTAGTATTTCTTAAAAACAAACAGGAATATCAAGATTCCCACTTACATCTACTACAAACCGTTCAAAAATGGTTTGCGGAATTTGCACCTGAATATTGGCGATGGGGTTGGGAATGGATAATTGAAGCTAAACTAGGAAATGTAAAACCACTAATTAATGGAATTAGCCGTGACTGGTCAGTGAAATCTTTATGTAAAGGTTACCCCCTACAGCATATCGAACATATTGTCTCAATGGCTGAAAAATTTGCTCTTGAACATAATATGTTTCCGAAACTTGTTGGATTAAGACTTATTAAAATTAGAATCATAAATGGTCCAGAATACCAACTACAAGAATACGATGAATTTTTAAAATGTGCTCTAATATGGAATCCTGAAAGCTATGGACTTTTATGGAGAGCTGATAATTTGAGGTTACTTGATGATAAAGAACTACCTATTATATCTCTTCTCTTTAAAGACAGAGATAACTCAGTAGTTGAAGATTGCTTGGAAGAGACTCTAAGGCGACTAGGATTTTACGCCAGGATCAAAGACGCATCACAAAGTGAAAAAATTAGTACATTAATTGATATTGCTATCGTCATTCTAATTAATATTTTCAACCCAGATATTAATAGGATACTTAAATTTCTGGATCGGTTGAAAGACAAGGAGACCTACTTTAAAAAAATTCTTAACCAGTTAATTAAAGCTGGACTTGGTTATTTAATACTGGACATTCCATCATCCGTGTTAACTGAAAGAAATGACTGCTTGTATTGGGATTATTTTGTACTGGCATGTTGTAATGAAGGAGTAAAACTTTCTACTCGCCCTGAAAAAAATCAGATTATATTTAGTGCTTTAGGAAGTATCTCTTTATTATTAGAAAAACAAACTATAGATACCAACTTTTTAATTGAACCTATTCTTCCTGATAGTTATGAAAATGCCAATGATAGTTATTTTTACAATATATTCTTTATATCCTTAGCCAAACAGTTAGAAAATAAATTTGATGTAGATATCCCCATAAATGCATCAGTTTATGACGTAGAATCTTTTATCAACAAGGCGACGTTATTCTTCAAATATGCAGCTTGCTGCATAGCTTCAGAAATAGAAAAAGAAAATAGTATAGATATTTTTAAAATATATGAATTGATAAGGCAGGTGAAACTGCCTGACCATAGAAGAGGTGATTTTGAAAGTTCAAGAATTTGGAATTCTATTTCTAAATCGCTTCACCACATATCTTTAGATATATATCTTGTGTTGAAAAATACTATAGCTCTTAAAAAGGTAAATTCTGAATCTTTTGATAAATTAAAAAATAATAGCTGGTGGCGCTCTAAACTCTGGCTTGAACAAACAGTCTGTAGATCAATATTTATAGTTCCAAAAGAAGTATTAGAACAGGAAATTCAAACTTCTTTATCGTATATGGTTACTCAAAAAAATGACACATCAACATTAACAAACGATAGCCTTGAACTTGCGAAATTATCTTGTGCATTGGGATTAAAAAAAGAAACACTACAATGTTTAGAATTGACAGCTCAACATACATTAGGATATGGATGGAGAAAAGATACCACTTTCAGCGAATTATACGAAGCTATCCAAGCATGTTCTGAATATGGTGTGGGAAACATCTCGGAGTGGTTGCGGCGAGTAGCACCTTTTACAAATGACTTATTTGACTACACTGAACGGGAAATAAGACATATTCCAGGTTGGTATATAGATTTATTAGCCAAACACTCACCTGAAAGACTTGTTGATGAGTTCGATTATCACTTAACCAATCAAAACTGGTTTGTATCTCACGATATTTTGATAAAATTTGTTGAGCATTTTTCTTTAAAGACTTCTACAGAACAAGCTTTATTGCGATGTTTAACATCTTATGAATCACTATTAAAACTGAAAGGTAGAGTAGAGAAGGACGCTTTGTTGTTATCTGTTTATAAATCACAGTGCGATTTTCTTGGGGGATTCCCTCCTGCACCGAAAGAACGTTTTTCGGATTCCTATGAAGAAAAAGATGTTGATATAAAACCAGAAACTTATTCACCAGAAAGGTTAAAGGATTTGGATAATGAACTTAATCGTAAAAATCTTTATTTGGCCGATGATTTTTTTGAGTCGTGGATTTCTTATTGGGTGAACGAAAATCGAGCTCTTGATGTAATCGCTGAATTTGAAAAAATATTGAATGAAGAACATAGCTGTTCAACTCGATTGGGACGTTGCCTTCATAGCGTATTCTTATTGAGCCAGAAACTTCAAGGAAATAATAAAGCTTATACATGGGCTGTTCGGGATATTCGTATAAATAATCATTGGGGACAATGGTCAGGAACAAGGTCGGATAAATGCTTAAAAAAATATGCAGAAATATATAAATTTAAGTGGAAAACACTATTAGTCGATAGCATAAAAGGAGACTTAAATAAACTTCGAGGAAATGAGTGGATTGTTGTTCCTACAAGCCAATTAGTTGATTATTTACTAGCGGCTAAACAACCCATCCTTGCTTGTCAGGTTACGGAAGTGATGTTAGAAAGTCTTGAAAATGAAATAGCTCATCTTCCTATTTCTCCTCTTCACTGGTACGAACAACAGGTATCGTCAGACTCAATTGCATCACGTTTGTTGCTTTTGTATTATAAATGGCCCGACCGGTTAGCACGCTTAAGGACAGCAAATGAAATTGCTCTTCTGATTGAAAGTGATACTAAGTTTAGAAAATTGTATTTGGATTATCTTGGAAAACAAAATTACGAGATTGAAATAACAGATTTACTTTCAATTCTTCTTTTGATAGAAGGGCAGATATTTTCAGATGAAGAATTACAAACTTCAATTAAATATCCTTCTATTCTTTCAGATGAAATATTACGTAGATTAGGATACCAATGTGACAATAAAAGAGAAGAGTCTTGCTATCATTCCATACTAACTTCTAACGACTATGTTGAATCAGATAGATTTGAAAAGTCTAAAAATGGAATGTCTCCTATTTATTTTAATTTGATAGAGGAATTGGGTAAGAGGTTTAATTTTCCTCTTACTCAACATATGTCAGCTGAATGGGATAAGATTTCTACTAGACAAGACTTTTTTTATTTTAATCCTTACGATTTTTGCGGAGATCAGTTTTATATACGGGATAGAATTACATGTAGTTTTTCTAGTCAAACTGAAAGCGTAGTGTTGTCTGCATTTTTAAGAACTCTTTCTTTTGCTTATAATAATTTGAATGTATCTTATAGCGAGATTATAGCTTTAGGATTAGAGGTCACTCCTTTCGGTGGAGAATGTAGTTCACTATTACCTTCCATCAAACCTGTAAACTGGCCTGTCATAGAAAAATTAAGTAAAGAAGATGAACTTCCAACTAATGCTGATTTAAATAGTTACTTGGATCAACTGATAAATTCTGATGAAATAATTCTCCGAGCTAATGGTCCGGTTTTGCATGACTACTCTGGAGTGTGTTGTGATTTGGATGTGTTGATGGTTTATACAGAAAATACTGATATAGATTCTCAAGCTATTTATGAAGCCGCGATAGAATATGAGAGTGATGATCATGTAAATGTTCTCGCTAGCCAGTGTTATCCCCGTCACTTTGGAAGGTGGGAAACTGACTGGTTGTTTAGAGGATACTTTAACCCAGAATTTGTTATTGGTAACTCGGAAGAGACATCTCGGGTAATAAATTCAGATACTATAGATTTTTATGCCGGAGACGTGAAAAATGCCACATGGAGGTATTGGACACATAACTGGTACCCTGCTTCTTATCAAGGTATAGGACGTTCCTTGGGGACATCTCTAACAACTTCAAAAAATAATATTGATTTTTTACGGAAGAGAACTCAAAGTCATTTTTACATTATTGGGAAACTTACTATAGTAGATAAAAGAGAATACACTTCAGAAGCTATTCCACTAACATTATATGCTTTAAAAAAGTTAACTTAAGTGGTGTCTTAATGTCCGCTTTTAAACATTAATTAGTAGTAATTTTAGTCAATTAGGAACTTCCGCTTCTGCCGATAGCTAACTATGTATGATTTCATTAACGGCTATTTTATAAGTACGTGTATAATAAAATGGACAATTTAGTTGCTATAATGTCCATATATTCATGATTGCTGATGGACTTGCTTAAAATGATAAGTTACTGTTTTTACGGGTTTTACGATGTCCATTTAATTTAAACTAAACTGTAACGCAGAAATAATATTGGTATCAGCAATAATCATGGCCTTCCTTCATTTATGGCTCGGTCAATATCTTCTGCTGTAATGGTATTGGGCTTAATTTGAGAGCGAATAGCCCGAATGGTGCTAAAACGTTCATCCAGGCTGATACGTT
>VAPL010084876.1_pt1 | contig 12168 bp, 11 predicted proteins | sample 3395061 | NCBI WGS metagenome assembly VAPL01 (sample SAMN08290444, study PRJNA428436) | hydrothermal vent metagenome | isolation source: Deep-sea hydrothermal vent chimney 2 | place: Pacific Ocean: Juan De Fuca Ridge | depth 2182 m m
CGGAATTACTCGCTATCCCCGTCGCTAAGCTACCGTTAAAAACAGATCCGCCACCCACTTGAGCCGGAATGATATTGGTCTTACCAATACCAATCAACGAGGCCCAATTTATCCCTGACTGAAATGAATCATGCAAAGATACGTCAAGAATTTTAGCTTCCAAAATAACTTGTCGAGTAATGGATTTTTGAGTTAATTCCAAGTATTGCTCAACCAGTCGCAACTCAGCTGGCTCGGCTTTTACCACCAGCAACCCGGCCTGGGCATTCATCACCACACGACGACCCGCTTGATCACCGATCATAGCCGTCACCGAATCTTTCAATTCTTGCCAAAAATTATTTTCGTGCTGAGTATTAACTCGCACACGTTGAGTGTGATCATCGCGTTTTTCAGTCGAGGAATTCACCATCGCCTGTGAATCACTCATGGCATGATTCTGATACGATGAACGCACCATCATTTCCGACTGACCCCGCCGTAACAAATTTAAATAATTCACCACATAAATGCGTGTTTGTAATTCACGCCCATACACGATATATTGATTTTTATTACGAACATAATCATAGCCATGGACGTCTCTAATCACATCAAATGCTTCATCTAACGTGACTCCTTTTAAATGCATGGAAATTCGCCCCTTAATCATCGGATGAAGCACCACACTATACGCAGTATTTTCCACCAGTTTCATGAAAACTTGTCGTGCTTCCACATCATCAAAAGACAAATCAAACCGCGTTTTTATTTTTTGACTGACCGTATTTGGCAATGGCATATTAAGCGGTGGTAACAACAATTGGCTAATTTCAGGCGGCAATTTACCGGTATTTAATGAGGTGTCTTGCTCCATCTCCAACAGTGTTCTGCTCATTGGCTCAGCACCTTCATCCACCCATTTTGGGGCCAGACTTTGACAAGCCATTAAGCTTAATAAAACCGCCAGACCTAACGAACAGCTCAGTACTTTTTTTGCGTAATAGCCCACAAAAAAATTTTCAGAAAAATATTGGTTACTCTTTAACAGCCTCACAGCGCACTGATTCATAATTGCTTCCTTGACTTGCTACACCTTGCCAACCCTAGCTGGAGGAAATTCATTGCCGTCTCACTTATCTGAAATACCAAACATTGCCGGCTCGATTTATTAAGAAATCTCTCGCCAATTCTGCTCAACCATGAAAAACGATTGATTGTTATATATTTTTATCATTAATAATGAAAAAAAAGGCTGACTGACACCCATAAGCACATTGTTTTAAATCAATGTATTGTATTGATAAATCTGCAATGGCTATACCAAATTTATAACGCACATTTTACAGCCACCCCGTTCATAGGGTTGATAGTAGTAATGGAGTAAAAACATACGATTCTTTTTCAAATTCTGTGGTAATTAACAACGAACTCGCTGAGTTCGAAACACGACCAACCTTACCACCACTCACTATCATTTAAATCTTCATAGCGATAAATTTGATCCCCTAAAGGCGATAACTTCACCCTTAAGCACCAACGAATGAAGGCACAATTTTTTGCTTGCGTTGAGGTACGAGTTTAACTTATTATTGACGCTCGTTTTGGATGCTTACATTCCACTTCGAGATTTAGACTTCATTGCTGTCCTACTGTTTATTCTAACAACATTATATAATAGTGCACCGCAAACTTGCTATGGCTTGTGTTTTCGTCTTGCTAAAATAAACAGCAGACCTCGCACTCGATGCCTAGCAATATCAATTATTGATGATATATGTTTTCACATCAGGATATAAATCATTCTTTCCTGCATGAGTCGAACGGAGACAACTTATGAAACTTAGAAAGATTGCAAAATCAAATAGGTTTTTGCACGATACCGCCTTTTATTTATACCGTTTATTGAAAATGGTCACATTGGGCTTGCCCCTATGCATCACTATCCCAGCAATGGCAGACAATACTGTACAATTAAAAGTACTCGTCATAGCAACTCAGGATGACATAGGGCTCGCCTTCATCAAACCACATCTGGACGAATTAGGTGTGCCGTATGATATATTGGATGCAAGCACAACATCGCTCACAGCGGCTACCCTTTCGCCCAATGGTTGCAATGCAGCCACTGCCGGTTGCATAGGCAATTATAACGGAATCATCGTGACGCTATCTGATTTAGCAGGGGAGTTCACACCGTCTGAGTGGGGTATCCTCCATCAATATGAAAAGGATTTCCAGGTTCGCGAAGCCGTGATCAGCGGTTGGCCCGGCACCTATTGGGATCCCAGTCCTCCCGCTGGAGTCTATCTTGATTACGGGATGAATGTCACCACCGGCGGAACATTTCCAAACACCCAATGGCTAGGATCCGCCGGCGGCTCAACAATCTTTGAGTATCTGAATACGAGCAATTCCTTACCCATCACCGAATGGGCCTTTGCCGCCACCCCCAAAAATGATAATCTTGTCCTTCGAGACGGTACCACCCCCAGCATCGAGCCACTTTTGATAACGCCAAATGGGGAGGCATTGGTCTCGATAGTTCGTTACTACCTGCCAGGTCAGCCAACCGTGCCGGTACGCGAGGTCTTGCTGTCGACAATAACGAATGCGTGGTTTCTCGTGCATTCTCAGGCGCTCGCCTACGAATTCATCAACTTTGCAACACAGGGGGTCTTCGTCGGCGGACGCTACATTTACATGAGTGCTCACGTGGATGATATATTCCTTTCTAATGACCAATGGGATCCCACAACGAATACAACAGACCCTAATAATACAGCCCGCCTGACCGACAACGACATCGTTAATAGCGTATCTGCCCAAGCCGCCTTTCGCACAGCCTATACGACAACAGTCCCTAACAATTTTAAACTTGACTTCGCATTCAATGGGGCCGGCGCTGTCGTCAACCCAACCGCCCCCGAAAACAATCTAGTTGTGAATTTAGCTGATAATATGGTCGCCGAAGTGATCACAAATATGAACGCTTTCCGCTATATCAACCATACGTTTACCCATTCGGATATGGATAATCCCCCGATACCGGCTTCGGCTCCCTGCGATTACGTTACACAGCCCACCATGGCGGCCGTTCAAGCAGAAATCACCAAAAACTGGAAAGTCTGGAATTTGTTGGGGCTACCAGAAAAAGCAGATAACGAACGAGCGCTCGTCACAGGCAGTCACTCGGGACTTAAGGATCGCAAGTGTACCGATATTCCGGAACTCCACCCTGAAATGCTTAATGTTCAATCCGATGACATCCCCTATCCACAGGGAGCCAATCCCATATTCTTTAAGGGTGTTGCGAGCCTAGGTGTCGATTTCATCGCTTCAGATCCCTCACAACTTAACCAGGATGTGGAGCATTTCATCAGCGAGGTTAATGATGGTAGTGATCAAGACCGAGTCATGACACCGCGCTATCCCACTAACATTTTTTACAATGTAACCGAACCGACTCAATTGACCGATGAATATAACTACATTTTTCATGAATCACTAGTGAATAATGGCCAAGATCCGTGTGCTGTTCCAGGAGCTATCTGCACACCGCGAACCTATGCTCAAATTCTCGCTGCAGAATCGGATACCGCCCTGCGACATATGATGACGACTAAAAAATGGTCACACTACTTCCATCAATCAAACCTCGTCAACTATGGTAACGGCAATACCTTGGTATTTGATTGGCTAATTACAGTGCTTGACGAATACGAAACCCTATTCAATCTGCCTATCAAAAATCTACCATTCTATCACCTTGGCGATATGACCAAAGAACGACTGATCGCCAGATCAGCAACGATTCAGGGAACATGGAACCGAGTCACAAATGAAGTGACCTTGTCGGCAGACAAACTGGTACCTAACCTACTGGTCACTGGCGTGCAAGGCGGAAGACTTTATGGCGGTCAGATTATCCGGGAAATCAACATTGGCACCACGCCACAGTCGATTACGGTCGACCAGGCACTGAACCAATAATGCTTCGATCATTACACATTATAGAAACAGATTTTGGAGAATTAACGCATGAATAACAATCGATTTCTATGGGCAGGACTCGCTTTTGCCTTAATGTTTAGCAGTGGCATCACGGTAGCTGCCAGCTTGTCCCCAACACACGGGGCTAAGAAGTTTCTCTCTCACGAGGAACGAGTGAATATTAGAAAGAGCGAGGAAAAGAGAATTGGCCAAAGCGAAGAAAAATCCTACGAGAAGCAAATGCGGGCATTAGAAAAGTATTATCAAAAACTGGCATCAAACGTTAGTCTGATGAAAAATCAACGTGATAATACCTCCATTTTTTCAGCAACCAACCACTTTAAGCAGCTTTCTATGGAGTCTTCTAAGCAACTTTCTGCGAAGATTTTAAAAGGATTTCCTGCGGGAATTCCTAAAGGGCTTCCCCAAGAATTTTCGGCGGCGATTAAAAATTTAATAAAATAGTCGACGAGAATGGGCGCGTAATAACTTCTCTAGTTTGGCGCCCAGATTTGGTTTGTATTCGCCTAAAACGCCGACTGTTGGGGCTCGTTCTGATTGAAAAAAGTACAGGAATAACCGTTCTATTTCGAGATTTTGTGATTACCTACAGGGAAGTAGGTACCAACAGTAGGCGATTTTATGTATCTCACACATTGATTCCGTAGCCTTTCAATCCATATTAATACTTCATCAATGGTTATCATCAATATTTTCTCCCATTAAAAAATGTACGTCCAAATATTCTGCCACTTGTGCTGGATCGGTACATGCCATCGGAGGAATAATACCTAATAAGGGACCATACAATGTGCGTCGTAATGTATCAATCTGCTCCGGTATATGGGAAACATTAAGCTCGACCATATTGGCCACCCAACCCGCCAATGGCATTTCGTTTTTTAACAAACTTTCATAGGTGAGTATGGCGTGATTTAAACAGCCTAATTTCACTGATACCACGATAATAACAGGCAAAGCTAGTGCGACCGCGATATCTGCCATACTCTCGCGATCATTAATCGGCACTTTCCACCCACCCGCGCCTTCCACGATGACACAATCTGACACCGCAGAAATTTGCTCATAACAATCCATTATTTTTTTAATGTCGATCACTTGCGAAGTTGTTAGCGCCGCAATATGTGGTGCAACCGGATCTTCAAACGCATATGGGTTAACCCATTCATACGGCAATGAAACCGACATATTTTCCATCAACAAGTCAGCATCGTCATTGCGTAACCCTGCCGTTGTCTGCACACAACCGGCGGCAACTGGTTTCATACCAGCAGTACGTAAGCCGAGATTATTGATTTTCTGCAATAAGGCAGACGCGACAATGGTTTTTCCTACCCCCGTGTCCGTGCCTGTAATAAAAAAACCTTTAGGCATTTGATCCATCTCCTAACTTAATTGATTGTTTAGCCGAACAACATCTTAAGTCATCATCACTTTTTTCGATTCATTAAGGAAATATCACGCAACGGTACAGAAACCACGTCGGCTGGCTGTCGTGTCTTGTTTAGCTTTGACTCTGTCACCCAGGCGTGCCCATACACGACTTCATAAGTGGCGGGTAATCGTTGGTTATCACGGAATTTCTCATATTCGTCGATCACCCGTCGTAAGCGTCCTTTGCCCGTCAAACCACGTAATCGACCCTGGGTGACATTTTTCGAACCGAGCTGTTTTAAATCCTTCATTAGATGATGCACATCCGGATACGTTAAGGTAAACGTCTCCACATCCAACACCGGGTCGGTAAAACCACTTTGTAGCATCATATCGCCAATATCATGCATATCCAAAAAACCATTCACATGCGTATACTGATCAGCCTTCGCCCAACAAACACGCAGTTCCTTTAGTGTATCCGGCCCAAAGGTAGAAAATAACACCAACCCGCCCGGTCGAATGACACGCCGGAAACCGCTCAATGTTTTTGGCAAATCTTCACACCATTGTAAGGCCATGTTGGAAACGAGAAAGTCAATGGATTGCGATTTTATCGGCAAAAACTCCGCATCTCCGGCCACAAAATGTTGTTTATCCCGCCATTTATCTAACAGACTCAGGTGGCCTCGCGCCTGCTGCAACATCGGCAAAGAAATATCCACCGCGTAAATTTGTGCTTTTTTATATTTTTTGGCCAACAGTTGGCTGCATCGTCCGGTGCCACTACCCACATCTAATAAAGTATTTGGTAACATTTTGACAAGCTCAAGCCGGTCCAACAATCGGCCTGCCACTTCACGCTGTAGTACCGCCACTTTGTCATAGCTTGCGGCTGATCGCTCAAAATTCTTTTTTACCCAGTGTTTATCTAACTGATACAAATTAGACATCATCTTTTTTTGGTTTTGCATGAATGTTATGACGGTTCATCTTGAAAAAATAAAATCACAAGCACCACAAATGGCTCGCGGTGAGAGATAAAAGGCGCATGGCCGGCTTTTTTTATGAGGTTTAACTGGGCATGGGGCAACCGTTGCGCCATCATTGAGGCGGCCTCAACAGGCACTAACCGATCGGCTTGCCCATAAATTAACGCCGTTGGCTGTTTAACGGCAGACAGCTGATCAACAAAACTTGCCTGTCTCAATATCTCCAGCCCCCCCTGCAAAGCCGCTAACTGAGGCGTGCCTTGTTCAGCCAGATGTTTTTTTAAACAACGAATGATCTCCTTCGCTTGACCATCGCCTTGGGCTTGCAACATCAAAAAACGATGTAAGGTTTTATCAAACGCCACCGTCAATTGTTCGGTAAAATCACTTAATACATGCGACTGCATGGCATACGGCCAATGGCGAGAACATACAAATTGAGCATTCGTGGCCACTAACGCCAAACGTTCGACCCGAGTGGGTTGCCGCAACGCCATATCCAACGCAAGCAAACCACCCAATGACCAACCGAGGCAAAAAAAACGCTCTGGCAATACCGCTAGCAGATAGCTCGTCCAAGCACTTAAATCACCGCGATCGGCAAAAAACGGTGCCTGCCCATGGCCCGGCAGATCTGGCATCCACAAACGAAAATGAGACGACAAGACTGGCACAATACTTTGCCAAATACCCGCATTCAAACCCCAACCGTGCAACAAAACTAAATCCGGCCCCTCACCCACCACTCGCACCTTCAAACCAAGACTTCCTTTAGGGCTGTTAACAAGCGATCCACATGGGATAATTGATGCTTGCAAGAAAATGTGATGCGTAATCGAGCACTGCCGACAGGGACTGTCGGTGGCCGAATCGCGGTGATAAATATCCCCTTGGCATATAATTGCTCACTGACTTTGACCGCCTGTTGAGCATCACCAATAACGATTGGCTGAATCGCTGTCATCGAATCGGACAAGTCGAGACCGATGTCGGCGGCACCCGCTCTAAAATACTGAATCAGCGTTTGCAAATACTCGCGACGCCACGGTTCTTGCTGAAGAATCTGCAAACTGGTACCTAATGCCTGAGCCACCGCCGGAGGCATGGCGGTGGTATACACATAACTACGTGCCGCTTGAATCAGCACCTCAATCAGTTCATCATCACCCGCGACAAACGCACCAAACCCACCCAAGGCTTTACCTAAGGTGCCCATCAAGATGGGCACCTTAGTCACGGACAAATCAAAATGTTGCAAACTGCCTTCGCCACTCTTGCCCAATACCCCAAGGCCATGAGCATCGTCCACCATCAACCAAGCCCCGTGACGCTGACAAACATCCGCTAATTCGGGTAACGGGGCCAAATCGCCGTCCATACTAAATACCGCATCGGTTGCTACCATGGTTTGCCGGGCATTGGATCGTTTTAAATAATGATCCAGCGCCGCCACATCTCCATGGGGATAACGCCAAAACGTTGCATCACTGGCTAACCCGGCATCAATCAGCGAAGCATGATTTAAGCGATCTTGCAATATCCCATCACTGCGCCCAAGCAAGGCGGAAACGACACCTAAATTGGCCATGTAACCCGTGGAAAACAACAAAGCACGAGGGCGATGAACAAACGCCGCTAAGGCTTCTTCCAGCTCATGATGAGGTTGCATATGGCCGCAAACAAGATGGGCCGCACCACTGCCGACCCCCCAAGTAGCGGCTCCTTGCTGAAAAGATTCAACAACCTTGGGATGATTCGCCAAGCCCAAATAATCATTACTGCAAAACGATAATAAACGTTTGCCATCAATGGTTAATTCAATGCCTTGGGCAGATTGCACAAGACGCCGTTTTCGATACAAACCTTGTGCCTGACGATTGTCTAGTTTCGTCGCTAGGGACTTCATTTAAAATGAATCGGCACCGCTAGCGGTGCCTGACGGCGTTGCTGAGTATCACCTCTTGGGACTAGTTTTAAATCGGCTAACATTTTCAAATCGTCATCCACTTGGCGACCTTGAGTCGTCAGATAATCACCAATCATCACCCCAGAGGCACCCGCCATAAAAATCATCGACTGCATATCCCCCAAGAACTGACGACCACCAGCAATACGTATTTCAGCGGCGGGCAGCATGTAACGAAAAGTGGCAATGGATTTTAAAATTTCCATGGGTGACATGGGTTCACGGTGACCCATGGGGGTCCCTTCCATAGGATTAAGAAAATTCAATGGGACCGACTCGACGGCTAAATCACGTAACGTCTCCGCTAATTCGATACGCTGATCCAGACTTTCCCCCATGCCCAAAATACCGCCAGCACAAACACGCATCCCTGCTTCTCGCGCATAATTAATCGTGTCAATATTTTCCTGATAACTGTGGGTGGTACACACATTGTCGAAAAAACTCGGCGCACTTTCTAAGTTATGATGATAGTTTTCCAATCCCATGTCTTTCAGCATCACGGCGGTATCTTTATCAATAGCACCCAAGCTGGCACAACGACCAATATCACTGTGTTCTGCCAAGGTGTCCATATAAGCTTTTAGCTGATTTCGTTCTTTTTCCGAACGCACTCCCCAACCTTTAGAGACCACACCGATATCACTGACCCCCCAAGCGCGCGCGCGTTTAGCTTGTTGGGCTAAGTCATCCTCGGAAATATAATTATAGGTGGGCGCACGGGTTTGATAGTGCCCACTTTGACCGCAAAATGAACAATTTTCTGAACAATTACCCGAACGCACATTGGAAATCGCACACACTTCAATTTCATTACCGCGAAATGTTTTACGAATCCGATCCGCTCCCGCCATCAACCATGACAGATAATCATCATCCAAACGGATCATCCAGCGCCCATCGTCTGCGCTCATTTGTTCGCCCAACAAAATTTTGCGTGTTATCTGGTCGATTTTATTGTAAATACTATCATCTAACATTTAGCAAACCTTATATAATTGAGTCTGAATGGTATGATCCTAAAAAATTTACCCGAACAATAGATTGGCCGACAAGCCATATAATAGGGAAATTCAAGCAACTGTCAACTTATGCCAGAAACTATAGTTTACCAATGGATAAAAAAAAACCTCAATGCTTTTTTCAGCCAAGCTTGCCTGCTATGTGGTGAAAACCAGGACAGCTCCACATCGCTCTGCCATGCATGTAAACAACAATTACCCCGAACATTGCATGGCTGCCCTCAATGTGGTATTGCTTTACCTGATACCACATCAACTCGCTGCGGCCAATGTATTCAATCGCCTCCGCCCATCGATCAAACCCAATGCATTTTTTCGTATGAACCTCCCATTAGCTTTCTGATGCAACAACTTAAACTAAACCAAGCGCTTTACCTTGCCGACACACTCGGCAAAGAAATGGCTAATGTTTTATCAAATCAACGAACAAACCGCCCAGAACTCATCATTCCTGTGCCATTGCATATACGCCGTTTGCGCTCACGAGGTTATAATCAAGCCCTGGAACTGTCTCGCCCCATCAGTAAAAAATTAAACATTCCCATTAACTGGCAATGTTGTGAGCGAATAAAAAACACCCAAAGCCAGGCCCAATTAACCGCCAAAGCGAGAAAAACCAACGTAAAAAATGCGTTTACTATTAAAAACCTGCCTGCGATAGAATATGTAGCCATCGTGGACGATACCATGACCACCGGTCACACCGTCTGGGCATTAGCTGCCCAGCTGAAACAAGCCGGCGTACAACGGGTCGATGCCTGGATTTGTGCCCGTGCTCACTTGAATTAACACTATTTGAGCTATACTTAAAACCCTTCATGGCTTGACACTCGCCGTTACCTACTTTCAACAAGGTTATCAACATGCCTGTAGCATTATCAATTACTCATCTAAAAAAAACCTATCCTAATGGGTTTACCGCATTAAAAGGAGTTAGCCTAGAAGTCGACCACGGTGATTTTTTTGCGCTATTAGGACCCAATGGTGCTGGCAAATCAACGATCATTGGCATCATCAGTTCACTCATCAATAAAACCGATGGCAAAGTTTCAGTGTTTGGCTTTGACATGGATAAAGATCTTTCAGCCGCCAAAATGCACATTGGCTTAGTCCCTCAAGAATTTAATTTCAACATCTTCGAGCCGATTGCAGAAATCCTCATTAATCAAGCCGGCTACTTTGGCATTGCCCGAAAAAATGCCGTCAAACGTGCGCAATACCTGCTTGAGTTGTTAGGCTTATGGGACAAACACAAAGAACCACCACGTAATTTATCAGGCGGTATGAAGCGTCGTTTGATGATTGCCCGTGCCTTAATACATGAGCCGCGCTTGTTGATTCTCGACGAACCCACCGCTGGTGTCGATATTGAGATTCGACTGTCTATGTGGAACTTTCTGCAAGAAATTAATGCCCAAGGCACCACCATTATCTTGACCACGCATTATCTAGAAGAAGCAGAAAAGCTGTGTCGTAACATCGCCATTATTGACCATGGCGAAATTATTGAAAACAGCGATATGAAAAGCTTGTTAAGTCGCATCACTACCGAAACATTTATTCTCGATATTGAAAGGCCGCTACCGCCGGATTTGAGCATCCCTAATTACGCGACAAAAATCATGGATGAGCACACATTGGAAGTCGAAATTACCCGCGAACAAGATTTAAATACCGTCTTCCAAACACTCTCAAAAAACAATATCAATGTATTAAGCATGCGCAACAAAGCCAATCGGCTTGAGGAATTATTTATCGGCTTAGTCGACAAGGATAAACCAAAGCCATGACATATAAACAACAATACATCGCTTTTCAAACCATACTCATTAAAGAAATTTTACGCTTCATGCGTATCTGGATACAAACCATCTTACCTCCCGCCATTACCACAACGTTATACTTTGTTATCTTTGGGAATTTGATTGGTTCACAAATACAGGATATGGACGGCTTTAGTTATATGGACTATATCGTTCCCGGCCTGATTTTAATGGCCATTATCACCAATGCTTATGCTAACGTCGTATCTTCTTTTTATGGATCAAAATTCCAAAGAAATGTCGAAGAAATGATTATTTCACCTACGCCCAATTATATTATTTTACTTGGCTTTGTCGCGGGTGGCGTCGCCCGAGGCATTATCGTTGGCATTGTCGTTACCTTAGTTTCCTTGTTCTTCACCGACTTACATATCCATAACTTCTTAGTCACGGCTATTGTCATTGTTTTAACCGCTACCTTATTTTCACTGGGTGGTTTTATCAATGCTATTTTTGCCCAAAGTTTCGATGATATATCCATTGTTCCCACCTTTGTGCTGACACCGCTAACCTATCTCGGCGGCATCTTTTATAGCATTCATCTGTTGCCTGATTTGTGGCAAACCCTATCATTAATCAACCCAATACTTTACATGGTAAATGCCTTTCGTTACGGCATTTTAGGCATCACCGACATTCCGCTAACGGTGGCATTTATCATTATCATCTTATTCACCATCATTCTTTATGTATGGAGTCTATGGTTATTGAAAAAAGGCGTGGGCATTCGTAGCTAAGGAATACAGGAAAGAGTCATTTTGATCCGTATCGACGTCGATTTTTCGTAGCGTGGATAAGCGTAGCTCATCCACCTCATCACTACCAAAATCATAACCATCAACCTGCCTCAATCAGCTCCAACGCATTGCCATCCGGATCACGGACAAATAATGCTTTACGCCCCGATTTACTGAGTGTGTAGCGTATATCATGTTTATCAAAGGCGTTTTGCAATGCTTCCAGATCGGCAACATGAAACGCCACATGCCGATCATGCC
>VAPL010459514.1_pt1 | contig 12161 bp, 8 predicted proteins | sample 3395061 | NCBI WGS metagenome assembly VAPL01 (sample SAMN08290444, study PRJNA428436) | hydrothermal vent metagenome | isolation source: Deep-sea hydrothermal vent chimney 2 | place: Pacific Ocean: Juan De Fuca Ridge | depth 2182 m m
GATCCGGTCGCCGGCGCAGATGGGCCGCCGGTAGGTAAAGCCCTGCGCCCCGTGCACGGCCTTCGAAACATCGATCCCCATGTCGGCCAGGATATTGAACGATTGCCCGGCATCCATGGCGATGGCGAAGGGAAACGTCGGCGGCGCCGGCAACGAGGCATATCCGGCGGCGCGGGCGGCGTCTTCATCGGTGTACAGCGGATCGGTCTCGCCGATGGCGGCGGCGAACTGGCGCAGCCGCCCCTTTTCGACATCGGCCGAGAAAGCGGGGTATTCCCTGCCTATAAAATCTTCGTAATTCATGGCTCCTCCCTGAGGTTTTTTATCGCATGAGATTCCATAATTTGCAACAGTTTTACGATACTGTAAAATACATCAGGCCATAAAAATGATGAAAATCACCAATTTTCACAAGAATTTTCTTGATTAAATATGTATTGTTTACACAATGTAAAAAAAAATCTTGCGGTCCTGCGGTATCCTCATTAGGGTTCCGGAGATGAGCAGACGACGGGAAATTCTACGCCGGGCGGCGGAAATATTCGCCCGCAAGGGGGTCGCAGATACCTCTATCGAGGATATCGCCCGGGCCGCCGGCATCAAGCGCGAAGGGGTCTATTACTATTTCAAGAACCGCGGCGATATCCTGCTGGAAATTATCCTGCCGCAATCGACGTCGCTGCATCGAAACCTGCAACGGATATGCGATTCCAATCTGGGCTCGACCGACAAGCTGCACGCCGCCATCCAGAACCATCTGGACGCCTTCAATCCGGCCTATCTGGAAATGAGCGTGGCGCTGCGGGAAAGCCATTTCGCCAGCAACGACGACAAACTGTCGGAAATACGAAAAATCTGGGACGGCTACAGCGAGCTGTGGACCCGGCTGGTGGCGGAAGGGCAGGATGGCGGCGAATTCCGCACCGACCTGGACCCGAAAATGGTCGCCTTCGGGTTGCTGGGCATGTGCAACTGGGTGTCCCGCTGGTACGACCCGGTGAAAAGCGTCAGCATTCCGGAAATCGTCGAAACCTATTTCTCGCTGGCGACCGGCGGGTTGGTGGCGGGTTCGCAATAAATGCGGGCAAGAACGCACGCGGGGTTGCGAATTTATACATACATGCCATCCGGCCGGGGCACCGGCAATATTGCGCCTATGGCACAGAAAGCTTGCCAAAACGGTCAACTTCCCCAACCATAGAGGCGGACCGGGCCGCCCGGAATGACCGTAACGGGTAACGGTGTTCGCGGCGGAGTAAAAATGGCCGGAAAGGCCGCCAGGGGATGCATGGAAAAAGGTATTTTCGGCTATATATACCGCTATAGCAAGCCGCAGCAGATTGTCTTGCTGCTGCTGATTGCGGCGTCGTTCCCGTTCCTTTACGTCAGCATGGACCTGCCCAAGATCATCATCAACGACGCCATCGGCGGCGGCGGCGGGGTGTTTACCCTGTTCGATTTCGAAATGGATCAGTTGACTTATCTGTGGGTCCTGTGCACCGCGTTTCTGGGTTTTGTGTGCATCAACGGAATTTTCAAGTATTACGTTAATGTCTACCGTGGCGGCCTGGGCGAACGCATGCTCAGGCGCCTGCGTTACCAGTTGATCAAGCGGGTACTGCGCTTCCCGCTGCCGCATTTCCGCAAACTGTCGCAGGGCGAAATCGTCTCGATGGTGACCACGGAAACCGAACCGCTGGGCGGTTTCATCGGCGAGGCGTTCTCTCTGCCGGCCTTTCAGGGCGGTACCCTGATCACCATCCTGGCCTTTATCTCCATCCAGGACCCGATGATGGGCATCGCCGCCATGGCGCTGTATCCGTTGCAGGGCTATTTTATTCCGAAGCTGCAAAAAAAGGTCAACCTGCTGGGCAAGGAGCGGGTCAAGGCCGTGCGCAAGATATCCGAACGGCTGGGTGAAATGGTCACCGGCGTCGGCGATATCCGGTCCCATGACTATGTCAATTACGAACTGAGCGATTTCAGCGACCGGCTGGGCCGGGTGAACCGGATCAGGCTGGAGATTTTTCGCAAAAAGTTTTTCATCAAGTTCCTGAATAATTTCCTGGCCCAGTTGACGCCGTTTTTCTTCTATTCCATCGGCGGCTATCTGGTCATCACCGGATCCATGTCGATTGGCGCCCTGGTCGCCGTGCTGGCCGCCTACAAGGATTTGTCGGCGCCGTGGAAGGAACTGCTCAAGTATTACCAGTCCATGGAAGACTCGCGAATCAAGTACGAACAACTGATCGACCAGTTTCACCCCGCCGGCATGATCGACGAACGCCTGATCGACGCGCCCGCATCGCCGCCGGAATGGATCGACGGCCCAATTTCGGCGGCCAATCTGAGCTACGAGGAAGAAGCGGGAATGGCGGCGTTGTCGGGCGCCTTCTTCGAGGTCGATTTAACCAGCCACACCGCCATTTCCGGACCCGACAGCAACGGCAAAACAACGGTTGCCGACCTGATCGCCCGAAAAGTATGGCCGACCGGCGGCCGCCTGAAAATCGGCGATACTTTTATGGACGACCTGCCGACCGCCTTTTTCGGGCGCTATATCGCCTATGTGGATCAGGAACCGTTCATCCGGTCGGGCACCATCATGGACAATCTGCTGCTTGGCCTGAACCACCGGCCCAATCAGGGCGAACCGCCCGATGAGGCCGCTTCGGAATTGCTGGCCGAGTCCGAAAAAACCGGCAACAGCCCTTATGACAACAAGGCCGACTGGATCGATTACGCCGCATCCGGCGCCGCCGACCGGACCGCGCTGCTGGACCGGGCGGTCGAGGTTCTGGCCGATGTCGGCCTGGACCGGGATGTCTTCCAGATCGGTTTGCAGCGAACCTTCGACACCAGTCGTTATCCCGACCTGGTCGGCGGCGTGCTGCAGGCCCGGGCGGCCATCCGGGAACACCTGCAAAGTCCGGACATGAAAGACCTGGTCGAGGTTTTCGATATCGATACCTTCAACAGCAACGCATCGGTCGCCGAAAACATCCTGTTCGGCGCACCGGTTGACGACACCTTCAATGTCGAGACCCTGGGCGGCAACGCGCGAATCGCCACCGTCCTTGAACAGTGCAACCTGACCGGCCCATTCCTGGATATCGGCGCCGCCGTCGCCAAGTTGATGGTCGAACTGTTCCACGACCTGCCGCCGGGCCACGATTTTTTCGAGCGCTTCAGCTTCATCGATTCGGAAATGATTCCGGAATATCAGAAAATTCTGGGCCGGGTGTCGGAAATCGGCCTTGACGGGCTTGAACAGGGCGAGCGCCATCTGCTGTCGGACCTGGCATTCAAGCTGGTCCCCGCCCGCCACCGGCTGGACATGATCGATGCCGGCCTACAGGAAAAAATCCTGCGGGCCAGGCGCCTGTTTATCGACAGCATGGGCGAAGACACGGCATCCAGCATAGAATTTTTCCATGCCGACAAATACATATCTTCGAGCAATATCCTGAACAATATCCTGTTTGGCAAGACCGCCTTCAACAAGGCCGGCGGGCCGGAACAGATCAACAAACTGCTGGCCGGGGTGATCGACAAACTTGGTCTGCGCACCCGGATCGCCGCCGTCGGGCTGGATTCCGATGTCGGCATCGCCGGCAAGCGCCTGTCGATGGCCCAGCGGCAGAAACTTTCGCTCGCCCGCTGTCTTATCAAGCGGCCACGGGTGCTGATAGTCAACAAGGCCCTGGCCTCGCTCGACAAACCCGGTCAGCAGGAAATATTCCGCCGCGTCAAGACATTGATGGACGGTCGCGGCTTGATCTGGGTCGAGGATCAGATCGAGGACCCGACCCTTTACGATAATTTCCTGATAGTCGATCAGGGCAAGGTCAGCAGCGGCGGCGATGATGTCAAACCGGTCGATCACGCCGAAACGGTCGAGCCCGGCCCGACCGACGCCCAGTCATCGATTAACCGGGAAGCCCACATGCTGGCCGGCATTCCGTTTTTCGCCGGCATGGACCGGTCACGCCTGAAACTGCTGGCCTTCGCCAGTAACGCATTACGTCTCGAAGCCGGAGAAACACTGTTCCGGCAGGGCGACAAGGGCGAAAGCGCCTATGTCGTGCTGAGTGGCGAAATGAATGTCATCGTCGATGGCGCGGACGGGGCCAAGACCGTCGCCACCTTCGGGCGCGGCGAACTGTTCGGAGAACTGGCGCTGCTGTGCGATGTTCCCCGCACGGCGACCCTGACGGCCAAAAGCGATACTTCGGTGTTGGCCATGTCGAAAGACAACTTTATCAAGCTGGTCGAGGAAAATCCGGAAGTCAGCATCAATCTTACCCGCGCCATCGCCGGGCGATTCGAGGCGACCATACGCGACAGCCAGCACGGCACCCCGCTTTACGACGAAATTACCGGCCTGCCTAACAAGGCCGTTTTCCTCGATCGCCTGAAGCACGCCCTCAGCCAGGACAAACGTTCGGGCAATCATTCTGCGCTGGCGGTAATCGACCTTAAGGAACTGACCAACCTGCAACACGGCGACGGCGACCAGGCCGGCAAGGACGCCCTGCTGGAAATATCCAAACGGCTGCAAAAGGTGGTGCGCGATACCGATACGGTGGCCCGGCTGGATAATCAATTCACCTTCGGCATCATCGCCCTGGGCATCGACGGCGAGGTCGATGTCGAAACCCTGAAACGCCGCCTGTCGAATTCGCTGGCCGTACCGATCGAGGCCGGAGGAGAAAATATCATTCTTGAAAAAGGCCTGAATTTCGAAATTTACCGGCTGGACAGCGGAAATATCGAGAAAACGGCTGATATTGTCGGTGGCGATATTACCGGATAGGCGCCTATCCGGTCAGCGCCCGGTGCAGCGCCGCCATCAGTTCGGTTACATTGACCGGTTTCGTAAGGTATTCCAGGAACCCGGCTTCCTTGCCTTTTTTCAGGTCCCGACCGGTTGCATTGGCGGTTACGGCGATGACCGGGATATGGCTGGTTTCGGGATCCTTTTTTAATTCTTCCAGGGCCGCATAGCCGTCCATTCCAGGCAGGTTTATATCCATCAAAATCGCATCCGGTTTCGCCGCGCGGGCCAGCTCAAGGCCAATTTCGGCAGACTTGGCCGTCGTCAGCTTCAGGCCGGAGGCCCTGCCGAAAATCATTTCCATCAGTTTGAGATTAGAGGGATTGTCTTCGACGTAGAGAACCCTTCCCGACAGGTCGACCGCCATATCCGTGGTTCCGGACGCCGCCTGTTTTACAATGCCGGAAACGGCGTCGGTGTTTTCGGAAAGCGGCAGGTCGATCCAGAAAGTCGAGCCTTCGCCGATCACGCTTTCCACGCCGACCCGCCCATCCATTATTTCAACCAGTTCCTTGGTAATCGTCAGGCCGATGCCGGTGCCTTCTATTTCGGAACTTTCGGCGCCCAGCCGGTTGAATGGCTCGAACAGGCCATCGCGCAGTTTTTCCGGTATTCCGGGGCCGGTGTCGCGCACGATAATTCTCAGCATACCGTTTTCGCCAGGTTCGCTTTCGACAAATACCGAACCATCGGTCCGGTTGTATTTGATGGCGTTCGACAGCAGATTCAGAATAATTTGCTTGGTTCGGGTGTAATCGGCGTGGATCGGCGGCCAATCCCGGTCATCGCCCGTCATATGAACGGTTATGCCGCCTTTCCGGGCGATGCCGTCAACCAGCGTCAGGCATTCTTCAAGCAGTTCGTGGGTCGCGACATCCTCTACCGAAAGCGTCACCGTGCCGGATTCAATTTTCGCCAGATCCAGCACCTCGTTGATAAGTTCCAGAAGATGCTGCCCCCCGTTCATGATGTGATCGACACAGTGTTTCTGATCGGCGGTCAGCGGTTCCTTGGGGTTGAATTCCAGCATCTGGGCAAACCCGAGAACGGCGTTAAGCGGCGTCCTTAGTTCGTGGCTCATGGATGACAGAAATTGCGATTTTGCCCGGTTGGCCAAATCGGCTTCTTCCCTGGCCGCGACAAGATCGGTAATATCGGCGAAAATACCGACCCGGCCGCCCCCCGGCACCGCTTTTTCGGCGACCCTGATCCAGCGCCCGCCGATAGCCTGTTCTTCAAAAACCGCCGCCGGTTCGCGGCGCAACTCCATTCTTTCGGCCAGCCATTGCTCGATCCGTCCGCGGGCGGCGGGAAATTCTCCCCGCTTGGCCCCGGCTCGCACCAGATCCTCGAAACGAACCCCGGGCACGACCAGGTCATAGGCGCCGGGATACAATCGGCGAAATTTTCTGTTAAACAGAATCAGCCGGTCATCGGCGTCGTACAGGGCGAAACCGTCGGAAATATTTTCGATAGCCAGTGACAGCCGTTCCCCGCTTTCGGCGACTTTCCTTTGGCCCTTGCCCGATATGGCGGCAAGACCAATTAACAGCATGCAGGAAAAAACGGCGAACAGGGCGATCACCAGGCGGGTGTTCCACAGGGACCGGTAAGCCTCGACAAAATCGATCTCGGTGGCGATGCCAAAGCCGTATTCCTTGTCCCAGTCCCAGGCGCCGATCACCCTGACCCCCCGGTAATCACGATACCCGTCCAGATCCAGGCCGTTTTCACCGGCTGCGGCGCTTCGCGCCATCCGGGTCAGCGGCTGTTGTTGCCAGGGCCTGTCGGGTTTGCCGCCGGCCGTTAAATCAACGCCGGGATCGCGAATATGAATCAGCAGCGAGGAATGTTTGGTGTTTGGCAGCAGGCCGATGCGTTCAAGCTGCCGGTTGAAAAGGCTTTCACTTAGCAACCGGCCGGTGCGGTCGAAGGCGTATGTCTCGCCGCTTTGGCCGAATCGACCGGCCGCCAGAATCCTGCTGTAGCCTTCGTCCGGATCCAGACGAAACGCCAGGATGGCGATAACCCTGCCGCTATCGTCCTTGACCGGGGTGGCGACGAACATGGTGGAATAACGATCAACCAGTTCGCCCGCGAAATCCCTGATCGGCACGTCCGAGGACTGCGGAATGCTGACCAGGGTCTGCCCCGCCCAGGTCCGGTCCAGAAAGTCTTCCTGAACAATCAGAAGATTACTGAAACCCAGGTTATAGTCCCGGCTGGACGCCAGATTGATAAAGTCCGGGTCAATCAGGAAATAGCCCCTGTTGCCGGTTTGCTTCAGGACCGGCAACAGCAGCTTGCGCAGGGCGGCCTGCGCCGGCGCCCGGATCAGGTCCTGATTATAATTGGACCCCCGTGTCAGTTCGACCGCGTACCTGCGCAACTGTTCGTTATCGGCCCAGGTCCGGGCCAGCGCTTTCTGGTCGTGCAGCCAGTTGCGCAATGACTGATGGGAACCGTTCAACACCGTTTGCAGCGTCCGGCCGATTTCGGCGCGGGTGTCGTTTTCGATCTTGGCGTAACTAAAATACGCCGCGATGACGATCAGGATGATCGCCGGAATGGTCATCAAATAATTTTTTCGGTACTGAATATTCATGCTTTATCATCGAAATTAAGGTCGGCTACAGACTCCGCAAGGCCCTTCTTTTTCGCTTCCGTCGACCGATCATGAAAGAAACCATTATCCTTTTCCCGCCCGCCCGTCATGCCACCGGCGCAGCAAATCCATATCGATGACGGTTTTAGCGGAATTCCCCCCCGAATCAAAGTGCGCCGGGCGGTCGCCGTCGCCCAGGCTGTCGGCGATTGCGATGGCGCCGCCGAAATCATGGTCGCGGGTATAGGGGCAGTGGGTGACGACCGTCATGACCCCGGCGGCGCGGGCCGCCTTCAGGCCATTGGCGCTGTCTTCCAGGGCCAGGCACGCGGCGGCTGGCAGTCCAAGCTTGTCGAGCACCCAAAGATAGACATCCGGGGCCGGCTTCAAATGTTCGACGCAGTCCCCGGCGGCGATGGCGTCGAACCAGTCGAGCGCCTGGCGGCCAAGCGTATTTTCAAGCAGCGCCTGAACGTTAAGCGGCGTCGTGGTGGTCGCTATCGCCAGCCGGACGCCTTGTTCCCGGGCTTCCGAAATCAACCGTTCGACGCCGGGGCGAAGGGTAATTCCGCCGCCGCCCAGGGCCGCCACATAGTGTTCGGTTTTGCGCCCGTGCAGTTCGGCGATCCGGCTTTCGCAATCGTCCCGGTCGAGCATTTCGGGATGGCTGCCGGCCAGATAATGGCGGATTCTGGCCCGGCCCCCGGTTACCGCCAGTAATTGGCCATATAACGGCCGGTCCCAGAGCCAGTCATAACCGAAATCCCGGAACGCCTGATTGAAGGCCCGGCGATGGCCGTCCTCGGTATCGGCCATGGTGCCGTCAACATCGAACAGCAGGGCTTGCAAGGGCGGCATCAGCCTATCCGGTGCAGCCGCGCGCCATTGCCGCGAAGCCAGGCGCGCGAGGCTTCCACGTCGTCGGCAAGCTTCGCCACCGTCCGCCAGAAACGGGCGGAATGGTTCATGTGGGCCAAATGGGCGACTTCGTGGGCGACAACATAATCCAGCACCGCTTCCGGGGCCATCATCAGCCGCCAGCTGAAGGACAGCCCGCCACCCGCCGAACATGACCCCCAGCGCGAGCGGGCATCGCGGATGGTGATCCGGCGCGGGGTCCGCCCAATCGATGCCGCCTTGGCCGCGGCCCGGCGGGAAATTTCCCGCCGGGCCTGGCCCCTGAACCAGTCGGTCAGCCGCCGCGCCATATGCTCGGGCCGGCCCGGTATGTGGATCGCCTGCCCCCGCCGTTCGATAACGCCACGCCGGCCCGGCCTTGCAAGCAGGGTGTGGTCCCGGCCCAAATAGGGAATCCGGGCGCCCTCGGAAAACGACAGGCGGTCCGGCAGGGCGCCCAGTTGTTTGACCAGCCAGCCCGACTGACGGCGCGCCATGGCCAGGCCGTCGGCCATGGCGGTATCGGCCGGAATGGTAACCACGGCGCCGTCGCCGGCGATATCCAGCCTGAGAATCATGCGCCGGGCACGGGGATTCCGGCGCACCGTCAAGGGTATGCTGCGGCCTTCGATTTCAAGCCGGTATTGCCGCTTCAACATTCAGGCAACCGGTGGCCGGTGGCCCCCAGTCGTTCGGCCAGTTCCGCCGAGTGGCGGTCGTCGAGGGCGACCAGGGGCGGCCGCACCGTCCGCCAGGCGGCATCGCCCCGGTGGCGGGCCACGATATCCTTCAGGGCCGCCGACAGCGGATAGGCGGCAACCACGCGGCGCACGGCGCTTAGCTTTTCCTGGGCCGCATCCATCGCCGCGGCATCGCCGGAACCCCAGGCGGCATAGATTTCGGCGGCCCGGTTGCCGGCGATATTGGCGACGGCGGTAATGCAGCCGATGCCGCCGTCGCGCAGCAGCGGCGAAAGGAATTCATCGGATCCCGAAAACACCCCGAAACCGGGAAACCGTTTTGCCGCGCCCGACATATTGGCGTAATCGCCGGAACTGTCCTTCATGCCGGCGATTGTGCCGGGATAGCGGGCCAGCAGCCGTTCGATCAGGCCGTAGCTTATGGGCGTCGCCGACATTTGCGGGAAATGGTAAAGATATACCCTGAGCCGGGCGTCGCCGACCCGCTCGATCACTTCGCTGTAGGCGGCGAACAGGCCGTCGTCGCCGACCCCCTTGTAATAGAACGGCGGCAGCATCAGCACCCCGGCGGCGCCGTTTTCCACGGCATGACGGCTGAGCGCGACGGTATCGGGGATCGAGCAGCATCCGGTGCCGGGGATCAACACCCGGCCAGGCACCCCGCCTTCGATCAGCGTATCGACGATCCCGATGCGTTCTTCCACGGAAAACGAATTGGCCTCGCCGGTCGTCCCCAGCACCGCCAGGCCATCGCAGCCGTTTTCCAGCAGCCAGCGGCAGTGGTCCACCAGGGCCTTGCCGTTGACCGATAAATCGGCGTTTAGAGGCGTTAGCGCGGCGGCGAACACGCCGCCCACGTTAGTCATTTATATACCCCCCGGCATTGGGCCAGCTGACTATGTGATCTTCCAGATCGCCGGCCAGGGCGCCCGGCACGGCGCGACCGCGTACCGATACGCCGGCCCGGTGGACGGAATCCGGCGAGCCGCTGACCAGCGGGTGCCAGGCCGGCAGCGGCGCGCCGTTGGCCAGCAGCTTGTAGGCGCAGGTCGATGGCATCCAGTGCAGATATTGCACATTGCGGACGGTCAGGCGTTCGCAGTCGGGCATGAATTTCCGGCGCTCTGCGTAATTGGTGCAGCGGCAGGAATGGACATCAAGCAGGGTGCAGGCGACGTCGGTGTAGCTGACCGCGCCGCCGTCGCTGTCTTCAAGCTTTTCAAGGCAGCATCTGGCGCAGCCGTCGCACAGGGATTCCCATTCCCGGGCGTTCATTTCATCAAGCCGCTTGGTTTCCCAGAACGGTTCCGTTTCACCTGGCGCGGCATCAGGCATCTTCGTCGAACCGGTCGATCAAATGAATGAAAGATCCCATCACCCGGCCATCGGCCAGGCCGGCCAGGCCCAGGTCTTCACCGCCGGCGTCGCGGCACTGGAACAACGGCGCCCCCGGACTTTCCTTCAGGACCGTGGCGTAATGGAATTCGTGGCCGCGGAACCTGGCGCCCGGCGCCCCCAGAATATTACCCGACCCCAGGGCCGCCCCGACATCCAGTTCCAGGTCGCGATATCCCAGATGCAGCTTGGGTTCGGCGAATGACGTTTCCAGCGACAGCAGGCCCGACATCACATGCCGCTGGCCATCGGCGTCAATCATCCCCTTGCCCAGCACCATATAGCCGCCGCATTCGCCGAAAACCATCGCCCCGCGCGCCGCCGCGGCGCGCAGGCCATCCATGAAGGCGGTCGCCGTGGCCAGCCGGTAGGCGTGCAGTTCCGGGTATCCACCCGGCAGGTAGACGGCGTCGGCATCTTCGGGCGGCGGTTCATCGTCAAGCGGCGAAAAGAAACTGATCGCGGCGCCCTGGTCCCGCCAACCCTCGACAATCAGCGGATAGCGGAAGGTAAATGCCTCGTCCTCGGCGATGGCGATGTTCTGGCCAAGCGGCCTGACGGCGGACGGCGCGCCGGCCCCGGCGATCCGGTCCCGGCCCTTCAGGGGCCGCGCCAGGGTCAATAATTTCTCGACATCGACATGAAGCTCGACCTGGTTGGCCGCCGCTTCCAGCAGCAGTTCAAGATTCCGATATTCGCCCGCCTGAATCAGCCCCAGGTGCCTGCTCGGCAGGTTCAATTCACCTTTTCGCGGGATAAAGCCAAGGACCGGGATTTCCGGCGCGACGGCGGCGGCGGCGGCAGCCAGAATATTCCGATGCCTGTCGCCGCCGATGCGGTTAAAGACGATGCCGGCGATTTCCAGGCCCGGCCTGTGCGTGGTGAAACCGCGCAGCACGGCCCCGGCCGAAGCGCCCTGGGACCCGGCGTCAATGACCAGAATAATCGGCCAGCCGGTCATTTCCGACAGGTCGGCGGTCGAACCCTGTTCCTGCACGGCGCCGTCGAAAAGCCCCATCACGCCCTCGCAAATAACCGTCGCCCCGGCGGCGCCCAATTCAAACGCCGCCCGCATCAGCATGGCGGGACGCATGGCCCAATAATCGAGATTGATGCAGGTCGTCTTGGTCGCCGCGGCATGAAATGCCGGATCGATATAATCCGGCCCAACCTTGGCGGACGCGATATCGATGCCGGCGCGAGACAGGTGCTGCAATAATCCCAGGGTGAATACCGTTTTGCCGGAACCGGAAGCCGGCGCCGCGATAATCAGCCCGGCCCCGGGCGGGACGGAATTCCGCAGTGTCGTGTTTTCCTCCATTTATAAAAATTCCTCCAGCCGTTTCGCTAATTCTTCGGCGCTGACGCCCTGATTGAAATGGAACACGAATTCACCGTCGGAACCCATCAGATAGACACTCGCGGAATGATCTATCAGATATTCTCCGTCGTCGCTGCCGCCGGAATCCTTGCCCTCGTCGGCCCTGACCGAATACGCCTTGTAGGCTTCGACCACCGCCGCCACCTGTTCCTGGCTACCGGTCAGCCCGACCAGCCTCGGGTCAAAATACTTGATGTACATTTTCATCTGTTCCGGTGTATCCCGCGCCGGATCCATGCTGATGAAGACCGGGGTCACGGCGGCCGCCTTATCCCCGATCATATCGAGCGCCTCGGCCATGTTGCTAAGCGTTGTCGGGCAGATATCGGGGCAAAATGTATAGCC
>VAPL010889643.1_pt1 | contig 12160 bp, 17 predicted proteins | sample 3395061 | NCBI WGS metagenome assembly VAPL01 (sample SAMN08290444, study PRJNA428436) | hydrothermal vent metagenome | isolation source: Deep-sea hydrothermal vent chimney 2 | place: Pacific Ocean: Juan De Fuca Ridge | depth 2182 m m
CAGAGTCAAGTGCACCGACCGTGGTTATGTTAGTTGCCCCAGTGTACGCACTAATAGACGTGTCTGTGTATGTCTTCACCGCTTTCTCTGTAGGCACCGATACATCGGAGTCTCCTGCGAGCGTGCCGTCCGTAGAGAACTCGTTTACCTGTACACCCGCAGCCAGAGTTAACTGTGCTGTTGTTACATTATTGGTGCCGTTGTCTATATCACCGAACCCCGCAGTAATGGAACCAGAGTCAAGTGCGCCAACAGCGGTAATTATACCATTAGTAGCGAAGTCGTCTATGTAATACTTGATCGACTGCTGGGTTGCGAGCGCCGTATCTGAGTTGGACACCATGTTATCTTCGTCCAGGATACGGGTTATCTTCACACCCCCGCTCGTATCTGTTGTTATAGACACGACAGATGTTGCTCCGTCGAAGGTATATGTCTTATCTGTGCCTGTTGCAGTAAACGCGAGCCCTCCTGTGTCTTTTGTGGTCACCCACACGTAACTCGTACTATCTTTGCGCAGCAGTAGGCTAATTGCTCTTAATGCAGAGCTGGTTTCTATATCTGAAAGGGCAGATATGCCATTTGGACACCGTTTAGGGGTAGTCATTTCTACCCATAAAGACTAAAAAAAATGAATTCGTCAGAACAGCACTGGATGACTAACATGGCCGATACGGAGTTTAGGAACTGGTCGGTCGCTGTTGCTGCAGCGTTCTGTGCCACTCCCGAGATAGATGCGGAGGCAAGTGCTATATATAAGGCAGGGCGCCTTCTTAGAGTGAGCCGCATTGTTTTCATGCACATACTGTGGATGGCCCTAAAGGTGCGATATCTCCCGTTCACTAGCAAGCAGGTCACTCCGATGATCATTTCGTTCGCGTGGATATCTGTAAAGTCCCTAACAGACGACTACCGCTACATACCGATCTCGTCCATCGTGCGAAGCGACCTCACTAACGCGCTCCCTCCTGGCCACGCCAAGTATATAGTGTCGCTTGAGCGAAAGATACTGCGTGCGATCGCATGGCGTACTGGTGTTGAGACCGAGGACCTAGAGGCGATGGAGGCGCTATGTAACGCTCCCGACTATGAAGCGATGTACCAACATATTTTGCCAGTTGACTATAGTGACATATAACTGGGCTACTATGAAAACAACACAGGAACTACGCGACCGTGCTAAGAAGTGGAGGGACCGTAACCTCGATCGGATACGTGTCTATCGTGGAAACCGCTCGCGGAAAACGCGTATCAAGGACGCCATGCGTAAGCGCGCCTATAACGGGCGGTTCGTTTCGATGCCACTAGATGATATCGTGACGTACTGTGACGAAAATTCAACGTGTAAGTGGTGTGGTGTCGAGCTAGGGTTTTCGGTAATACCCTCACTACTTTCGGCGAATCTGCCCTTTAACGAGGACAACATAGTTATGGAGTGTGCGGGGTGTCGTGGTGCACGAGCCGCTTTCTTAAGGGACCATGATGCGTTTATTAAATTTCTCGAGAATATCAGTGACTTGTATAAGATGAAGAATAAAAAATAGGTCGATCGAACACGACGGTGTCCTTCGGATACCTGTATTTAACCAGGCCGTCTTCCACGTGAACGAGTATCTCGGCCGCAAGGCGTTCAATTCCCATCACACCCACGCGTCTACCGCCTAAATAGATCCTGTCCCCCTTTCTAAGGCGTTCCACATGTCCACGTAGCAGTATGTATTGACATTCCATATCGTCGGTATTCATGTATATGTGTTTCTTTTTTTTCATTACATACAGAACTTACCCCCCTACAATGGATACAGATAAGTATAGGTCCACCCTTAAGCAACACAGTGAACTACGGGGCAAAACAGGTCTCCTTTTCCACGCACCGTCCTTTAAGTGTGCCGTGTGTGGAAACCATTTCCAAGCGACTGATCTGGTGCAGTGCACACAGTGTAACTGGGCGCTAGTGTGTTCCCAGGAGTGTCTCGATGCACACCGACGCGAGTGTCGCAGGGAGATGGCTACTTTTGATAAAGATAAGGCACATTGGGTAGCAGGCCTCCGTTTCCTGCACTTGACGCACACGTTAACTATCGAGTGTGGCGTGGAGGGGTGCTCGCGTATAGTGGTTAACGAGTCCGCTATGTTAGAGATAACTGAGTCATTTGTGGACGATGAGGAGTACGGCCTGTGTTTTTTCATACAGATGCGCATTGTATGTGGGAAGGACGACGCACACAGGCGAGACGCGGGACGCAAGGGATACGTCCTATCTATCCTATTTTCACCCAGTGCTAATGTATTGGTAGAGTATTTGAATGCATCACTTGTATTACCTCATATTTAACAATGTAAAATAAAAACATCCCGCCACCCACTACGAAACGAGACCCGTCTTGATATATGAGCTGATCATGTGGCCTTTGGGACACGTCCCCCTGAGGGTCCTATTGCCTCTTAGATCGACAATCGTTTTGCAAGCTGTTAATGGCACGTGTTTCCTACACCCAAGGCAATACGCGGTGATCTTTTCCGTTTCTGCGATTTGTCTATCCATTGGTATTCACAGCGTTTACCGTGCTGCTGTGTGCCTCCTTATGCGGACTTGATCCATATTGGGGCCCATCCGAAATAGTCTCGGATACCTTCTGTGACCATCGTGGCGACGCCAACGATCACAGATGCAGACATGGTCCTGTTCATGTCAGGGAGGTTATCAGATACCTTCTGGATGAGACCGACCTTCGAGAGCGTGAAGTAAACACCAGCGCCGATAGCACCGATGGTCAAGTAGCGCATTCCATCGACACGGAACCTCTGTCCTGGACCCAGCTCCCAGCGGTTTTCCCAGTCTTGGTTGTCGGATGTTTTAAGGCGAGATGACATGGTAATGTTTTTGGGGTTAAAGTTATATTTGGTTATATGGTACTATGTAGGGTATAGAAAATTTACTTCTTTTTTTCGATGTGATAGACAGATCTCTCCGTTACCCAACTATGTCTATAGCTAAAAGCGAACTGATGTTGGGGCGTGTTAATGATGCTTTATGGGACGGAAGCTACTTCGTCAAAGATAACTGTTCTTTGAAATGGGTGTGTGGGCGCGTGCTTGGCCTCGAAAAGGGACTCAGTATCAACGGCATCGTATCGGTACTCAACAAAAACCGTGCTCATGCGCGCCTTCTATACCGTGGCTTGAGCTACAAGTACTTTCATATAGATGATCGTTCCCAGGCGTGGTTATACTATACAGTTCCGATTCCCGTTTCGCTTGAGGACCCCACTGATGTGGGTATCTGGGGAGGAGGAGGGCTTCCCGAAACAGCGTTTCATCTATTTGAGGGGACTGTGCACGGTCTCCCGAAGAACTCCTCTACGGGTAACTTATCTACAGTTGGCTCGATATGGAAACTTCACCCCAACGCTTCCCTGGAGTTTAGGGGCAAGAACCCGATCAACTTTGTTGTGAGAAAGGGACGCCTCGTAGCACAGTTCAAGATAAAAACAAGCTCGCACGTATCTCACGCAAGTGACGGGAACCCCCGCGTTTTACACGTGGCCCCTGCAGAGTGGCAGGGTAGCGGCTTCGATAAGGACGACTGCTCGTACGAGTGGGTTATGGGAGAGGTTCACGGCATCGATACATGGAGTAACGTCTCTGGCGGGCTTCTCACAGCGGCGCGGAAGTATCAGGATATACCTGCGATGATGTATCAGGGCCGTCCCTGGAAACACATCAGCGTCTCTAAGGGAAGGGCGTACGCCTACTTCACACGCAAGCAATCTGTCGCACTCGGGCCACCGACGCACGAGGGTGGATGGGGGGAAGGTTACGAGATGGTGTCGTGTGAGGTACAGGGTTTAAAGCACGGGCCCTCGAAGCGCGACTTACAGCACGTAGCGGCGATCTGGACGAAGAGCCCCATTCGGGAACTTCAGTACGGTGGGACGAACCCCGATTATTTCGTAGCGGCAAAGAGTGGTCTGACGGCTATCTATAGAATCGCGAAACACTGTAAAAGTACAGCGAAGGCAGGTGCTCTCCACATGGATGCATATTCAAAGGTGTTTTTATTACTAGCGAGTTTAACCGTTGTAGCTGGTGTGTATATCCTTAATTAAAGTCCTTCTCCTTCTACTCTTCCTACCCGTTGGGATTGGACGATTCGATTTCTCCGACGTAATTCTGCGGCAACGGAAGTTTGGGGAAGTTTTCCTTCACCGCTGTTGTTGGCATCGGCCCGTGTGAATAGCTTATCGCGTACAGGAGCACCGCCTTCTGCGTCGTATGTATTTGCACCTCCATCGAAGAGTGGTCTTCTCATTTCAATGAGTGTGGCAGCCACATCCGCTAGCTTAACTGGCCCGCCATTTGGACCGAGACCTTGTTGTGCCTTCCTTATTGCAAAGAGCAGCTCCAGGTCCTCAACTGTTGTTGGCCCATTAATATCTATGGATGCAACATCCTGCTTAATTTTGGCCTCATGTTGGAACTGTTCCAAGCGTCGCTGGAAAAGGTGGGGCATGAGCCTCTGTACCTCTTTACGGTCGGCGGTCGAGTTGTTTACGCTTTCCAGAACCCATGCATCGAATTCGCGTTCCATTAGCTCATGTTCACGTGCTCGGTACGCGGAAACATCCGTATCAGTGACCTGTACGCGACTGTGCTTGCCTAGGACTTCTGCGATACGGGTTTTGTACTGAGCGTCTTCGATGTACGGTGTTGTGAGGGGCTTATCCTTATACTTGCCAGCACCAAGTTCACTGTCTGTCAAGATACCTGGGCGGAACCTCGCTTCCTGTGCTAATATTGATTTGTGACCAGACATGGTTACGTGTTGAGTTTTTTCTGTTCTATTCATGTCCTAGAAAAAATAACTACATTTCTTCACATAGGAGACACACGTGGGCGTTTACAGCAACCAGTGTCCCCAGTGCATCTAGAACACGCCCGTTCATCTTAACGGCTGACGATCGATTCGCCTCGATGGACCAATCGCCCTCCCTATCAAAGTAGCGGACCGTGCGAGACTTTCCTACGTCTAGGAGGATTGGTACTCCTCTCGAAACACCCTGGTCTAGAGCAACCGCGTACGTGTTGATCGGCGAGATACCCGCCCCAATATCAAGCCACAGACACCTATAGTCGACGCCAGAGTAGGATGCGGCCGTTGGTTCTGACGAGGTCATCGGATACCCGCTTATATCAACGAAGAAGAGGGATATCTTGGCGCGTTTGTATGGGATGAGGAACTCGCCCTCGAATTCGCCCGTGGCGGTTGATACGTGCATGAGTGTTTTAGTCGAGTTCATATTCGTGTATTTGTATGGTGTATTGCTACTAATTAACCCCCTTGAAAAAATAAAACTCTACGCATCATAGCTAGTCACGTTAGTGAAACTGCCCTTGTCGAGAGTTATCGTGCGATAGGGGTAACTGAATACATCCAGTTCGTAGTTCTCTGTCAACGCGGAGCTGAACTTCAGCTGAACAGTGAACCCCTTCAACATGTTAGCGGCGAGCGTGCCAGATGGCATGTACTTGGCGGCAGGTGAGTGGGCGCGTGAGTAAACAATGAGGGGCTTGTTCAGATCAACCACAGTTCTTGGGAAAAGACGCGGCCTGTCCTGTCTCTGGTTCCAGTCGACGGTTGTGCTGGGACAGATGACCGCACTAACCCTATGGAAGAGAGCAAAGGACTGGGTCACATTGGCGATACCGAATGGGTCATAGGTGGCGTGGGCAGTCAGCTTCTGGTTGGCTGTGCGGAGCAAAAGAACGATGTAGCGAAGAGCATCGGTGCCCATGACAAAGTCTTCTGAAGCGGAGGTCGACTGGGACGCGATGGTGACGGGTGTGTTGTAAGCACCAGCGGTAACCAGGAAGTTGCGTGGGCCAGAGGCACGGTCATCGAGCATGGTATCCTTCTCCTCCTTCTTAATACTGTACCCATCGGAGTAAACACGGGCCGCGCTGAGGGCAGCAACAACACCTCCACCAGCATCGCCACCAGCACGTACGGCTTCCTTGCTATTCCACGTAACGATGAACGATATCTCGTCATCGGTATCCTCGCGCATGAGGACGTGATCGGAGCGCCTTCCCCATGGCATGGGAAGCTCTATTTTGAAAGTCTGTTGACCAGCAAGAGCTCTTGCATCGCGCTCTGCATCGCTCATGAGGAACCCAGTGTTCTCGGCGAACTGGTCCATGTCCTCCTTCTTCAACTGCAAAAGATCATCAACACCCTGTACAACCATATTGTCAATATACATAAGAGAACGCGTGCCCTGTCTTAGTTCCATGCTCTTAATAGCGAGGTAACCAGCGCCATTCACGAAGCGATTGATCGTTCCGCCTGCAACTGATGGAGTAATGCCCGAACCTATAGTAAAAACAAGGTATTGCTTCGTTACAATATCGTGAGACGGCTGGATCCTGAACATTTGAGTCGCTCCCCAGGTCGGGGTGTCTGGGCTAGAGTAAGCATACTCTCTCTCGTAGACGATATCCGTGCTAGTGGGGTAGGTTTTTGGTGCAAATACACTGCGATCTGGGTTGGTCGAGACGAGACCTCCGCCCTGTGGGTTTAAAAGGTCCAACACACCTTGATTTGTGCCCTCCTTAAGATGATCTTTATCGGGAAATCCAACACTCATGTTTTTTTGTAGTTTTCGTAGAGTTTAGCGAACAGTGATAATGTACTACTGACCAGAGATAAGAAAAAAAGTCGAGTTTTTTTTGTAGTGGCCAAGTAGCGGATATACACTACCCACAGCCATGGATCTCGAAAACAGACCGCTATACGTATTGGAGGCAGACCAGAGTACACTGGAGCCGAGAAAAGGGAAGAGTGCTCTTATACACGACTTGGAAGAGAAACAGATGATTTTATTACATGAAACACAACAGAATGGACATGCTCCATGTGCGTATCATCCATCTATAAGAGTTAGCAGTGATAAATCTTAGCAAATTCTATGAGCGTTAATATATACTCTGTTACTTTCAAAACATCTTTGTCTTTAATGTCACTTAAATCCAAGTCATGCATCGCGGTTATAGCCGTATTTCGCAGGGCGTGTATTTCTTTACTCTCCCACTGAGACCGAAGCACCGTTTCCAGCGGAACCAGTTTCAACCACACGGCCGTAAGTAACCCATTCATATTCATTGATTCGATTTCGTCAGCATACCTGCTTTTGTTCAATCGCCGTAGGAGCTGTATGAACCTATCCACAGTCTGCTGGACAATTAAAACACCGCTATAAGACATTTTCAGAGGAATGCAACAGTTAAACCAAAAAGCAAAGGTGGCGCCCAGTATGGAACGAGTGTTGTTTCCTCGAATTGGGGGTTGTTGGAAGTGACTTTCTTGGGAACACCGTTGTGGTCGAACGAGTAGGATGGTTTTGCTATGAACATCAAGGCCATCCCTACCCCAAAACCGAGAGCAAATTTCACAGGAGGTGTATCCAGGCGCAATACCCTCCACCCAGACCGTTGACTCGCCAGTTCGGGGTGTAGGATGGCCTGTGTCAGCTCGTGTACTTCCTTAGCCATTAAAACCATGTTTTTTTTGATGAATGAGGGTGATACAAAATGATTAATGTATGTAAAAAAAAGTCATTTTCTTCCATCTCCTAAATTCTTAGATATGGTACTCAATATATACGCCCGTCTTGCTATTGGAGCCGTTGCCGCTATCGTGTCATTTTACGGGGTACCCCTTTTGGTGTCCAGAGTGTCGGGTAACGCGGAAGTCATGATCGAGGAGTCACAATCTGTCCAGCAAGGAGGTGTTGAAAAAATCCATTTGCGAGCACAGGAAGGGTTCTAAATATGAAATCATCGGTACAGAGATTACCGTCTAAACTTCACTATGCGCCACCAACCGAAATACAAAAGCGCATGACAATGCCGAAACGGCCAGTGGGGCGCCCTAGAGAGGACGGAATGGATATGAGCAGCGCGCTTAAGAGAGACGTTAGCGAGAAAAAATAAAAATCATGTTTCCTTTATTTAAATATCCTTCATCTCACCTGTAAGGTGTAGGGGAACGGGAACGAGAGCGGGTATAGATAAATCCGCAACACCTTTCTTCTCCTTCTTGATCTTCTTCTGGGTGATGAGGCGGAACATTCTAAAGTCCGTAAGTGTAGCCCAACCAGTCCACTCCTCGCCCTCCTTTGCAACGAGGTACCGTGATATAGCATCACTGAACTTCTCGCGCTTCGTCATGTTCTGCCTCACTCCCGAAAGGAAGAACGACGGGTTGCCGTCAACGGACTTCGCTTTATCGAAGCTGTATTCATACAAATCTGTCCATTCGGGGCTATCCTTTTTGGCGCGCTTGATTGGTTTGGTTTTCTTCACCTTCTGGGGCGCGGGAGGCACTTTAGCACTGGCGGGTGCGACTTGGGTTTTTTTGGGTTTCGTTTCTTTTACCATTGTTATGTGAATGAAAGAACTGACTTTTTATTTTTGAAAATGAACTTCTCGAAGAAACAAATAAAAATCTCGAAGAAGTCAAAAAATAAAAAGTCAGTTTTTTTCCGAACACCAACTTCGTTAAAACAAAAGCGAAAATGAGCGATACATCTACCCCAACCATGTGCGAGTGCAAAGTACCCGCTGTTTTGAAGACGGTTCGGGACACTAACCCCAATAACGCTGGTCGCGAATACTACTCCTGTGGAACGGTTTACGGAACACGGTGCAACTTCTTTCAGTGGAAGGATGAAGCAGTGCGTCCCGAAAAGCGCATGAGGCCCGCTGATACCCCCACTGTCACTGTTTTTACCCCCGCTCCCGCTCCCGTCCCATTCGAGCGTCCCATGCCGAGACTCACCCCGCTAAGCACACCCACCTCGGTTGTAACAGAGGTTGTGGCACTAACAGAACAGATTGCGCGCCTGGAACACGCGATTGCGAAACTGACCCAGGTTGTAACAGAACGCAGTATTCTTTAGATTAGATACATATATGCAAATACATACAATACACATGTCTAAACCATTTGGTATTTATCGTCTCAACGAAGTTCTCACTGCTATAGCACGGAGCATAGTTGACCTCGAACCAGTTGAGCGGATGGACGCGGCTTTCTGGTCGGCGCTATATAACACGCTCGTGGTGGAGGTATCGTCTGAACCAGCGAACACGTTTGAAAAACACACATCCGTCCTGTACGCAGTGAAGGATAGCATTGAGTATTCGAACCTCGGTCTTGGTGGAAAGCGGGTCGCACACAACACGGTGGACTCCATGCACGAGTACGGGATACACGTAGTGTGTAGTAAGAATAACTGTTGTATTTTAATTTAAACTCAAACTATGAAAAAAAAATTATTAGTGTTTCGCACGCTTGCGATCGTTTTCCTCCCGGTTTTGTGTGCGCGCGAAACTATCCATTTTTCCTTCGATCTCTAACATATAATCGCTGAATGCTCGGAAAATCTCAGTTTTCTTCTCTCTGGGTGACAGAGCCGCCCACCTATCTGATTCATCCAATGCTTTCATCATCGTGATATAGTTTTGGATAGCTATGCGGTGCACTTGCGCTATTTCGCCAGGGATACCATTTAGGGTAAGTAAATGTTTCTGTGCGTCTCCGATACTCGTGGTTATTGCCTCTTCTACCTCTTTATCGATATTCCCAGTTTCCTCCAGTTCCTCCATTACAATGTCTTTGTTATACTCGAGTAAGTTGTTTAATGCGGCGGTCCCAGCCTGTACCCTATTGTCCACTTCCATAGCCTCGATCTCGGAGGGTGCCTTAGGCTCGTCCTGCTTGGTGAATTTAACCTCGAGTGCAGCACGTTCTGCATCGATCTTGCGTTGCGCATGCTCTACCCTAAGTATCTGAAGTTCAGCCTCGCTTTGTGCCTTAACACGCGCTGCTTCGGCTTTCGCCGCTTCGCTATCTAGCTTAATCGCGTCTGCCTGCGCCTTCACCTGAGCAATCCTTTCCTGCTCTGCTGCGTCCTTTTCAATCTTGTTCTTAGCACTATCCGCCTTGTCTCTGAGCGCTCTCAATTCGATAACATGTACTCCCGCAACGTGTTTCGCTTTTTCCTCTGCGACACGCTCAGTTTCATCCAGTTTCTGCTTAGCCGCATATTCAGCACGCTTTATCGCTGTCATGGATTCTGCTAATTTCTGTTCCGCACTCTCGACTTTAGTCTGTGCGAGCTGAAGCGCCACTGTGTGCAGTTCTTTCTTATGCTCCAACGCCACGGCATCTGTTTCGACGCGTGCCTTCTGTTCGGCCAACTTTCTCTCTGTCTGTAGCTTCACCGCCAAAACGGCTAAGTCCATTTTGGCCTTTTTTTCGTCAATCGCTATGCGAGTGAGCCTCATACGCAGATCTACTTGTACAGTCTTTGCATGTTCTGTCGCAGTATATGCTTCAAGCTTCGCCTTTTCTAGCTGTTCCTTCAGAATTTGTAGTTCAGTGGTATGCGCTGTGTCCTCTTCAGCGCGTGCCAGTTTTAGGGCGTTCATTTGACGTTCATGCTCCATTTTTTGTTCCGCGATGCCCGTTCGTACGGTTGTAGCTGCTTTTATGGCCTCGCTTCTAGCTGTCGTTGCCAACTGCGAATTTGCTGCGTTCTTATCGTGCCGTTCTGCCTCGCGTTCAGCTTTCGCAACAGCAGTTTTAAAATCGAGTGCGCTTTTAGCCATTTTCGACGTATGTACTTCTAATTTTCGCTGTTCGTCAGCGTGCAATCTCTCCATCTTCTCTTTTGCCAAGGCCACCGCCGCGTCTGTTCCACCTCCAGACCCCGCGTTGCTAGGTACACCCTGCACTTTCTTTTCTGTTTTAGCCTTTGCTCTGACAATAGCTCTCATGTTCGCCAGGGTTTTTTTGAATCTATTCTTTTGCTCCCTGTCCAGTGCATCTATCCTTACACCAAACAAATCCTGGAACTTGTTTATTACTTCGTCGTCGGGGTCTCCAAGGATTTGATCAACCATGCGATCGATCAAATCCTCTGATGTCATTGAAATATTATCCAGGACCCGATCTGTCGTGAGTCGCTCTACAAAAGTCCCCGCTATTGACTTCCGTCGCCTACCACCAGAAAGATTTCGCTGTGCGTCAGCCAATGTTTCTCCACTATGCTCCCTCTTCCCCCCCTCCGACTTCTCGAACTTCTCCTTTTCCTCCTTCTCCTTCTTCTCCAACTTCTCCTTCCTCTTCCTCTTCTCTTCTTCCTCTTCTTTTATTTGCCTCTCCTCGTCTTCCTTTTGAAGCCTTGCTTTTTCTGCCCCCCGTACCGCAGCACGTCTTTTACTTTCATCTTGAAACGCCTGTATGAGACTTTTGAGGTCCTGTGCGGGTGTGAGTTCCAGACGACTTGCTAGAGCAAGGCTCTCGACTTTAGCGTTATCGGCCAAAAGTCTATCGTATCTCTCAGCATCCTCTCTGGCCTTTCTTTCCGCGCGCTCTTTCTCTTCCGCTGCTTTCTCTTCATACTCGGCAACTCTCTTCTTCTCTGCATCGCGTATTTCATTCGCCTGTCTAGCTGCCTCCTTATTGGCAAGGTGTCTCTTGTTTGCTATGGAGGCATTTTCCTCAGTTGCATCACGTAAATCCTCATCTGATGCATCGAAGTCTGCTGTGGCACTTAGATCAGTAGGCTCATTCGGATAGGTAAACAAGACGCTCTTATTTGTATCACCATTTTCAACATCCATCTTGTATAAAGGTGTGCCAAAACTGGGTTCACTTCTTTCTCTAAATATATCTGTGAAGAACTCGTCCAATACTTTCGTCTTATATTCAATACCCCCCGACTCTGTGAGCTTGAAATATAAAAAAGCCTCATCGAGTGTGTTGTAGTTTTGCATGACGATTATGCGATGGAGGTCCGTTAGTGCAGCAATCTTCTTATCACTGTCACCACGCAGGAAGTGCATAGCTTTCGGTGCATCATTAAGAAGCGGGGCGACTCTCTCTTTGCGTAGCCATGTCTTGAACTCTTCTGTGAACTTGGCGCTCTCCTTATCCATGAACTCGTCGTATTCTATCTTTCCCCTCGCTTCGGGCCCAAGATGTGCACGAGCTGTTGCTTTGTCTCGAGTGGAAAACAATGGCATTATCCTCTCTTCCCTTGCTTCACGCTCTCTGAAACTCTCGAAATGCGTTCCAAACTTGGTTTTTGGG
>VAPL010034370.1_pt1 | contig 12154 bp, 10 predicted proteins | sample 3395061 | NCBI WGS metagenome assembly VAPL01 (sample SAMN08290444, study PRJNA428436) | hydrothermal vent metagenome | isolation source: Deep-sea hydrothermal vent chimney 2 | place: Pacific Ocean: Juan De Fuca Ridge | depth 2182 m m
AATCGTTTTCTGATATGGGTGTTTGTGATCATTTGATAGCATCTCATATGGATATTAAAAATAACGATAATGCTGCAGATAGCTGGTTATTAGAATGCGTACGTTGGTCTTGGAAAGTAAAAGTACTCACTCAAATCGAAACAGAATTAACCATGCGTCTACGTGAAAGTGCTGAAGATGAAGCCATTAATGTTTTTGGCAAAAACTTAAATGATTTACTATTAGCCGCCCCCGCTGGCAGACGTTGTACCATCGGGCTTGATCCGGGATTGCGAACCGGTGTTAAAGTTGTCGTCGTGAATGATACCGGTAAACTATTGGATCAATGCGTTATTTATCCGCACCAACCTAAAAACCGTTGGGATGAATCATTAGCAACATTAGCCAAGCTAGCAAAAAAACATAATGCCGATCTAATGAGTATTGGCAATGGCACCGCATCTCGTGAAACCGATAAATTAGCGAAAGAGTTAATAGCGAAACACCCTGAGCTAACACTATCGAGTATTGTCGTGAGTGAAGCCGGTGCTTCTATTTATTCGGCATCCGAATTAGCCGCAAAAGAATTCCCCGATCTTGATGTATCCTACCGGGGCTCAGTATCCATTGCGCGCCGCCTACAAGATCCTTTAGCCGAATTAGTAAAAATTGAAGCCAAAGCAATTGGCGTTGGACAATACCAACACGATGTCAATCAAACCAAACTATCTCGAAAATTAGATGCGATTGTCGAAGATTGTGTTAACGCAGTTGGAGTGGAAATTAATACCGCATCAGTTCCCCTGCTAACAAAAGTCTCGGGTTTATCCGAATCAATCGCAGCCAATATCGTCACTTATCGAGAACAACATGGTGCGTTCACTGATCGCACTCAGTTATTATCCGTGCCCCGTCTCGGCCCCAAAGCTTTTGAGCAAGCCGCAGGTTTTATGCGCATTCAAAATGGCAGCAACCCGTTAGACGCATCAGCGGTGCATCCAGAATCTTATCCGGTGGTTGAAAAAATTAGTAGTAATACTAACACTGCAATTACAGATTTAATCGGCAATAGTAAATTACTAAACGGCCTTGCTGCGAATGATTACACTGACGACAAATATGGTGAACCAACAGTACGTGATATCATTTCCGAGCTTGATAAACCCGGCCGAGATCCACGTCCTGAATTTAAAACTGCAACATTTAAAGAAGGTGTTGAACAAGTTAAAGATTTAAAACCAGCGATGATACTCGAAGGTGTTGTCACCAACGTCACCAATTTTGGAGCTTTCATCGATATTGGCGTGCACCAAGATGGATTGGTACACATATCCAATATATCAAATAAATTTATCAAAGATCCCCGCGAAATTATTAAAACCGGTGATATTGTCAAAGTTAAGGTGTTAGAAGTAGATAGTAAAAGAAAGCGCATTGGTTTAACCATGAACCTCACGGATGAAGTGAGTGCTAATAAACCTGCAGCAAAAAAACCTAATGATAATAAAACGAATAATAGTAAGAAAACCAATCACAACAAAAGCCGCCAACAAACGAAACCCACCAATAACGCCATGGCAGCCGCCTTTGCTAAATTAAAATAACCGAGCTATTTTAAAATAAAAATTATGGTAATAAAGATTCTGAAGCAAACAAATCTTTAATCGATTCACGTTCACGTATCACGTGAGCCTGATCGCCATCAACCATGATTTCAACCGTTCGGGGTCTGCTATTATAATTTGAGCTCATGGTAAAACCATAAGCACCAGACGAACGAACGGCTAGCATGTCGCCCTCGATTATTGCTAACTCGCGTTCTTTACCTAAGAAATCCCCCGTCTCACATACCGGGCCAACAATATCGTATAACTCAGGTTCAACTTGCTTGGTTAGTTTAACGGGAATAATATCTTGCCACGCAGAATATAATGACGGGCGAATTAAGTCATTCATTGCAGCATCAACAATGGCAAAGTTTTTATAATCAGATTTTTTTAAATATTCTACTGTAGTGACTAAAATACCGGCATTACCGGCTATTGCTCGGCCAGGTTCAATTAAAATTTTTAATTTTCGAGTTCCTAATCGTTCCGATAACGCTTTAGCATATTCATTTGGAAGTGGTGGTTGCTCATCTTTATAACAAATACCAAGACCACCACCTAAATCCAAATGATGAATCTCAATGCCGCCTTTTGCTAATTTATCCACTAAAATTAAAACACGATCCAAAGCATCGAGGAAAGGCGCAGTGTCGGTTAGTTGTGAACCAATATGGCAATCAATTCCAACAATATTAATGGATTTTAATTCAGCCGCCGTTTTATACACTGCTTGAGCTGCTGTAATTTCAATTCCAAATTTATTATCTTTTAAACCCGTTGAAATATAGGGATGTGTGCCTGCATCCACATCGGGATTAACTCTGATCGAAATGTTTGCCACTTTGCCCAGTTGCGATGCGACTACATTTAATCGATGAAGTTCGGATTCCGACTCGATATTAAAACAATAGATACCAACAGTTAATGCGCGATACATTTCTGTTGCGGTTTTACCAACTCCCGAAAATACGATTTTTTCTGGATCGCCACCGGCAGCAAGCACGCGCTCTAATTCACCAACCGAAACAATATCAAAACCAGAACCCAATTTTGCCAATACATTTAATATTGCAATATTTGAATTTGCTTTAACCGCATAACAAACCAAATGCTGATGATTTGATAATGCATCATTAAAAGCATTCCAATGACGTTCAAATGTTGCTCGTGAATAGATATAACAAGGCGAGCCGTAGGTTTGTATAATTTTGTCAACTGTCACATCTTCGACATACAGTTCATTGTTGCGATATTTAAAATAATCCATCGAAATACTTCTTTTATTGTTTGATTGTAATACGGGTTAATTGATGCTGCGTTAATCTGGGTAATCGCTCGGTAAATTTTGTTTAGATTGCTCTGACTCTTTTGGTTTTTCAGTTTTTACTTGCGATTCTGGCTCAGTTGGTAAATACAAACCACCTTTTTTACCACAAGCGCTCAACGTAGCAACACTTAGCACCACAAATAACAGCGCTACAAAAATATTTCGGGATAAAAAAATTAAAGTAAAATTGAGCATTTATTTAGACCCGTATTTGCCTTTTGTGGTTGTAGTTGAACAGAAATAAATCAAATTATACGGCAGTTTCCAAACACAGCACAACCAAGTCTTGATGCTATTGTTGTGTTTGCGAAATGTTCTTAACCCGATTACGATAGTCATTACAGCATTACTAACAACTCCTATAATACTATTTGAATGATACTAGAATTAATCACTATAATAATAGCCATACTCGGTATACTGTTGTTTTTATTAGCAATAAAACGGCTCTGGCGTCGAAAGCTTATCACCGCTAGCTTGCAGGGTTTATCGGGCTTGCTACTGCTGAGTTTAGCGGCATTATCAACTTCGATTGCATTAAATTTATACACTTACCGGCAATTAACGTTTGAACAGGAAATTGCAAAATTTCAGCTCAGTGAAATACAACCGAAACACTTCCGAGCCTTTATCACTTATCCTGATAACAGTACTCAAACCTATGATTTGCGCGGTGACCAATGGCAATTGGATGCTAGAATCTTAAAATGGTCTGGAATAGCGACATTAATTGGAATGAAAACGCATTATCGTTTAGAACGGTTATCGGGGCGATATCGGGATATAAGTCAAGAGCGCAAATCCCCTCGAACGGTTTATTCCATGCCCAACCCAACATTTTTAACGAATTGGTCACCCGACATTTGGAGTTTTGTAAAACAACATCAAGAATGGTTTCCATGGGTCGATGCAGTCTATGGCAGTGCGACTTATTTGCCGATGAGTAATGATGCACGTTACACCATCAATGTCAGTAACTCGGGATTAATCGCAAGGGCGATCAATAAAGAGGCTCTAAATGCTGTGAAAAATTGGAAATAATTTATATTAGCAACATAAGCATACAAATAAATAACAAAATACATGAGTATTAAATCCAATATATTTATATGGTTTTTCGTTGCTACGGTTTTACCATTAACAGCACTCGCTTTAAGTGCAATCTATTATAGTGAATACAATTATGAAAAAACCGTTAGCCATGACATCAATAATAGTATTAATCGTCTAGCCACTGATTTATTACACTACCACGAACATAATCGCGAACTGGTATTAGGCTTGGCAAATTCACCGGCGGTAAAAGAAATGTTACCAGTATTATATTCTGCCAGACGCAATAAAGTTCACCCCGATATTAATGTTCGTCGTTCACGATTAAACCGGTTCTTTGAAGGTTTTCAAACCATTTTACCGGGCGTTTTTTATCTACGAATTTTAGACAGCAAAGGAAATTCGCTGATAAAGGTTAGTAACGTAAAACGTAGTGCAGCTATTTATGATAATTTATCCGGTATTCCGTTTGTAGAGAGTGGTGTGCAATCAAAATCATTTAAAAAATTACTAAGCTCCATGCCCGCGAATGAAGTCAGTATGTTAAGTTTGCCGCATAATAGAAAAAACTCAGATGAAATGACCGTGTTACCATTATTGGATTATATCGTACCGTTATATAATCGAAAGCGACAAGTTGGCGCACTAGCTGTGACACTTTTTGGAACCCAGCTTGATAGCTTATTAGATCATGCTCCGCGGCTTTATAAAGGTCAATTAGTTTTATTTGAAAATAACCCGGATAAAGAATTTCGAAATGGCATGTTGTTATACGATGATTTAAATAACATTCGTTTTGCACAACAGCAGCGTGAAAAAAAATTACTGAAAGATGTTTATAGTGATCAGATTCACTCCAAACTAATAGCCAAACCCGATGGCAAAATCACACTGCGTGATAAATCAATATTGTATTTTACTGAATTATTTCCCTACCCCAATCAACTAACAAGCTGGGTATTGGCTACCAAAGTGCAGCACAATACCATTACCGAACCGTTTAAAAATATTAAATACGGTATTTGGATATTTGTGGGTGTGGCATTGTTTATCAGTATCGTATTGGCAAATATTGCCGCGCATAAAGTTTCTAATCCGGTTAAAACCTTAGCTAAAAACTTAACCGCCTTTGCGGATGGTAATTCAGATTACCGTGCCCCAACCAACTATGATTTTGATGAAATTAACTCTTTATCCATCGCTTATAATTATTTAGCCGATAATCTCGATTCGGCACAACAAGATCGAGACAAAGCACAAAGCATGGTGCTACGCAGTGCCAAACTTGCCAGTATTGGGCAAATGGCTGCGGGTATTGGCCATGAAATTAATAATCCGTTAAACAATATATTATCTTATTCTAAATTATTGTTACGCGACAATTCCAGTAATGATAGTTTAAAAAAAGATATCAATTCATTACGTGATGAGGCATTACGCGCATCGAATATTATAAAAGGCATTTTAAATTTTGCACGACAAGTCCCACCCCGTTATGAAAGTTTTCAGGTGACACCCTTTATTCAGGAATCACTTGCCTTAGTACAACAAACCTCAAAAAATAAAAATATATCAATTCGAATACTTGATGAAAATAATATCATTGCACAAGGTGATCGCAGCCAATTACAACAAGTTCTTATTAATTTATTAATAAATGCCATTCAAGCGAGCGAGCAAAATGGCCAAATAGTCGTAGGGGTAAAAGACAGTGATAACTGTTTAATTATTTCAATACGTGACGAAGGTTCGGGAATTAAACCTGAAGCACTTGATAAAATATTTGATCCGTTTTTTAGTACAAAATCTGAAGGACAAGGCAGTGGTCTCGGATTATCAATTAGTCTTGGTATAATGGAGTCACACCAAGGTAAGTTACTCATCAGCAACAATCAAGACCAAGGTGTAACAGCAACGATGAGAATTCCTTTAAATATTATTCCTAAAAATAGTTCAACGAATATATGAATATAAATGCAAAAATAATTTTTGTTGATGATGACATCAAAGCCGGTGAACTAATGATGCGCTTTAGTGATGGCGCAGATTATGATGTTAAAATATTTCAAGACCCAGGAAAAGCGCTTAACTATTTTAAAGAAAAACACGTTGATCTAATTATTAGTGATTTACGCATGCCAACCATGACTGGCATGGAATTATTGGCCGAAATACGACAACTCGATTCAGATTTACCATTTATTATCATTACCGGCTATGCCAATATTGATGATGCCATTGAAGCGGTACGTTTAGGTGCAACCGACTTTATTAAAAAACCTTTTGACATGGACGAAATGCAGATTTTAATTAATCGTACCTTAGAGCGACAAGCCTTGGTTAATGAAAATCAGATGCTTAAACAACAACTAAATTCAAAATCAAATAATACTAATTTAATTGGTGATGCACCGGCCATGCAAAAATTATATCAATTACTCGATAAAATTGCGGACATTCGCTGCAATATTATTATTGATGGCGAATCGGGCACCGGCAAAGAATTAATGGCCCAATCGATACATCATCAAAGCCATTTTGCTGATACACCATTTGTTGTCATCGATTGTGGCTCATTAAGTGATACATTATTAGAGAGCGAATTATTTGGCCATGAGAAAGGCGCATTTACTGGAGCAATATCAACCAAACACGGGTTACTCGAAACCGCATCAGGTGGCACCGTTTTTTTAGATGAAATTGGTAATATTTCAGATGCGATGCAAACCAAATTATTACGAGTCATCCAAGAACAACAAATAACGCGTGTTGGTGGTTTGCATAGCATCACCATTGATGTACGATTTATCGTAGCAACCAATCGAAACTTAATCGATATGATAGCAGACAACACCTTTCGTGATGATCTATACCATCGACTCAATGTCATCAACATTACCATGCCGCCACTGAGAGAACGACGCGAAGATATTCCATTGCTAATTAATCACTTTATCCAGTATTTCGCAAAGCACTATAATCGCACCGTATCACATTTTGATCCCAACTCGGTAAAACAATTACGAGCATTTGATTGGCCTGGCAATGTTCGTGAGCTACGAAATTTGGTTGAACGCCATATTGCACTTGCCGATGAGCCCATCTTACATCTTCAAGCACTAAGCGCTAAAAAAGACTCGGATCAAATCGATGCGGACAACCCGTCATTACAAGAATTAGAGCAGCGCTATATTATCAAAACCCTACAACGTTTCGATGGTAACCGCGAAGCAACCGCCAGCACGTTAGGAATCAACAAGTCGACACTGTGGCGAAAACTGCAAACACAGCGCGATCCAAACCCAGACGATTAAACATACAAAAAGTATGCTTACTATCGTCCAAATTGCAATTCGATATCATCCAAATCGTGCAAAGTGCACGACAAGAACAAGACTTAATCCAAAAATTAACTCGTAAGACTTTGATTTATAATAAAATATCAACATTTTGTGAAGTTGGCCTGATTACTGCTCTATATATAATGAATAAAATTATAATGCGAATTTGAGGAGCATAATTTATGGAACGTAGAACCTTTTTAAAGGGAACACTGGCCACCAGTACTGTAGCAATTGCTGCTGGGGCAGGCATGTTAAACCCACGTAATGTTTTAGCCGCTTGGCCAAAATCTGCATTCGAAGCTAAAAGTGTCAATGACGCTTTAAATTCTTTATTAGGAAGTTCAGAAACTTCTGCTTCGGGTGATATTAAGATTAAAGCACCGGACATTGCTGAAAATGGCGCAGTAGTACCTGTCACCATTACTTCCAGTATTTCTGGGATTGAATCTATCAGTATTGTGACTAAAAATAACGGCACACCATTAGCCGCTAACTTTAATATGGCTAGCAATGCTAAGGGCTTTATTTCAACACGTATTAAAATGGGTAAAACCTCAGACGTAGTTGCAGTAATCAAAGCGGGTGGCAAAAGCTACACTGCACAAAAAAACATCAAAGTAACCATCGGCGGTTGCGGCGGTTAATCCCTAATTAAGCGAGGAATAAATATCATGGCTAAAACAATTCGAATCCGTGCCAGCGCGAAAGGTGATACCACCACCGTGAAGGCTTTAATTACACACCCAATGGAAACTGGTCTTCGTAAGAATAAGAAAACCGGTAAAGTATTTCCTGCTGAGTACATTCAAGAAGTTAAATGTGAACACAATAGTTTAACGGTTATGACTGCTCAATGGGGACCTGCTATTTCTAAAAACCCTTACCTTTCGTTTCAATTTTCAGGCGCGAAAAAAGGCGACTCCGTTAAAATTAGCTGGGTTGACAACAAGGGCAAAAGTGATTCAATCTCTGCAAAAGTAAAGTAAGCTACTATTCAATTTAGGTTATTTTGTATAAAAGGTGAAACCATTCGTGGTTCCACCTTTTTTTATGCCACAACATTATATAACCTCACACCTTGATAACAATTACCTGTTAAAATAATATTTCACTAAAATACCGATAATTAAATATCATGACTGAATCAGAATTTAACGACAAAGTAGACGATACCCTCATTCAAATTGAAGACGCACTTGATAATTGTGATGCCGATATTGATTTTGAAACAGCAGCCGGCATTCTGACAATAACCATCGAAAGTAATCAGTCTAAGATTATAATCAATCGACAATTACCGTTATCACAATTATGGGTTGCAGCAAAATCCGGAGGATATCATTTTGAATTTGATGACGCGAGTCAATCGTGGTTGAATGATAATGATAAACAAGAGTTATTTGCGGCACTAAGCAAATATTGCACTGAACAAAGTGATGCAAGCATCACCCTCAGCAAAGACTAAATAAAACAAGAACAGGAATTATTCTCAATGGCATTATTACCCCACCTTAAAATTGGCTCAGACGATGCCGAATACAGTGTTATTTGGTTGCACGGTCTTGGCGCAGATGGTCATGATTTTGAACCAATAATACCCGAGTTAGAGTTATCATCAAGTTATAATATCCGTTTTATATTGCCTCACGCACCAAGCCAAGCCGTGACCATCAATGGGGGGGTTGAAATGCCAGCGTGGTATGACATCCTAGATGCTGCAAAAATTGATGCTCAACAAGATAGCAAAGGCATTCACCAAGCCGCAGGTTTTATAACAGCATTTATTGAAAGTGAAATATCACAAGGCGTGGTTGCTGAAAAGATTTTCTTAGCCGGGTTTTCGCAAGGAGGAGCTATCGCATTACAAACTGCTTTGCGTTACCCAAAAAAATTAGCCGGTATATTAGCCTTATCAACCTACCTGACACTACCCGATACATTAGAAAGTGAATTACACAGCGCCAATAAAAATATTCCAATACTAATGACTCACGGCGAATTTGATCCGGTAATCCCAATCGCCATTGGACAGTATTCCCGTGAGTTAATTGAAAAACAAGGAGTGAAAGTTCAATGGCGGCAATATCCAATGGAACACGCTGTCATTCCTGAAGAAATATCGGATATTTCAAATTGGTTTAAAGAAACCATCGCTAGGATTTAATCTTTGGCTGACTTATTACTTAAACCTGAGGTTTGTATCAAAATAACCGTCATTCCGCTAGGTCTTTTGAGCCAAAATCTAATTAAAACATCAAGATTATCAAGTTACCTTAAAAATATTCTTATACCGAGCTGAGGTTACTTAACCCACACTAGCAATCGATTATTCGCGGGCATTTCATAATCGTGTTTTAAAATCATGTCGTTTTCATACGCTAGAAAATTTAATTTTTCAAATTCACGAATACCACTATTAGGATCACGATCCTTTAACCACGCATCAAAATTTCGGTTACTATCACTGGTATAATCACCATTATAATTAAAGGGGCCATACAAACAAAAAATTCCACCCTTGCGCAATGTTTTTGCCACACCACACATCATCTGGACCACACTAGGCCAATCCATAATGTGCGCCGTATTGGCACTATATATTGCACACACAGCTTCATCCAACCACTGCTGTTGATTCACATCGATTAATAATGGCCCTTCAATATTGCCATCAGTGCATTCAACTAACCACTGTTTAATTGCATCGTGATTTTCACTCAAATCAGATGTTATCCAATGAAGATGTTGTAATTTACTAGCCATAAAAACCGCATGCTGGCCTGTGCCACTGCCAATTTCCAATACCGTTTCAATATCAGCTAATTCTTGCTCTAATACAGCTAAAATTGGCGCTTTATTTTGTTCACAAGACTCAGAATAAGGTTTCATCGTTAATTATGGTTAATTAAATTTAAAATAACTCGACTTTTATATAAAGTTAATTAAGAATCTATCATACTTTTGAGTACAAAATTTAAATTTTCTTCAATTTGTTTTTTATAGTTTAGATAATGTACTGTTTGAACATTTCTTAGTGAACTACCCAATAATGATTTAGATATATCAACATCGGTAATATACACCGAATATAACTTTTTACTCTTGCGGTAACGTAAGATATATTCAATGACACATAAATACAATCGTCGACCGTATTCAATTGTTGTAAATTCCTGGTCTCCAACATAAATACTAAAAACCGGCTTGCTATTAAATAAATCACCAATAACTTGTAAACTAACAAAATCTTTTTCAGTGGGAAATCGATTAATCGCTTCTTTATGAATCGACCATACCCCGGTTCGAGATTTATTTAGTTGAAACATTTCATGTTCCTTAACATTATAATCAACACCAATTTCATTTGCTAAAAAAATCATGCGTTTATTAATAGAATCAAAAAATCGTTGATATTGATTCACGATACTAGCAGCATTATGAAATTGTGTTTTATTGGTAAACAGGGCCCCTTTTTCATCTAAAATATACAAAATAACTTCTTTGCCACTAACATAATAAAATAATTGAATTGCGTGTATTTTATTGTGTTGGTATAGCAATGGTAAGACACTATCACCTAAAGTCATTCTATCAAATACCACCGGGCTATAATGTCCAAGAGGGGTATTTAATGATTGCAATAATTCATCCATAGAGTCTACCCGCTCACTCACAAAACTATCATTATTTAATTTAATAACAAAATAACTTTTCTCAACGCCCAAAACAAACCGGGTATTTTTATGCCGGATGTCATCATAAAAGCACGAAATAATATTATCAAATACGCCTTCAACCCGGCTGGCAATAGCATTGCCCCTTAAAGAAGAGAAACTAACGGCATTGATTGCAGGTGGCCGCCGACCATGAGATGGAGGTGACCACAAAATATAATCCCTAAGGCAATCCAGCAAACCTTGAACCCCATAATAACGATAAGTTAAAACTTCATGCCAACTGGTTACAATCACCTGATCGATACTCAATGCCAAATTTTCAGATAAACCACCATATTGCAACGAATCAGTACGACTACTCGCCAAGTGTTCACCGCGCTTCGTTCTAGTGGAAAATGGATCCAAGCCAACATTAATAAAGGATCCAATTGCACGAATGCTTGATGCCTGTCTAAAATCTTCAAAAGATGAACCTTGATTAATAGTCGCTTCAAACATGTGTTTCATATGATCAAAAATAGAACGTATTTCACGATTACTTAAATCACTACCATCACTGTATAATGCAACAATGGTTTGAGGGCTAAATATTTTATTAAAATAACACCAGGCGCATAATTCAATTAAACTGTGTGCGACTTTTAATGGTTCATGATTGGTCAGATCATTTTCAATCAAAGCACCATGATAAGCTGTCCATTTTTCGGCATCATCATCGGTTAAACGTCTAGAAATAGTTAAATGGTCTTCATATAGTTGCTTGGTAATTCCCTTATACACTATTTCAACTTTGCCGGCCTTTCTTTCAAAAGCAGCATATATTTTTCTTCCTAGAACATTAAGATCCGAAGGTTTGATTCTGGCCATTGTTTCAGAATTTTCACGAGCAAAATTGGATAGCGCTCGATAACTAGTCGTTAAATCTTTAATTATTTCATAGCGTTCATTTGTTACAGCACGTAATTTCCAATTTTCAAGATTGTCGAGTTTTTCAATATACGAACTTGTCCATTGCCACTTATTAACTAGGTATAACATTTTGTCCAGTTTAAAATCGTGTAAATTTTTCTTATTCGATGCAGCTAGTTTAATATTGACCTTGATATAAAAACTTCGTCTAAGTAACTCTAAGCGCTCAGCGTCTGACTCTTTATGCAAATATTTTTC
>VAPL010166572.1_pt1 | contig 12147 bp, 12 predicted proteins | sample 3395061 | NCBI WGS metagenome assembly VAPL01 (sample SAMN08290444, study PRJNA428436) | hydrothermal vent metagenome | isolation source: Deep-sea hydrothermal vent chimney 2 | place: Pacific Ocean: Juan De Fuca Ridge | depth 2182 m m
ACCCATCAATACAATGTTGACGAACCACCAACCGAACGCAAACCCGCACAAACACCGATTCTCGTTGCCGGTTGCATAGTTTATCCTATAGGTATCACGGGCACCTCAGCTTAGGTCACCTGTGCGGCGCAAAGGTTCCCGCCGACGCGCCATCGGCACCGACATCATTTACAAGGAGCACGACCCCCATGGTCTCCGAAAAGATCGATCTGGCCCAGTTTCTCAACCAGCAGTACCTGTGCGAGTCCCTGACCATCAAAGAAGTCACCACCCTCATCGACTACACCGAACTGGTGATCTTCGACAAGGGCGACGTTATCGCCGATATCGGCGACGTGGGCGAGGCACTGTATTTCGTCATCAAGGGCGAAGCCGCGCTGTTCGTCGGTGAGCAGACCGAAAGCCAGGTGGGCCTAATCCACGCCGGCGAGCTGATGGGCGAGATGTCCTTCTTCGATCGCAAACCGCGATCCGTGCGCGCCCGCGCCATGAAGGACGACACCCAGCTGTTGAAGCTGTCCCGCGCCATGTACAAGCGCCTGCGCGTGGAACATCCGTATATCACCGTGAACCTGCTGGAACACGCCATCGTCAGCCTCGACCACCTGTTCCGTCAGGCCAGTAACGACCTCTCCAGCCTGTCCAGCTACTTCAACATGCCAGGCCGGAAATAGCCGGCCGGCCCCGCAAGCGGACAAACAAAAAGGCCACCGTGTCCCGCACGGAGGCCTTTTGAATGCCCGCCCGAAGGCGTCAACCCGTCTATTTGTCCAGCGTCGCCAGGTATTCGGAGACGGCGGCGATATCCTTGTCAGACATCTTCGCCGCCACGCCCTGCATGATGCCATTCACATCATTGGTACGAGCCTCGGTGCGAAAATCATTCAACGCTTTGCTGGTGTAGCCTGCCTTCTGGCCGGCCAGACGTGGGAAGCCCGCCGGGTCATTACCTACCGCGTTGGGGCCGTGGCAGCCCGCGCACGACGGCACGTTGGTGTAACGATTGCCACCCACGTACAGTTTACGGCCCTTGCTATTGCTTTTTCCTTCCTCGGCCTTGGTCTTCTGGCTGCTGAAATAGGCCACGATGTCGGCAATATCTTCTTCCGACAAGCCCTCGACCATGCTGGTCATGGTCTCATCCTTGCGAGCACCGGTCTGGTAGTCACGCAACTGCTTGCTGAGATAGCTGGGAACCTGCCCGGCCAGGCTCGGCCATTCGGGAGTGAAGCTGTTGCCATCCGGACCGTGACAGCCCTGGCACATGGCAGACTTCTCCTGCCCGGCGGCAGGATCACCCACAGCGGTGGCGTTTGCACTAAAACCCAGCAGCATACAGAGCGCGAGATGCGACCCTTTCATAACGTTGATCTCCTAAATTAAAGATGAAATTAAAACCAGAAAACAATCTATGAGTAATTTTGGATCAGCCTAGGCCAAAGGCCCTTCGGACTTAGAATGGCTTTCCTCGCTACGATCACCTAAGTCCGGGAAATTCCGAATGGTTACCTTCAAAAAAGGCCGCAATATCTTCGATTTCCTGATCGGACAGAGACGCCGCCATCCCGTTCATAATGGGATCCTTGCGAGCGCCACTGCGGAAGTCCTTGAGCTGTTTCACCAGATACTTGGCATGTTGGCCCGCCAGTATGGGGTACGTCGGATTGGTGCTCACGCCCCCCTTGCCGTGGCATATCTGGCACGCACGAGCCTTGCTCTTGCCGGCCACCGCATCACCGGCGGCCTGGGCTGAACCCACGGCCAGCAAGGCCAGCAGAAGAAAAAGCTGAACACACCATCGCTTTATGTTTTTCTTCGTCATTCCCGCATTCCACGCCTAGTCCGGCTCTGCTACAGTGTCCACCCCATACCCGATGGGCCGGCGGGTGAGCCGCGGCAACAACGCCAGCAACCCAACGGGCCGGAAGATGTGGACAATGGCAGACCGTTTCGACTCCCCCCCTCAACGACCACCAGAATTCAATAGTCGCTTAGGTTATTGCAGCTTTTGCCAAATTGCCAATTTATAATCCTAGGATAATGGTAATCCCGCGTTAACACCGCCAGAACCCCCGAGCCCTCCATGCCACAGATTACGCCACAAAAAAACCCTATCTACCAGCACGCCCGCTTCCTCACCAGTGCCGCACAACTCACCCAACTGCCGCCCGACGAGGGCTTCGAAGTGGCCTTTGCCGGACGCTCCAATGCCGGCAAGTCCAGCGCTCTGAACCGCATTACTCGGCAAAAATCCCTGGCACGCACCAGTAAAACACCGGGGCGTACCCAGCTGATCAATTTTTTCATCCTGGATGACGAGCGCCGCTTGGTCGACCTGCCAGGCTATGGCTATGCCAAGGTCGCCGAGGTCATCAAGCGGCGCTGGCAGGAAACCATGGAAAATTACCTCTCCAGCCGCCAGTCGCTGCAGGGCCTGATATTGCTCATGGATGTCCGCCACCCCCTGCGCGACATCGACCAACAGTTACTCAGTTGGTGCTGGCATGTCGGCATGCCGGTACATGTCTTGCTCACCAAGGCCGACAAGCTCAAGCGCGGTCCGGCACAGGCTACCCTGCTGAAGCTACGCGACGAACTGAACCGGCTGGCACCGGCCGGCAGCACCAGCGTGCAACTGTTCTCAGCCCTCAAGGGCACCGGGGTCGAGGAAGTTCAGGACAGGCTGGATCACTGGCTGCAGCTGGCAGCGGCGGATACGGAAGAACAATAACGACAGTCAGACAGTCAAATAGTGACAGGCAAAAAAAACCCCGGTGTCCCTCTTGGGAGGGGTGGACACCGGGGTCAATACCCGGCAATTGGGGGCGCCGGGGCTTGAATACCCGCTAGGGAGGAGGAGCGGGGAGGAGCGCTCAGCGCTCACTCGTATAGTATGACGGCCGATGGCAAAAAAAGTTTCGCCCCCGGCAAAAGTTTTTTTGCGGTCGGCTTTGTCAGTGCGCCTCATCCCAGTTGATCCCCACCCCCGATTCCACCACCAGCGGCACCCGCAGTTCGGCCACCCCGGTCATGCAGCGCTCGATCGCCGCCTGCGCCTCAGCCACCCGGTCCTCATGAACCTCGAACACCAGCTCATCGTGCACCTGCATGATCAGCGTCACGTCCAGTTCGGTCTCACCGATCCAGCGGTGGGTCTCGATCATGGCGAGCTTGATAATGTCCGCTGCGGTGCCCTGCATGGGCGCATTGATGGCGGTGCGCTCGGCGTACTGACGGCGCTGGCCGTTGCGATGGTTGATCTCGGGCAGGTACAGGCGCCGGCCGAACACCGTCTCCACGTAGCCCAGCTCGCGGGCGCTCTCGCGGGTGCGGTCCATGAAGGCCTTGACGCCGGGGTAGCGCTCGAAATAGAGGTCGACATATTCCTGCGCGGCATTGCGTGGGATACCCAGCTGGCGCGCCAGGCCGAAGGCCGACATGCCGTAGATGAGGCCGAAGTTGATGGCCTTGGCGCTGCGCCGCTGCTCTCCGGTGACCTCCCCCAGCGGCACGCCGAAGACCTCGGCGGCGGTGGCGCGGTGGATGTCCTCGCCCTGGGCGAAGGCGCACAACAGGCCCTCATCACCGGACAGGTGCGCCATGATGCGCAGCTCGATCTGCGAATAGTCAGCGGCGAGGATCTTGTGCCCCGGCGGCGCGATGAAGGCCTGACGGATACGCCGTCCTTCGGCGGTGCGCACCGGAATGTTCTGCAAATTGGGATCAGACGATGACAGCCGCCCGGTACTGGCCACCGCCTGGTGATAAGAGGTATGCACACGGCCGGTATCGGGATCGATACGCTTCGGCAATTTGTCCGTATAGGTCGACTTGAGCTTGGACAGACTGCGGTAATCGAGGATCAGGCGCGGCAAGGGGTAATCCAGGGCCAGCTCCGCCAGCACCTCTTCCGCCGTGGAGGGCGCGCCCTTGGGGGTCTTCTTCAACACCGGCAGACCCAGTTTGTCGAACAGGATGGCCTGAATCTGTTTCGGCGAGCCGAGATTGAACTCCTCTCCCGCCACCGCGTAAGCCTCCTGCTCGATCTCCTGCATACGCGCCGCCAGCTCCTCACTCTGTCGCACCAGCATCCCGGCGTCCACCAGCACGCCGGTACGCTCCATGTCCGAGAGCACCGGGATCAACGGCATTTCAATGTCGCGGAACAACGCTGCCAGCTTCGGCTCAGCCGTGAGCTTGGGCCACAGCACCTGATGCAGACGCAAGGTGATGTCGGCGTCCTCCGCCGCGTAGGGCCCGGCGGTGGCAATGGGCACCTGGTCGAAGCTCACCTGCTTGGCGCCCTTGCCGGCCACGGTCTCGTAGCTGATCGTCTTGCGGTTCAGGTACTTGAGGGCCAGCGAATCCATGTCGTGACGCGAAGCGGTGCTGTCCAGCACATAGGATTCGAGCATGGTATCGAAGGCCATGCCGCGCAGGGTGATGCCATAATTGAGCAACACGTTGCGGTCATATTTGAGGTTCTGCCCCAGCGTGGCTTTGTGCGGGTCTTCCAGCAGCGGGCGCAACTGTTCCAGTACCCAGTCACGATCGAGCTGTTTGCCGCCCACGGGGTCGTCGTGAGCCACCGGCACATAGGCCGCCTCGCCCGGCTCCACCGCAAACGACACACCGACCACCTGTGCCTGCATATAGTCGAGGCTGGTGGTCTCGGTGTCGAAGGCAAACAGCTCAGCGGCTTGCAGACGCCCCAGCCAAGCGGTGAATGCCTCGCGATCCTGCACAATCTGGTAGTCGGTGTCGCTGTTCTTGTCGCCATCCTCCGGGGCATCGTCCTCATCGCTGGACAACAGCTCCGACAGCCAGGTTCTGAATTCCAGGTCGCCCACCAGCTTGGTCAGGCGCTCTTTCTCCGGCGCCTGCACGGTGAAGGACTCCGGCCCGCCCGGCAACGGCACGTCGCACTTGATGGTGGCCAGCTGCCGCGACAGGGGCAGCTGATCCAGCGAGGCGCGCAGACTCTCACCCACCTTGCCCTTGATCTCATCGGCGTGGGCAACGATCTCGTCCAGGCTGCCGTACTGCTTGAGCCACTTTACCGCCGTCTTCGGCCCCACCTTGGGCACGCCTGGGATATTGTCCGAGGTATCACCCACCAGGGCCAGATAATCGATGATGCGCTCCGGCGGGATGCCGAACTTTTCCTCCACACCCGGCACGTCCAGAGTGGTGTTGTCCATGGTATTGACCAGGGTGACGTGCCCGTTGACCAGCTGAGCCATGTCCTTGTCGCCGGTGGAAATCAGCGTATCCATACCGGCCTCCGCAGCCTGCGCGGCCAGGGTGCCGATGACGTCATCCGCCTCCACGCCATCGACCACCAACATCGGCAGGCCCATGGCCTGCACCAGCTCGTGGAGCAGCTCAATCTGGCTGCGCAGCTCGTCGGGCATGGGCGGCCGGTTGGCCTTGTAGTCGGCGTACAGGTCGTCGCGAAAGGTCTTGCCCTTGGCGTCGAAGACCACCACCATCCGCTCCGGCTGGTAGTCCTTGAGCAGTCGCCGCAGCATATTGGCGACGCCGTAGATGGCGCCCGTGTGCTGGCCGCTGGACGTACTCAGCGACGGCAGGGCATGAAAGGCGCGGTACAGATAGGACGAGCCATCGACGAGGATCAGGTGGGGTTTTTGGGTCATGGTGTGTGCGGGCTTGGACGAGTTGGAATGGGATGGGGTAGACTTGAGGCACACTTCTATAGTGCCCTGAATCATATTGCAGAACGATTATCCCATGTTTAAACCCGGAACACGCCCCCCTTGCCGTACATTGCTCACTGTCGGCCTGTTTTATTGTGCCAGTGCATGGCTGACCTCCGCCTTTGCCGCCAGCCCGGAGCAGACCGAGTCAGAGGACGAAGACAACGCCGAAAATGGCGTTATTATTCAGTCTCCCGACCAAAAAACCATCAACGAGTACCGCATCAACGGCAAGTTGTACATGATCCGCATCACCCCGGAAAAGGGCGCTCCCTACTACCTGGTCGATGCCGACGGCGACGGCGACCTGGAAACGCGCACCAATGAGCTGGCCCCCGATTTCCTCATCCCTTCCTGGGTCATTTTCAGCTGGTAACCCTGCCGATCACAGTGAAACTGAACACACACTGAACTTGACAGCATCTTTTCCCGATGGCATAAAGCCGCCTTGGGTTTTGCTGTACGCGACTTCAGCACTCAGGAATCCCAAAGCCAGGAGAGATGACCGGCACGACGAAGGCCGCGCATCATACGCTACTCCAAAACATAAAACTGGGGAGGGGGAAAGCAGAGCAATGCCTTGCTCGCAGTTCCATTCCTGCCTACATTAATATCAAGGGGAATACCAATGAATGCAAAATGGTTGATTGCGCCTGTCGCTGCTGCTGCACTGTTCGTTTCTGGTCAGGCTTCTGCCGACCTGGATCTGGCCAAGAAGAGCGGTTGCCTGGCTTGCCACGGCATTGAGAAAAAGATTGTCGGTCCATCCTGGAAGGATGTCGCCGCCAAGTACAAGGGCGATGCTGGCGCCCGTGACCTGCTGATCGGCAAGGTCAAGAAGGGCGGCAAGGGCACCTGGGGTCCGGCTCCGATGCCTCCCTACTCACCACGTGTTAGCGATGCCAACATCGAAAAACTGGTGGATTTCATCATCGGTCTCTAAACCCGGAACTGCCTGATGGCAATAAAAAAGGCCGACACCTTTTGTCGGCCTTTTTTATTATCCCTACCTCCCGGATTCCACCTAACATGCAGACACCGTAAACCGTCCACCGCAACATGCAAAACCTTCTCATCACACCCCCGAGCCCCGATTTATACACAATCCAATGAAATCCCGCACAACCTCTGACACATCTGCCGGGAAAATGCCCCCTAACAGCTATTGACAATGCTAACCTGTTGTAATGTATAGACTTGTTCTGGCGTTTAAATTTTGACCAATCCAACGTAATTCCAGCACTCACAAGCCTTGTGGGCCTTTCCCCCCATTTTATGCACAAAGTTATCCACAGTTTTTGTGGATAAACACACATCTGTCATATCACCCAACCAGTTAGCACCCAGATGCTAGAATCAATATTAAGTTTAGTGCCTAACTATCTCGCCACCAAAATCAGAACCCGAGAAACTGACATGCCTGACTGGGCGACCATTAACCGACATATCAGCAAAGTCACGGGGCAGATCTTCACCACCCATGATGCGCAGGCCGTGAGTGGCGGCTGCATCAATTCGGCCTACACTCTGAGCGACGCAAGCCGCACATTTTTCGTCAAACTCAATCATGCCTCCCGGCTCGATATGTTCGAGGCCGAGGCCGCAGGACTGAATGACATTCTGCACAGCCACAGCGTTCACGCTCCGGTACCGCTATGTCAGGGCATTGCCGCAGATGAGGCCTATCTGGTACTTGAATATCTGCCGCTGGGTGGCCGGGGCAGCACCGGGCAGCTGGGTCGGGAGCTGGCGCAGATGCACCGCAGCCAGCATGACCACTTCGGTTGGCGCCGCGACAACACCATCGGCGCCACCCCGCAGATCAACACGGCCGAAGATGACTGGGCCCGCTTCTGGCAGCAACACCGCCTGGGCTATCAACTGCAACTGGCGGCACACAACGGCGCACGCATCGGCCCGCAGGGCGAGCAGTTGTTGATACGTGTCCCCGAGTTTTTCAGCGACTACCAGCCGCGCCCCAGCCTGCTGCACGGCGACCTGTGGTCCGGTAACGCCGCCTTCACCGAGAGCGGCCAACCGGTCATCTTCGACCCGGCCGTCTATTATGGCGATCGCGAGGCCGATCTGGCCATGACCGAGCTGTTCGGCGGCTTCCCGGCCGCTTTCTATGCCGCCTATGGAGAGGCCTGGCCGCTGGATCCCGGCTATGCGACCCGCAAGACTCTCTACAACCTCTACCACATCCTCAACCACTTCAACCTGTTCAGCGGTGGCTATCTCGATCAGGCGCGCCGCATGATCGCGCAATTACTGAGCGAAGTACGCTGACATCCGCCATTGGGCGCATTAGAATGAGAGGATCCACCGACTCGACCCACAGGGAGCCATGCCCACCACCCTCATCCACAGTGCCGAACTGACAACCGATCAGCGCGTTACCCTGAGTAAACGCTTGGTGGGCGAACTGCAGGACTGCGGTGGCCACTTCCGCATCCAGCACGCCAGCACGCCGGATCACGCGGCGCTGGAGGCCCTGCGCGCCGAACTGCATCTGGACATCAATACCCTGCCCGCCGATTTCGACCCGGCCAGCGTCGGCCTGTTGATCACGGACATGGACTCCACCCTCATCAGCATCGAGTGCGTGGATGAAATCGCCGACTTTGTCGGCGTCAAACCACAGGTGGCCGCCATCACCGAGGCCGCCATGCGCGGTGAGATCAACTTCGAAGCCTCACTGCGCCAGCGCGTCGCGCTGCTGGAGGGGCTCAGCACATCGGCCCTGCAGCAGGTGTACGATGACCGCCTGCGTCTCAACCCGGGCGCGGAAACCCTGATCGACGGCCTCAAGGCCCGTGGTATCAAGCTGGCCCTGGTCTCCGGCGGCTTCACCTTTTTTACCGACCGCCTGAAGACACGCCTGGGGCTGGATTTCACCCTCGCCAACGTGCTGGCAGAGAAGGACAGTAAGCTGCTGGGTTCGGTGGAGGGCGCCATCGTCGGCGCCGAGACCAAGGCCACCTACCTCACCGCCCTGTGCCACGAGCTGGAGATCCATCCCGCACAGGTGGTGGCCATAGGTGACGGCGCCAACGATCTGAAAATGCTTGCCGTAGCCGGGCTTGGCGTGGCCTATCACGCCAAGCCCGCGGTGCGCGCCCAGGCCGACGCCGCCCTCCATCACCGCGGCCTGGATGCCGTGCTGGACATGCTCTGGACCGGAGAAAACAGCTGATGCGCCGCCGGCACATCGGCACAACCTTGGTCAGCCTCGGCCTGCTGGCCAGCGCCGGCCTCACCCAGGCACAACCCTTTGGCGTCTTCGACGTGCGCGCCGCCGGCATGGGCGGGGTCGGTGTGGCCACCGGCGCCCGTTATGCCACCTTCAACAACCCGGCCCTGCTGACCACCGCCGACGAACAGCGCGAGTGGTTTCTGATGGCGCCCGGCATTGGCCGCCAGCGCGGCGATCCCAACGGCCTGAAAGACAACCTGGCCGCCTTCAAACAAGCCGCCAATACCCTGGACGCCAGCCCCACCATCGCCAACCGGGATGCCGCACTGGCCAGTCTCAATGCCATGGGCGGCGACATCTACCAGGAAAGCGGCAACAGCGCCATCCTGCTCGCCATCCCCAGTCGCCTCCTCAGCGGCGCAGCCTATATACACATCTATGACTGGGCCAATGCACGCGCCAGCATTGCGGGCGATAACCTGACTGATCCCACCAACCCCCAGTACGCCTCCCGTATCGAGCACCGTGGCGCCCAGGTGCTGGAAAACGGCATCACCGCCGCCAAGTCCATCAGTGGCACCGGCTGGCGCCGCCAGCTGGCGGTGGGCTTTAACGTCAAATTTCTCTTTATCGAGGGTTATGGCTACAGCGAGGATGTCCGTGATGCCAAGACCCGTATTGACCGCAACCAGTACAGCAGCAGTGCAGCCTTCAACCTGGATATCGGCGTGCTGAAAGAGTTCGGCGTCTGGAAACTGGGCCTGATGGCCAAGAACCTGCTTTCCGGCAGCTTCGAATATGGCGATACGGGCGACTACTTCGACATCGCCCCGCAGCTGCGCGCCGGCTTTGCCTATCAGAGCCGGCGTACGGTGTTCGAACTCGACCTCGACCTGACGCGAAACCAGGCCGCCGGCTTCGACTCCGTCACCCAGATGGCCGCACTGGGCGTGGAATTCAAACCCTGGCGCTGGCTCGCCCTGCGCAGCGGCTATCAGCAAAATCTGCTCGGCACCCAGGTCGGTACCGCATCACTCGGGTTGGGCGCTGCCTTTGGTTTGCTGACGCTCGGCATTGCCGTTTCACACAGTGAGGAACAGGACGGCGCTCACGCACAGCTCGGCTTCCAATTCTGAACCACACAAAAAACCCCGCGGCGTCGCCACCGCAGGGTTTTTTATACGCCGAAAAAGTAATCAGAAAGACAACTCAAGCCCCATATTGAGCATCGCGCCACGAGGCACGGTGGTGCCATCGATAGTGACATCGTTCAGCGCCAGGGCCAGATCAACATTGAAAACCTTGAACAGGGTGGCGCCCAGGGTGGCGTAGTTCATTTTCTCTCCGGCCAGATTGCCGCGATAACCGACACGGGCACCTGGAATCCACCAGCTGTCGGTCAAATAGGCCGCGCTCAGCGTCGCCCACTGATAGTCGTCACCGAGCGGGTCGGGAACCGCATTGGCGTCCAGCCCGGCGTTGAAGGCCCAACGACGATTGCTGGAGAACAACGCCGCCTCCAACTTGAGCTGGGCCTCCATGGTGTAGACGTACTCCTCGGCCAGCAGGCGGGCGATGGGGCCGGCCGAATAGCCACTGACATCCAAGCCGGGAAAGGTAAAGCTGGGCGCATTGATATTCATCACCGTCGCGCCCAAGCGGTAATTCTCGCTGACCCACAAGACCCCCAGATCGAGCCCAAGATTGCTGTCGTAATTAAACTCGGCGTCACGGATATCCTGAAACAGCTGCTCGGCATCGGTCAGATTACCCAGCCGGGTTGCCACCTGTGTCAGACCCAAGCGGTAGTACTTGGCACGCAAGCCACCAAACAGGGCGCCCTGTTCACGCTTCATCAACTGCCGGCTGTAGCCGAGGGCAAGCTCACCGATACCGGCGGCGCGGGTCAGTAATGTGGTGTTATTGTTCACCTTCAGGGTCTGTGCGTTGAGATCAAGGGTCACTTCACCCAGATTCAGCACCGTGTCTCCATTCAGTAACTGGTTCTGGACATCGGCAAAGTCGATATCGATATTGTCATTCAGCCCAGAGGCCTTTGTAACGACTGAGGCATTGGCATCAAACACCAGGGCGCCACCGAGAAAATCGTTACCCACCACCACCGGCATCAGGGGTAGATTCATGGAACCAAAGACCTTGGCGTAGCCATCGGCGGCCACCATGGAAAGCACGCTATTGAGATCAACCACCGGTACCTCGATGGCCTGTTGAACAGCAGCGATAAACTGATTCACATCCGTGGGGTTATTCGGATTCCCGGTAAACGTCGGCACGGTCACCGCCAGTCCATCGGAATAGGCCTTGGCCTTTTCATCGATGATATTGAAGATATTGTCCACTTGGCCGTATTCGATGCCGATCCCGATGTTGCTGATAATCCCGAACTGCACATGCGTTCCGTCACGCTCCAGCTGCACGGCACTGGCGGCAGGATTGGTGATATCCGACATGATGGACTGGCCGTTGCTGACATCACCTGAGGTCAGATTGGAACCTGGCGGATGGTAGACCGGTGCAGCGTGGGCTGCCGATACCGCAACAGTCAGCACCAGGGTACAGAGCAAGCGTTTCATGTAAATCTCCATTGAATAAGCAGGCATCTTGACATCGGCAAGCCAATCGACCCCTGCAAGCCACAACTTTAGTCGCCACAGTAATCTGTTGATAGCCTGTGGCGATACACAGACTAGCTGATCCATGAGCGGCCCGCACAGGAAACCCCACAAGATGCCGGAGCCAAAACGCGAACAGACACTGCAGCGCGTGCACAAACACCTGCAGAAAATAGGCGGCATGCCCATCTTCAGTGCCAGCGACCACCAGGTCAGAGCCGACCCCGATGCCATGGCCCTGGCCCTGGCGGTGAAAATCCTCAAGGACGGCTTAGTGCCAAGGTATTGAAGCTGACCAATCCCCCCCCCTGCACCATCGACGAAGAGGCGCAACGCAATTTCCGACAGCTGGCGGCCCAGGCGCAGTTGGCCCTGCAGATGCGCTGAGGTCGGTGACAGGCCAGAGTGAGCCATACCCGCGATGGTTATATTCCTTGCCGCTGAAGGTGCTATTTCAAATGTTGTGGGAGTGCCTTCAGCCGCGATTAAAGGCTGGATTTATTCGTGGCTGAAGCCACTCCCACAAATTTATCGTTTTTCCGTCCAGTCAATGGCAAGCATAGCTACCTTCAAGCAAGGCAAGCCGGCAGACGGCACGGAT
>VAPL010449874.1_pt1 | contig 12147 bp, 12 predicted proteins | sample 3395061 | NCBI WGS metagenome assembly VAPL01 (sample SAMN08290444, study PRJNA428436) | hydrothermal vent metagenome | isolation source: Deep-sea hydrothermal vent chimney 2 | place: Pacific Ocean: Juan De Fuca Ridge | depth 2182 m m
TCGTTATCGTCTATTTGGCCTGTATTGTTGCCATAGGAATTCCCATTATGATCGCAGAAAGTATGATGGGAAGAAGAGGGCGGCAAAGCCCTATTAATACCCTGGAAATGCTATCAACAGAAGCAAATGCAAATAAAAATTGGCATTACCTCGGCTGGCTGGGAGTTACTGCGGGCGTTTTGATTTTATCGTATTACAGTGTTATTGCGGGTTGGGCTAGTGCCTATGTATTTAAAGCATTTTTTGGTGGATTTTCATCAGATGCAACAGTAGTTAAAGAAACTTTTGATAATTTACTTGCCAGTCCAGTCCAGTTGGTCTTTTGGCATACTGCTTTTTTGGTTGCCACCATGAGTGTTGTAATGCGAGGTGTTAAAGGTGGACTAGAGAAAGCGGTGCGGTTTTTTATGCCAGTATTATTTGCATTATTAGTTCTATTAGTCGGTTATGCCATGACGACAGGAGAAGCTTATTTTAAAGGGCTGAGGTTTCTTTTTAGTCCAGATTTTAGTGAAATTGATAGTGATGCGGTCTTAACCGCTATGGGACATGCTTTTTTTACTTTAGGGTTAGGTATGGGGGCAATTATGGTTTATGGGTCATATTTGCCTAAGGGCGTTTCTATTGCTAAAACTAGTTTGTATATTGCAGGGGCAGATACTGTGGTAGCTATGTTAGCAGGTATTGCTATTTTTCCGCTTGTCTTTGCTAATGGACTAGAACCTAGTGCCGGCCCAGGACTGATTTTTCAATCGTTACCTATTGCATTTGGAAATATGACAGGAGGCTGGTTGTTTGGTGTCTTGTTTTTTGTTTTATTGGTTTTTGCAGCATTAACCTCTGCAATTTCATTGATTGAGCCTCTTGTTGCATGGCTTGTAGAAAATAAAAACTTTACTCGTACTAAAGCTAGTATTGTAAGTGGACTGGGTGTCTGGGTATTGGGGGTGAGTGTTGCATTATCATTTAATGTTTGGTCAGGATTTAAACTTTTTGATAAAACAATTTTTGATTTACTGGATTATTTAACTGCAAATCTAATGCTACCTATTGGCGGTCTTGGTATAGCAATATTTTCTGGGTGGGTAATGCATAAGAAGCATGTGAGTGCTGAATTAGACCTTCCCTATTTTCCATTTAAGGTATGGGGTATTCTCATTAGGTATATTGCACCTGGCGCTGTATTTTTAGTGCTTTTAGATGTGATAGGCATAATTTAATGACTCAAGTCAAAAAAAGTGCCTTAGTCAAGGTTTCAGCTAAACAGATGTTTGATTTAGTCAGAGATATAGAATCATACCCAGAGTTTTTACCGTGGTGTAGTGGAAGTAAAATTCTAAAAAAAGAAGGGGATATTGTTGAAGCAGAATTAAAAATATCTAAAGCTGGTTTTAATAAATTATTTTCAACAAGTAATCGAAGTGTAGGAAATGAACAGTTATTTATGACTTTGTTAGACGGCCCTTTTTCATCACTGGATGGTGTTTGGAACTTTCTGCCATTACGAGAAGATGCTAGTAAAATTTCATTAGATTTAGACTTTGAAATTAATGGCAGATTTACTAGTCTAGCACTTGGAGTCGTTTTTAATCAAATATGTAATACCATGGTAAGCTCTTTTACTGATCGGGCTAAGCAACTGTATAATTGATCATGGATATTGAAGTGGCTTTTGCAACTCCCGATAAGCAAGTATGCATCCCTATTAAGTTGAAAGAAGTTATTTGTGTACAAGAGGCAATTGTTTTATCGGGGATAAAAGATCAATTCTCCGAAATTGATCTTTCTAAAATGAAAGTTGGAATTTTTGGGAAAGTGTGTGATATAAAAAAAATGGTTTCTCAAGGCGATAGAGTGGAGATCTATCGTTCGTTATTATGTCATCCAATGGATGCAAGACGAAACCGGGCACTTAAATAACTAGGTTTTTACCGCAAATATTTTTTGTAGTCTTTTAGAATTCATTATCATTGATACCTTCCTGACTAGTATTCCTATTACGGATAGTTTTTTTAGCATCTTTTGAGAAAGCTTTGTCGTCATCTTTAGATCTATTTTTGGGTTCTGTAGAGGAAAAAACTGATGTTATTTTTTCCCAAAGTGTTTTGTCTAGGTCGCGGGGAGGCACATTAACCGTCGTTTCTTTTGATTTTTTATTGGCATTTAAGCTGCTTGGCCTAAAATCACCTTTTATGCCTGATAGTTTTTCATCCTTAAAAAACAAAGAAAGTCTTTTTTGTTTTCTTTGTTCGCCATCTAGTTGTTCGGAATAAATATAATCCCAGCGTTGTTCATGGAAAACATCAACCAGCATAGAGGAGCCCATAACATATAAAACCTGTCGTTTAGTCATGTCGGGTTTGAGTTGATCAATCATATCTTGATTAATTACATTACCCTGCTGAATATCTAAAGTATAGACACCAGGAAGGTTTTCCATAATGGTCGTGCAGGAAGATAACGTAATACTTAAAAATATAATAGGTGGGTAAATAGATTTTCTCATGTTTTTTTGAAATTAAATGACAGAGATTGGTCGTATAGGGAAAATGATACCGTATGTTTGAAAAATAATCCCATAAAAGTATCAACAGCATGCATCAAAAAAAGTTACAATTGATTGTTTTTGTGATTCTGTGGATAACTATTGATGAATTTTCAGTTTAAGTGACGTTGGATTCACTTTAATGATAATTTGCTTTTTTTAGAAATAAAACTTCACGAATGGGTGATGGAACTGTTTAAACCTTACAGTGTCTATGATTCAATAAATTGATAATCTATAAGTAATCATGCGTAATATATTTATGTTTATAAAGGAGGGTCTTGTTCTTGGAAAGTAATGATTTAAGAAATGCAGGGCTTAAAGTTACACTACCTCGAGTAAAAATTCTGGAGATTTTGGAGCAGCAGACTGATCAGAAGCATTTGTCTGCCGAGAAAGTCTATAAAATTTTGTTGAGCCAAGATGAAGAAATTGGATTGGCAACAGTTTATCGTGTTTTAACACAGTTTGAACTTGCTGGCTTAGTTTCTAGACATCACTTTGAAGGTGGAAATTCGGTTTTTGAGCTTAATAGAGGGGTTCATCATGACCATATTGTGTGTATGAAATGTGGACGAGTCGATGAATTTACCGATAGTGTTATCGAAGAACGACAAAGGGATATTGCCAAAAAATTAGGTTATCAATTAACAGACCATAGTTTATATCTGTATGGTTTTTGTTCTAAATGTAAAGAAAACCAATAAACAAACGCTATGTTCAAACCGCTTATTTTTTATATAGGTATGCGCTATACGCGTGCCAAACAACGGACTCAATTTATCTCATTTATCACTCTAACCTCAGTCTTAGGTATAGCTTTAGGCGTAACAGCCTTAATTGCTGTTCTTTCAGTGATGAATGGTTTTGAATCAGAATTACGTGAACGTATTTTAGGGATGACTGCCCATACTACAATTACAGGCAGAACGGGTCGCTTACAAAACTGGCAAGAATTAGAAAATAAAGTTATCAATACTCCTCATGTTGAAGGGTCAGCCCCTTTTGTGAGTGGGCAAGTGATGATTAGTGCGGGTAGGCAAGTGAGTGGTACATTATTGCGAGGAGTATTTCCTGAACATGAGCCTAAAGTTTCTGAAGTTGCTAGTAAAATGAAAGTAGGTGAGTTATCTGATTTGGTGGACGGAGAGTTTAGTATTGTTTTAGGTGCTGAATTAGCAAATTATTTAGGCGTGATGAAGGGTGATAAGGTCACTATTATTAGTCCTCAAGTCAACTCAACTCCTGCGGGAATCTTACCTCGGTTAAAACGTTTTACAGTTGTGGGTGTATTCCAGGTAGGAATGTATGAGTATGACAGAAACATGGCCATTACCCATATTAATGATGCAGGAAAATTATTTCGACTAGAGGGTGCTGTTAGTGGTTTACGGTTAAAGTTAGATGATTTGTTTAATGCACCAAAAATCACTAAATCGTTAGCCAATCAATTATTTCAAAAATTTATTGTTAGCGACTGGACAAAAGCCCATAGCAATTTTTTTAGGGCGATTAAAACAGAAAAACGAGTGATGTTTATTATTTTACTGCTAATAGTTGCAGTTGCTGCATTTAATATTGTATCAACCTTAGTGATGGTCGTTACTGATAAACGAGGAGATATTGCAATTTTAAAAACACAAGGTCTGTCAAATATGTCTGTTATGGGTATTTTTATTGTATTGGGTGGTGTTATTGGTGTCATTGGAACGGCTTTAGGTACATTGGGGGGAGTGCTTTTGGCACTGAATATAGAAACCATAATCCCCGCTGTTGAAAGCTTTTTCGGTGTTCAGTTTATGGCAGCAGATGTTTATTATATTAGTGATGTGCCTTCTAAATTAGTTTGGGCAGATGTTTATGCGATAGCAAGTATTGCGCTCATTTTATCTCTACTTGCTACATTATATCCTGCGTGGCAAGCCTCACGAGTGAACCCTGCTGAGGTATTAAGATATGAGTGAGTCAGAGATATTACAATGCAGACAACTGACAAAGAGATATCAACAAGGTGATTTGGATGTTGATGTTTTAAAAGGAGTTGACTTGACGATTAACACAGGTGAACGTGTCGCCATAATGGGCGCTTCCGGTTCAGGGAAAAGCACCTTATTACATCTGTTAGGTGGGTTGGAAAAACCTACACAAGGCAGTGTTATTTTAGCAGGTGAGAACCTTAATACCATTAGTCCTTCAAAACTGAGTAAATTAAGAAATTATTCATTAGGATTTATCTATCAATTTCACCATTTACTAGGAGAGTTTTCAATACTAGAAAATGTTGCCATGCCAGTATTAATCTCTGGTCAATCAACTAAACAAGCGCGTAAAGTAGCAATAGAGATGTTAAGTCGAGTTGGTTTGGGGCATAGAATTGAGCACAAACCAGGGGAATTATCTGGGGGTGAACGGCAACGAGCAGCTGTGGCAAGAGCTTTAATTAATAGGCCAAAGTGTGTTTTAGCGGATGAGCCGACCGGTAATTTGGATAGTAAAACTGCTGAACAGATTTATCAATTAATGCTGGAATTAAATCAGGAATTACAGGTTAGTTTTTTGATAGTGACTCATGACCCTGATCTTGCAGAAAGAATGGATCGAGTGTTACATATGGAAGATGGTCTGATTGTATAATTCGAAATTTTTTTTATCCAGACGTTAAGACTAGTACTGCAATCAGTAAAATTCGCTGATTGCAGTACTAAGGAATTATTCTTTATCCTCTCTATTGGACTTTCTTGTTTGCCATTGTTTGTTCACATAATATCGCCAAAATGTGCGGATGCCAAAATAGCCGGCTGCTGCAGAGATTATGCCTAAAACCAAACAACCAAATAGAAAAGGGCCTCCAATATCACCTAGACTGGACATGATGCTGTCTAAATTAAATTCAAAGTTAGCAGCAGACGTATCTTTTCCTAATAAACTTAAGCCAACAACATAAGCAAAATAAAACATCGGGGGCATAGTGATTGGATTTGTCAACCAGACTAATGCAACAGAGATAGGAAGATTGGCTCTAAAATAAAAAGCAGCGGCAGCCGCAATGACCATTTGTCCGGGGGTCGGTATCCATGCCACAAATAAACCAACAGCAAAGGCAAGGGAAACTGATCGGCGATTTAAGTGCCAGAGATTAGGTTCATGAAGTCTATCACCAAGAAATTGAAGGCTTTTTTGCTGTTTTAGTTTCTCCGGGTCAGGCATAAACCTTTGAATTATTTTTTTTGGCATGATGCTGTGTTTCGAAATATTTTGAATTACCTCTAAGTTTATCAGGTTTAAGCTAGATAGGGGAGGCAATATCCAATTCATTTATACTCTAAAATAAAGCAGTAAAATACATTTCGAGCGTTACTCTTGGTAAGAAATTACTCCAAAATATTCCCTTTAGTTTTTTTAAATGAGCCGATATAGATAGTATAAATTTAGTTTTAGTCGAGAGGGGATTATGCAGCAAGTTACTAACAACAACTCAAGAGTAAATTCAGATTCTGCTTTGAAGAGCAGGAGTAATAATATATCTAGTCAGGTTGAAAATAAAGAAACAGTAAAAATAACTGCTCTATCAGTAGAGCAGGTGAAAAAACAATATAATCAGACCATTTTGAAGTCAAATTTAACAGTTAGTCTAAGTATGGGCAACGAATCCATGGCTTTACTTTATAAAACTGCTATTGATGAGGTCAATATAGCTTTAGAAGGTGAGCTTGGAGAAAATGCAATACAAGAAGCCTATGATTCAGGTCTTGATATAACACCAGAAGCAACAGCTGAGAGAATTATTTCTATGAGTACTGCTTTTTTCTCAGGGTATAGAGATCAGAATCCTGAGATGTCTGAAAGTGAAGCAGTTAATAAATTTTCTGAAATAATTGCTGGTGGTATTGAAACCGGTTTTTCACAAGCCAGAGGTGTATTGGATGGGCTTAAAGTTTTGGAAGGTGAAATAGCTGATAATATTGATGTAACTTATGGGCTTGTTCAACAGGGGTTACAAGCTTTTGTTGAAAGTTTTTTGGAAGCAGAAAAAGCCGAATCAAGTGAAGAAGAGTCTGCTTAAATAATTAAGTGTTTTTTTATGTCCTGCCATTCGTACTAGGCATCCTCGTTGTTCAACAATTATCTGAGTTACCTTCGTTATTTTGGTTATTAGCCCTATCTTTAATAGCATTTTTACTTTCTTTTTACCGATATTGGCGATTATTTTTTTTTATTGTCGGAATAATTTGGGCGAGTAGTTTTGCCACAGCACGTTTGGCAAATAGATTACCTGAATCACTACAAGGACAAACTATTGAAGTAGAAGGACAGGTAATTGGATTACCTCATTATGATAAGCGAAAAGTTAGATTTGATTTTGAAGTATCGAAACCTGCAAATTATTTTCCTAAAAAAATACGCTTAAGCTGGTATTTCCCAAAGCAAAAAATAAAAACAGGCCAGTTCTGGACCTTGACTGTAAAGCTAAAAAAACCTCATGGACGATTTAATCCCAGTGGGTTTGATTATGAAAAATGGTTATTTGAACATAATATAGGAGCAACGGGTTATGTAAAAATTAACCCTGAACCCTTGCTCAATAGATTCAAATCAATAAACAAAAGTTTTTCAAACCTACGTCAGACAATTTCAGATAATCTGGATGAATTACTTAAAGACAGTGACAATAAAGGTCTTGTTAAAGCATTAATGATAGGGGAAAGGAATGAAATAAATCAGCAACAATGGGATGTTTTTAGAAAAACAGGAACAGTACATTTATTGGCAATATCCGGTCTACATATTGGCTTGGTTTCGGGGTTGATGTACTTTTTGGTACTGCAAATAAGCATTAAACTTTCAACAGTTTCCCCTCAAAAATATGCTGCTATTGCTGCGTTACTATTGGCATTATTCTATTCAGCTTTGGCCGGTTTTTCATTGCCGACTCAAAGGTCACTAATGATGTTGATAATTGCCATGATAGCACTTGTTTGGCAACGCAAAATCACAGCGAGCAATACAGTCTCTCTTACTCTTTTTACTGTGTTAATTGTTGATCCTCTAGCGGTTTTATCTATTGGGTTTTGGTTATCCTTTTTAGCTGTTATTGTTATTATTTATAGCTTGGCAGGGCGACTAGGTCGCATAGGCTATTGGCACAGTGCTATTAAAATTCACTGTGTTACTGCAATTGGTTTGGCTCCGTTATTAATTTATTCTTTTCAACAAATATCAGTTATTTCACCCATTGCTAATTTTATTTCAGTACCGGTGATCAGTTTTTTTGTGGTTCCCTTATGCTTGCTTTCAGTCGTATTTATGTTTATCTCGCCGTTTATTACTGAACAGTGTTTAACTGTGGTCGATACATTATTACAAGGATTAAATGTCATTTTATTGATAATGGCTGATCTGCCTTATGCGGCACTAAATACAGGAAAAGCATCTATTTTTACAATACCATTAACATTATTAGCAGTGTTAATTTTAATAGCACCTAAAGGCTTGCCTGCAAGGTGGCTAGGATTAGTATTTTTAATACCTTCATTTTTTGTCAATGATGAAAAACCAAAGCAAGGTGAAATAACAACGACTTTGTTAGATGTGGGGCAGGGGTTGTCAGCTGTTATAGAAACAGCTAATCATGTTTTAGTTTTTGATGCAGGTGCAAAATACTCAAATAAATTTAACATGGGTGATGCGGTCGTTATTCCTTTTCTTGAAAGTAAAGGAATTGAAGTTGTTGACACCTTGTTGATTAGTCATGGCGACAATGATCACAGTGGGGGAGCATTATCAATTATTAAACAGAAAAATGTTTCGAAGATCCTTACTAGTGTACCTAATTTATTTGAGCAATATTCACCTATGTTTTGTTTACGAGGCCAAACTTGGGAATGGGATCAAGTAAGGTTTGAGATTCTTTCTCCTACAGAAGATTTTATAAAGGGTGAAAATAATAACTCATGTGTCCTTAAGGTCAGTTCAATTTATGGAACATTATTATTTACAGGTGACATAGAAAAATCTGCTGAAGACTGGTTAGTTACTAATTCTGCTAATCAGCTAGAGAGTGACATACTTATTGCTCCACATCATGGCAGTAAAACCTCATCTTCTGTCTATTTTTTACAACAAGTATCACCTAAGACGATTCTAATTCCTGCCGGTTATCGAAACCGGTATTTTTTTCCTCATCAAGAAATAGTAGAGCGATATAAAAAATTAAGTATTCCTTGGATAAGTACGGCTGATAAGGGAGCAGTGGTAGTTAAAATGAAACATAATTCTATTCTTGTCCATTCAATAAGAGATGACCAAAGTAAATACTGGAATAAGTGATTTTTTCTGCTATTTTTTAAGTAAGTTGTTTTTTCCAATATTATGTTGAGAGATTATTAATTATGAAATGTTTGGTTGTAGATGACAGTAAAATGTCTCGGATGATGATAAAGAAAATTATTGGCAACGTACACCCCGATTGGTCTATCGTAGAAGCATGTGATGGACAAGATGCTATAGATAAGGCAAAAGGGGAAGACCTAGATTTAATTTTACTTGATTACAATATGCCGGTTATGGAAGGAGGAGAGGCAGCAAAAGTATTAAGACCCCAGTTTCCTAATGCCAAAATGGCATTTTTAACAGCCAATGTACAAGAAGCTATAAAAAAATTAGCAATTCAACTTAAAGTTGATTTTATACCCAAGCCAATCACAGAAGAAAAAATATTAAAATATGTTGGATAAATCTCCCGTTTTAGATGAGTTCTTTGTTGATGCGGTTGCTGAAGTACTAAATATTGCAATGGGGAATGCTGCTGCTTCCCTAAGTGAAATGATCAATGAAGAAGTTCAATTAAGCGTACCCGGTGTGCAATTTGTTAGCCGAACAGATGCTGCTTTAATTATTGGTAAAAAAACCAAAACTAATGTCAGTGGTGTGCTTCAACCTTTTCATGGTGCTTTTGGTGGCGAAGCCATGCTTTTGTTTCCGGAAAAACAAAGTCTTGAATTAGTTAGAGCCGTTTTACAGCAGGATGATCTGACTTTAGAAGATTTAACTGATATGGAACAGGAAGCGATGACGGAAATTGGAAATGTCATTCTAAATGCTTGTTTATGTAGTATTGCCGACATGTTTAGCCAGGAAATGTTTGGAGAAATTCCAGAATTTATCCAAGGGTCATTGAAGAAAGTTTTTGCGGTTGAAAATGGTGTTAACCATTCCGATGCTATTGTCATGCTACTTGATATGGATTTTTCAGTTGAAAAAAAGAAAATTCAAGGTTATGTAACATTTCTAATGGATGTTAATTCAGTTGCCCTATTTAAAGCTAATATTGAAGAGTTTTTGGGAGTGTAATTGAAAATGAGCAATGCTAGCATAGATTATTGTTCTGCAGTTTCTGGTACTGATCAAGATTCTATTTGTAAAAAAATTTTTTTAAGCAGTGAAACGGGATTGATTTTATTAGACAGTGAGTGCTGTGTTGATAGATGGAATCCATGGTTTACTAAATACTGTGGAATTGATGTCAATGAGATTGTAGGAAAAAAATTACTTGAAATATTTCCCGTTTTGGAAAAAAGTAGTATTGAGCGAGCGGTGAATGCTTCGATAAATAATGGAATGTCTTCAATTATTTCTCAAACCTTAAATCGTAAGCCATTTCCTTTAAAACATAGTTCTGGACAGTTTTTAGAACAACAAATAATAGTTAAGCCCATTACTTTGGAGAATCATGAACATTTTTGTTTGATTCAAATTACTGATGTAACTGCTGCAGTAAAGCGCGAGAAACAATTAGTAGAACAAGCAAAAACAACACGTGCTTTTTCAGGGAAATTAGCAAGAGAAAAAGAGAGAGCGCAAATAACGTTGGCGGCAATTGCAGATGCTGTGATTACTACGGATAAAGTAGGTGCTATTCTATCTATGAATCCTGTTGCAGAAATTTTAACAGGTGTTTTTGAAGATGAAGCACTGGATAAAAATGTTGATCAGGTTTTTAAATTAATTAATGAGGAAACGCAAGAGCCAATTCTTTGCCCGGTAACGCAATGTCTTGATAGGAAAGATGTTGTGGTGAATGATGTCAATCATATGTTACAAGGTGTTGAAACTCTTTTTTCTATTACTGATTCTGTCGCCCCTATTTTTGATGAAGATGAAAATATGGTAGGCACTATTTTAGTGTTTAGGGATGTGTCTCAATCAAGGGCTTTATCTGCGGAGTTAAATTGGCAAGCATTGCATGACCCTTTAACAGGTTTGGCAAATCGACGAAAATTTGAAGCAGAGATGAAAGAACTGCTGATTAAAGCCAGATCAGATGATTTAAAGCATCACCTTCTATATTTGGATTTAGATCAATTTAAAGTAGTTAATGATACCTGCGGTCATGATGCAGGGGATGAGTTGTTGAAACAAATCACTGATATTTTAGATAAAAAAACACGTAAAACTGATTTGCTAGCACGTTTGGGGGGGGATGAATTTGGTCTTTTATTAGAAAGTTGTGATGCCGAGCATGCGTTAGTGGTTGCCAATAATTTACGCCAAGCTGTAGAGGATTTTAGGTTTGGCTGGCAAACACAATCTTTTAAAATTGGTGTGAGCATAGGTATTGCTGAAATAACAGGGACAGAAGCCAAGGACTCAGAAATTTTAAGTGCTGCTGATGCAGCTTGTTATGTTGCAAAAGAAAGTGGGCGTAATCGCGTTCATTTTCATCAAATTAATAGTTCTGCCTCTGCGGTTCATCAAAAAGAAATGCAATGGATTTCTCGATTACAGGCAGCTTTAGATAATGATAATTTTGAACTTTATCTACAACGTATTCAAGATGCTGAGGCTCTATCCGTGGCCTCAAATCATTATGAGGTTTTATTGAGGATGATTGGAGAAGAAGGTGAAGTCATTCCTCCTGGTGCATTTTTACCCGCAGCAGAAAGATTTAATCTTATTGGCAGTATAGATCGGTGGGTAATAGAAAATGTATTCAAAAAAATAAAAAATATCAAACAGAGTGATCAAAGTACAGATAATTTAACGTTATCAATTAATTTGTCGGGTGTATCCATGGGAGATGCGGAATTACTTGATAGGATCTGCCAGTTACTGAGTGAATCAAGTTTTCCAGCCGAAAATTTCTGTTTTGAAATTACTGAAACAGCGGTCATTGCAAACTTAAAGCATGCTCAAGTCTTTTTAACTAAATTACAGTCTAAAGGTTGCAAGATTGCACTAGATGATTTTGGTAGTGGGCTATCATCATTTGCCTATTTAAAATCATTACCTGTAGATGTGATTAAAATTGATGGTTATTTTGTAAAAGATATAGCAGATGATGATGTAGATAAGGTGTTTGTTGAATCTATTAATAAGATGAGCCAGGTGATGGGCTTAACAACTGTTGCAGAATTTGTAGAAAATGAGGATATTTTAAAAGTACTAACAGAAATTGGTGTAAATTATGCTCAGGGGTTTGGTATTCACAAGCCATGTCCTTTTGATGAAGCTATTTTTCACTAAGTTTTTACTCCTAAAGAATCAGTCTCACCTATTTCGAATATTTCAATATCGCTGATATGATTAACCTGATCTAAAATTAA
>VAPL010070324.1_pt1 | contig 12133 bp, 11 predicted proteins | sample 3395061 | NCBI WGS metagenome assembly VAPL01 (sample SAMN08290444, study PRJNA428436) | hydrothermal vent metagenome | isolation source: Deep-sea hydrothermal vent chimney 2 | place: Pacific Ocean: Juan De Fuca Ridge | depth 2182 m m
AATTTCTCCGCGACAAATAATTTCCTGTTCCGCCCCCAACCGGGCGGCCGCCCTTGCCCATTCTTCCAGAATTCGATCCGACCAAAGCGGTATAAACAACTTCTTATCCGCAAGTCCCATCAAAACTTCGCGCAATATTGTCGGATAAAGCACGCAAGCGTCCAGAACAGCTTTCAATTTTTGTCGCCAAATACAATCGCACGCTGCTCAGCCGGCATTTGCGGCCGGTTCAACCGGCACCATGCCTGTCAATTCCTTCAGAATAACCGAAGAAATAAACTGTGAAATCCGATGTTTCTGAGTCAACCCCATACGATCCGCCTCAATCGCCTGATCACCGCCAAAGGCATCCAATTCAGAATTGACCTGATAGGTTGGAATAACGACTTCACCGGTATCGCTATTGGTTGCTGTCAAAAGAAAACTAATCTCATGCACACCACCAATGGAATAACGGGTCTTTTCCGTAATTGCGTGAAACCGGGTGACTTCTATATTAACATCTACTGCCAAATCACCCCGCATTTGTGAAACACCAAGCTCGGCGGCGGCTTTAATAATATCCTGTACCTGCTCGTATCGGTCACCAAATGGATCGCCACGCCAGACAATATCGGCAACAGGTTTATAGCTGTTTTCTTCTGAAACCAGCAATGTTTCAGGCACAACCACCGTCACGTTTGTTACACGCATTGGCGGCAGTTGGGTCACGTCCACCGTTCTCTCTGGCCCCTCAGTTCCCTGGCCAAACAGCCCTGTTGTTTCCCCGGAACACGCTGCCAACAAAACAAATACCAAAATCCCTATCGCACGCACCAAGCAATCCTCCATTTTTTTGACAGCTCAATCAGCCGTATAGTTGGCTTAAAATCAATAAGATTGAAAGTTAAAATAACTCTTAAACAAAGCCGGAACGGGTATATCAGGCAAACAGGAAATTCTTTTGTAAAAACAACCAAACGATACAAATCAGCCGTTGATTTATTCAATTGTTAGCGCTAGCAGTAATCGACCCAAATGAAACAAACCCATCGGATCCGCGATGTCGCTTCATCCAGCACTTCATAAAATAACACAAAATATTATCCTCCGCAGCACTGTCTCGCGCAAGCGCTACCTGGAAAATATCAAAAGGGCCGGCGAAAACGGCCCCTGTCGTGCACATCTGTCCTGTTCCGGGCAGGCCCACGCCTTTGCCGCAAATGTTGAAGATCAGGGGCAACAGGCGGCCTGCAACGCGCCAAATCTTGGCATAATAACCGCCTATAATGACATGTTGTCAGCCCATAAACCCTACGAAACCTACCCAGAGCTGATCCGGAAAACGGCCCGGAAAAATGGCGCGACGGCGCAGGTCGCAGGCGGCGTTCCGGCCATGTGCGATGGGATCACACAGGGCGAGAATGGCATGGAGCTTAGCCTTTTTTCGCGCGATGTTATTGCCCTGTCAGCGGGGATCGCCCTGTCTCACAACACCTTCGATGCCGCTGTATTCCTGGGTGTTTGCGATAAAATTGTACCCGGCCTTGTAATGGCTGCCGCATCCTTCGGTCACATCCCCGCAGTATTTCTACCTGCCGGCCCCATGACCAGCGGTTTGGAAAATGATGAAAAAGCCCGTATTCGCAAACTATTTGCCACTGGTGAAATATCACGCAAAGAATTAATGGCAGCGGAAATGGCCGCGTATCACGGGCCGGGCACCTGTACATTTTACGGCACCGCCAACTCCAACCAGATGCTGATGGAATTTATGGGGCTTCACCTGCCAGGGTCATCATTTGTGAATCCAAACACGCCTTTGCGTGAAGCACTGACAATCGCCGGCACGCAAAGGGCGCTGCAAATTACCGCATTGGGAAATGAATATACCCCAGCCGGACATATTCTAAGTGAGAAAACATTTGTGAATGGCATTGTGGGTTTGATGGCAACCGGTGGCTCAACAAATCTGGTATTGCATTTGCCTGCAATGGCACGTGCAGCCGGCATCATTTTGGAACCTCAGGATTTCGCCGATATTTCCAGCATTACCCCCCTGCTGGCCCGGGTCTATCCAAACGGCCTTGCGGATGTGAACCATTTTCATGCAGCGGGCGGGTTGGGCTATATGATCGGGGAATTGCTGGATGTCGGACTAATGCATCCTGACACCAAAACGATCACCGGCAAAGGCATGGCACACTATTCAAGTGAACCCAAACTGGAAGGTAACAATATCCGTTGGGTGGACGGGCCTGAAAACTCGCATAATGAAAAAATCCTTCGCCCGGTTTCCAATCCGTTTCAATCTTCTGGCGGGCTGGCACAGCTTCGCGGGAATATCGGCGCCGGTGTCATGAAAGTGTCCGCTGTCGCCCCGGAACATCAGACCGTAACGGCGCCCGCACGAATTTTCCATGATCAGGACGCAGTGAAAACTGCCTTTAAGGCTGGTGAATTCACCAGCGATACAGTTGTCGTCGTCCGCTTTCAGGGTCCACGCGCCCGCGGGATGCCGGAACTGCACTCGCTTACGCCGATCTTGTCTGTGCTTCAGGATCGCGGGCTAAAGGTTGCGCTGGTAACGGATGGTCGGATGTCCGGCGCCTCAGGCAAGGTGCCCTCCGCCATTCATGTCAGCCCGGAAGCGGCCAGCGGTGGAGCGTTGGCGAAACTTCGTGACGCAGACATGGTAACTGTTGATGCGATAAACGGTAAACTGGACGTGTTGGAAAAAGATTTTGAAAACCGAACGCCAGTTGAAATCGACCTGGAAACGGATCAAACGGGAATGGGTCGCGAACTTTTTCAGGTTTTCCGCCAAAATGTCGGCTCCGGCGACACCGGGGCAAGCGTTGTCGTCTGATGCAACCCAATACAGGAACGTAAAATGACACCGCAGGACGCAAGCCAACGAAATCTGGAAATCTGTGGCCTTGCACCGGTGATACCTGTGCTTGTCGTAGAAGACGCAACATATGCCAAGTCACTTGCCAGTGCTTTGGTTGCCGGCGGTTTGCCCGTTTTAGAGGTGACGTTGCGCACGCCTGCCGCGCTGCAAGCGATTAGTGAAATGGCAAAAGTGCCCGGCGGCATTGTTGGCGCGGGAACTTTGCTCACACCGCAGGACGTGTCCGCAGCCAAAGAAGCCGGTGCTCAATTCGGTGTTTCCCCCGGTGCAACTGAGATGTTGCTCAAGGCATGCGAAGATCAGGAATTGCCGCTGCTGCCCGGTGCGGCCACTGCAACTGAAGTGATGGTTTTGCTGGAACGCGGCTACAGTGTTCAAAAATTTTTCCCGGCAGAGGCTTCAGGCGGCGCGCCTGCCCTAAAGGCCATTGGCGCCCCAATTCCACAGGTCAGCTTTTGCCCCACCGGCGGCATAACCCCGCAAAATTCCGTTGATTATCTGGCCCTTAATAACACAATCTGTGTTGGTGGGTCATGGGTTGCCCCAAAAACGGCAGTGGCCAATCAGGATTGGGCAGCGATTGAGCGCTTAGCCCATATTGCTGCCCAAATTCAGAATTAGTTCTTCAACCAATCTTCGGCTTTGCATATCCCCAGGGCGCAGCCGCGGATATTCAGACCAGCCTCGGTAAAGGTGACAGTGCCGTTAAATTTCATAAATTTTGGCATCGCCGGATGGCGCATATTTTTACCGGTCCAGGTGCCGTCACTTTGTTTTACCATACCATTGCACATCTCAAAACCATCGGAAACTCTCAGACAAGACAGGGTACCGCCATCATTTGAAACGGCTACGGTCTCTTTGCCCTTACGCAGGTAGTTTACAGTTTCAGCCAGCGCAGTTGTTGAAAATGCGCCTGTGGCCATCACAGCAATCGCGCAAAGTATTTGGTAATTTTTCATGTTTGCCTCCCATTTGCAGGGTAAGCTCTATATTAATACATTCAAAAATGCAAATACTTGCAGGTTATTCAGGTCAAATTACGAATACGGTTCGCCCGCCCTCCGCGACGGCCAGTCTTGGAAACAGCGCCCAACCCCTCCTTAAGGACAATACGCATTGGATGATCCGGGTCGATTTCACTGTATTGTTCAATTAGAAATCTGATCGCTGTTTTCTGATCAACACCGTCGGGCAGTTTTAGTGCCCAGTCCAAAAAAATTGAACGACACTCGCTAAGTTGAATACCCTCAATGCGAAAACTTTCCAGGATCAGTTCGCTTTTGTCAATTTCCTGCAAGTTCATATTCAGACCCAATCTTAAACCCGGTTAATTCGACTTTGGAACAGAACCCATTGCCGTCTCTATTACGTCAGCGGCACTTTGCGTAGCTGATTGCACCATTTCAACCAGTTCTTTCACATTTTTTGCCCCGGTTTCCCTTAGCAGAAAATCCACCCCCCCCTGACCAATATCATCCGTCTTCAAAGTCTCACCGGTTAACAACCGGCCAGCTGATTGCAGCTTCCACAACAGATCATAAGCCAGTTGCAACTTTAGAATACTTGCCTCGGCAATCCAGCCCTTACGACTACCCAAATCCAGCTGTCGCCGCACATTTTGCACCGGTTCCCCCGCCAACAGGGCCGCACATTGTGCCAGCAGACCAATATCCTGCATCCTGCCCGCCCCTTGTTTGGCATCAAAATCCCCCAGGCTTGGCTTTTCCCGGGCCAGCCTGCCGCGCATCTCAGATACGTCATCCAAAATCGCACGGGCGTCATATGGGCGTGCAATCAATTCCCGTCGAAAACCCTCAATATCCTGCCCCAGCGTATCATCCCCGGCCACCGGACGCGCCCGTGTCAGCGCCAGATGTTCCCATGTCCATGCTTCGTTCAACTGATAGGATTTGAAAGCCTCAAATGACGTTGCCACCGGTCCTGAGCGCCCCGAAGGCCGCAAACGCATATCCACTTCATACAGACGCCCCTGCGCCATGGGCGCGCTTAGGGCCGTTACCAGGGCCTGTGTAAGCCTGGCATAATAACTGCGGCTTGCCAGTGGTCGTCGCCCCTCGGAAAACTCTGCGCCATCAGGATCATAGATTACAATCAGATCCAGATCAGACTCCGCCGATAGCTGCCCGGCCCCCAAAGACCCCATGCCAAGAACCGACGCACCCCGGCCAGGCGCTGGCCCATGCTTGGTTTCAAATTCGCACAGTACAATGGGCCAGACGCTGTTCAAAACCGCCTGCGCCAACTGGGCATACTGCTTGCCGGCGGCCTGCGCATTTATCAGACCCCGCAAATGGTGTACCCCAATTCGGAAATGCCATTCCTTCATCAACAGCCTTGCGGCATCCAACTGTCCCTCATAGCTGCTGGTTGCTGTAAGCGCTGATTGAAAATTGCTATTCAAACCTTCTAATTCAGGCCATGGCGCAAAGAAATCACCACCAATCACCGCATCAAATACCTGCGCGTTGCGCCCCAGGTATTTTGCCAGTCGGGGTGCCGTTGCCGCAATATCAACGATTAAATCAACCAAATGCGGGTTGGCTTCAAACATCGAAAACACCTGAACACCACCGGGTAATCCAGCCAGAAAACTATCAAATTGAATAAGCGCTTCCTCAGGTTTCGCGGCAACCTGCAATCGCTCAAGTATCTCTGGCTTTAACCGCTCAAATATTTCCACAGCACGATCAGAACGCAGTGACGGATAGGTCTGCCACCGATCCACAATGTCAGCCATAGCTGGGGTCAGTTCCACACCGTCAGGTCCACTGACTTGTGGCGCAAAGAAACCTTCGGTTACATTTGCAACACGTTCCAGTCTTCGGGCAATATCTGTACGCATCTCGGTGACATCACGACCCGACAGCATCGCCAACCGGGTAAAATCCGCATCCGATTTGGGTAATTCGTGGGTTTGCATATCATTGATCATTTGCAGGCGATGTTCAATTTCACGGTGCGCGCCATAGTCCGCTGTCAGTACATTCGCAACTTCCTTTTCAACCCAGCCTCTGGCAACCAATTCTTCCAACGCCTTGATTGTACCGCGCGCGCGCAGGCTCTCGTCACGGCCACCGGCAATAATCTGGCGGGTCTGAGTAAAGAACTCAATTTCACGTATACCCCCTGCCCCCAGTTTCATATCGTGCCCCTCCAGCACAATCGGGCCATGCAGCTTCCTGTGGCGGCGGATACGCAAACGCATATCATGGGCATCCTGAATTGCCGCAAAATCCAGATGTTTACGCCAGATAAACGGGCGCAATTGCTCCAGATACTTCCATCCCGCCTGAACATCCCCGGCACAGGGCCTTGCCTTAATATGGGCGGCGCGTTCCCAGGTGCGACCAACACTTTCATAATACTGTAAAGCCGTTTCCATAGACAGACACACAGGCGTCACCGACGGGTCGGGCCTTAACCGCAGGTCTGTGCGAAACACATACCCGTCCCCGGTCAGGTCTGACAGCATCGCGGCCATGCGCCTGGTCACCCGGATAAACGCCGCGCGCGCTTCCCCATACTCATCCGGTTCAAATCTGGTTTCATCAAACAGACAAATCAGGTCAATATCAGATGAATAATTCAGCTCATGGGCACCCATTTTCCCCATGGCAAGCACCGTCATCCCGGCAGCAGTGGCCACGTCCTGCGCCCCCATACCGGGCAGTTTGCCCCGTTCTATCTCAGCTTTGACCAGTGAACGGACACTACAATCAACCGCCAAATCAGCAAACTCAGTCAACGCACCGGTAACCTGCTCAAGCGTCCAGACACCGGCCAGATCACACAGCGCGGTCAACAATGCGACCTGCGCCTTGGCCTGGCGTAATCCGCGCGCAAGCTCGGATGTTGGTATCGTTCTAATTCCGTTTTGTACCGCTTCAAATCCGTCCTCAGGCGATCCCTGTAAAATATGACACAACCAGTCGTTCTGCTGATGCATCAGGCCATAAAGATAGGGGCTAGACCCGCCCGCCCCGGCAAGCACATCAACTATTTCTTTCGGAAGCTCTGCAAACAGCTGCGCAATCTCGCTTCCCCGATCCGGGTCAAATGCCTGTGGGCTGCGGGTGATGCGCTTTGAAAATTCCATGGTCCAACACTGAAACGCGTTGGCTTTCCGGTCAACCGCTCAATCCAATAACGGGGTGTCCTGACTAAAGATATTTACCCAGCCCAAACCTTCGCGCTGCCATAGTGAACTGACCAACATGACTTCAGGCACCCCTGCCCCGGATCTTGTGAAATCTGCCCGATAGGACAACAGCGCCAGATCAGGTGAAAGGGGGCGTAAATGCAACGCGCTCAATTCATAAGCCGCAACACTTGCGCCATCTGCAAGCTGCCCAATATGGCCGTCCCTGTCGGAAAAACCACTTGGGTAGACACCCAGAAAATCCTTGCTTAGCAATTCAGCATCACGGCGCGCGTCGCCATCAACCAATGCCTGCCAGACCGCCTTTTCCAAAGCCAAAATTTCGGCAAGTTGAATTGTCACAATACCGCTCTCCATATTTTTATACTGCCATGATACAATTGTTTACAGTGACCAACAGGCAAAAATTACGTCAAGATAACCCATTATTGCAGCCAAATTCAGGTATACCTACCGCGCAGGGTAATAAATATTTCAAATAGTATAACCGCTTAACTCATTGTTTTTTATCAAATATCACATGATAATGTAAATATCTTTCACATTACCCCTTGAAGATCGGCCGGATCATTGCAATCTATGTTATGTGAAACGCATTCACATTAACAGTTAACCAAATATGGAGACCGAAATGAGCACTGTCGCAACATGGCCCAACCAAGCTGAAACCTGGCTTGATGAGCGCGGAAAGGGCGCCTGGATCGCCGCAATGGTCCTTGGCTTTATCTTCGTCTGGCCGGTTGGCCTCGCCATTCTCGCCTATATGATCTGGAGCAAACGCATGTTTTCTGGCAACTGCGCCCGTCGGCGCAACCACGTATCCCGCCGCAGCCATCGCGCTGCATTCAAATCCTCCGGCAACATGGCTTTTGACGCCTATAAGGGTGACACGTTACGTCGTCTGGAAGAGGAACAGACAAACTTTGAAGACTTCCTGCAACGTCTGCGAGAAAGCAAAGACAAAGCAGAATTTGATGAGTTCATGGATGATCGCGCCAAGAACGCGCAGGAAGCTGATGCATCTGAAGAAGACACCAAAGACACGGCCTGATTTGATGCAAGATGTCTGAAGCAAAGCATTGAACATACCACGGGCCAGCCGAAAAGCTGGCCCAATTCCACAGGGAGACAGTAATGAATACGACTACTTTCACGCAATACACAGACGCACCGCAGCCAAATAACGCGGCCTCACCATCCGGGAAATACGCACCAAGAGACCCGCACCTGGTGGTTCAGATTCTCAGCGTTATTGCCTTTGGGGTATTTAGCATTGTTGGTGTTGTTTTGGCTTTTAATGCTTTCTGGGTTGCCGGGTTGGTTCTGGCTATTGTCATCGCATCGCTTTGGTCGGGCACCCGTACATTTTCCGCGCGCACCAATACAGACCAGAACATCGTAAACCGTGCAATCACCGATCTGGCGCCGACAATTTCAAAAAACCGCTCCACCGGCAATTCCAGTTTTGACGCATACCGGACCGACATGCTGGAACGCCTGGAACAGGAAAATCGGGATTTCGAAAATTTCCTGGTCCGTCTGCGCAAGGCAAACGATGCTCAGGAATTTGATCGTTTTATGGATGACCGCGCCGCAAAAGAAAATGAAACACTAACGGTAGAAAAAGGCTGATTTCGGTTAATCCCTTTACCGGAATAGGCAGACATTATCAATTCAAGGAATAACAGTTAACAGCCATGGCCTATCAGGATACAAACATTAACTTTCCGGACCCGGTATCACACCGTGAATTTTATGCGGATGTGACAACCAAACGGCTGTTCGCCTTCATCATAGACTCAGTCCTGATTACGATACTTGCCGTCATTATTGTGCCACTCACGGCATTTGTCGCATTATTATTCTTTGGCGCGCTCAGTCTTATTATCAGTTTGATTTATCGGATTGTGACCCTATCCAACCGATCCGCGACCCCGGGCATGCGGATGATGGGAATTGAATTTCGCACCCATAAAGGTGAGCGTATGAGCCCCGGGTTGGCAATCGCCCATACACTGTTGTTTACCTTTTCCATATCAATGGTCCTGCCACAGGTCATTTCCATCATTCTGATCCTGACCACTGCCAAGGGCCAAAGTCTGAATGATCTGCTGTTGGGAACCGCCGTGGTAAATAAATCGGCGATGAATTAGCGACATTAAGCCGAATTTACCGTTATTGTCGCCAATCCTATTCTATCCAAACAGTGGACTTGGCCACCGAAAAATCGGTTGCTAACGTGGCAAAAGACTTACAGAGTAATGAGTATATGCGCCACACCCTTCCCATCGCGCCCCAGTTTTATGTGACGGCCCCGCAACCCTGCCCCTATCTGGATGGCAGGATGGAGCGTAAGTTGTTTACCGCCCTACAGGGTGAACACGCCACCAAACTGAATGACAGCCTGTCAAAGCAGGGTTTCAGACGCAGCCAGAATGTTCTTTATCGCCCCAGCTGTGCCGAATGTTCGGCCTGTCTTTCTGCCCGGGTCCGGGTCAAAGACTTTACCCCAAACAAAAGCCAGCGACGGACATTGCGCCGCAATGATCATCTGACACGGGATGCAATATCGCCATGGGCCGCCGAAGATCAGTTTGCGCTGTTTCGCAAATATCTGGAAAGCCGCCATGCACAGGGCGGCATGGCCGACATGGATATCTTTGAATTCGCCGCCATGATCGAAGAAACCCCGATCCGCAGCCGGGTCATCGAATATACCAACCCCGAAAATACAAACCATGATCGTGAACTCACGGCTGTCTGCCTGACGGATGTTCTGGATGACGGATTGTCGATGGTTTATTCATTCTTTGATCCGGACAGCGCCAGCAAAAGCCTGGGTACATACGTCATTCTGGATCATATCCGTATCGCCCGCGAAGCCAGCCTGCCCTATGTCTACCTGGGTTACTGGGTGCCCGGCAGCCCCAAAATGGATTACAAGTCACGGTTCTCAGCGCTTGAGATTTACCACAAAGGCGAATGGCGCAAATATGAAGAGACAGAAAACCTGATCGCCGACACCCATCCCCTTTCGACCGATCCGATCGCCGAACAGGTGGCCCGCATCAGCTTGCCCGAAACACGACCGACCACGGTTTAAGCCACACCAGCTTTTAGTTGCCAATCAGTGATGGCACGATGGTCACAACCCCCGGAACCATCCACAGGAACGCCAGCGCCAGCACCTGGATGATCACAAACGGAATAACCCCTCGATAGATATGCCCCGTGGTCACCGACGGCGGCGCCACCCCGCGCAGATAGAACAGCGCAAAACCAAATGGTGGCGTCAGGAACGACGTTTGCAGATTGATAGCGATCATGATTGTCACCCATTTTGGATCCATCGTGCCGCCATAGATCACCGGCCCAACAATCGGGATCACGATGTAAATGATCTCCAGAAAGTCCAGCACAAAGCCCAGGAAAAACAGCACTGCCATCACGATCAGGAACACCACCCACTCTTTATCAAATGAGCGCAGGAAATCCTGAATGTAGTTTTCACCACCAAATGAAATCACCACAAGGTTCAGCACCTGTGAGCCGATCAATATGGTAAATACCATCGACGTTACCTTGGCAGTTTCGCGCACCACAGGTCGCATGACACCGGTTCGATACAAAACCCAAACACTGTAAAGTATGCCGAACATCGCAAAGTGATAGGCGCCCTGGGCAACCAAAAATGCGATCCATTCCTCTGCCATGACCTCTTCGCGTCCAACACGCAGGTCAAAATTGATGCCGATCAGGATCATGATCACAATTGAAAATGCGGCAAACAGGATCAGCTTGCCGTTGCCGTTTTCTTCCTGAAGTTTTCTGTAGGCGGCCAGCATAATCGCGCCACCTGCACCAAGTGCCGCGGCGGGCGTCGGATTGGTGATGCCCCCCAGAATGGACCCCAGAACGGCGATGATCAGAACCAGTGGTGGAAACACCACGCGGATTACGTCGTTACGACCCAATATCGTCGCCGCATATTTACAGCCATACAGTGCCAGCACGGTTGGGATGGCTAAAATCAGTACCAGCTTGCCCGATGTGTCGGCCGGGCCGATCAGGAATATATCCGCCATCAGCCCCAGAATGACACCCACACCACCAATCAATAGCGGGCGCGGATCAGACACTAGCGACACACCGCGGGCAAAAGCCAAGGTAATGCCCATCATCATAAACAGGATCAGAACACCCGTTCCCAAAGGTGCGGCATTGGCGATGTTATCCAAACGGGCCTGAACCTTTTCTTCATCCGTTAGTGCAACGCTTTCCTGCACCGCACCGGACTCAGTAATCACCGCCTGTTCGGCAACAGCAATATCCCAGTTTTCCTGACCATGCAGTTCAATCATGGACGCTTTGCAGGCATCCCCAACATTGGTGCGCAATGACGATGCGGCACCAACATCGGAATAGCTGTCAACCACAATGTTCTGGTTGCCCGCAACATTGACATAGGCGGAAAAAATGCCGGCAGCGATAATGCCAATCGGTACAAACACCAGCCATTTTACAACATATCCGGCTTTCAAAATCTCTGCACCCTCGCGGCGCTCAACCACCACAGGTGGCGCTTTATCCGGGTTGGCCATGGCGTAGCCAAAGGCGTAAAGCCCATAGAAAAGCGCCAGCATAATTCCCGGCAAAACCGCTGCCTGAAATAAGGTCCCAACCGACAACACAGCCGCCTGCCCAAGATAGGTTAGCGCGTCCGTACAGCCAGCCGCCTGCGCGCGCGTTTCCTGTGCCGCGGCATATAAATCGCCCGCCAGTGTACCAAGCAGAACAATAACAATTGACGGCGGAATGATCTGCCCCAACGTCCCCGATGCCGCAATCACCCCGGTGGACAATTCCGGAGAATAGCCGTTGCGCAACATCGTGGGCAGCGACAGCAGGCCCATGGTCACAACAGTTGCCCCCACAATCCCGGTGCTGGCGGCCAGAAACGCACCCACAACCACAACAGATACAGCCAAACCACCCGGCAGAGGGCCAAACACCCGCGCCATGGTGGTCAGCAAATCGTCGGCTATTTTTGACCGCTC
>VAPL010088634.1_pt1 | contig 12120 bp, 16 predicted proteins | sample 3395061 | NCBI WGS metagenome assembly VAPL01 (sample SAMN08290444, study PRJNA428436) | hydrothermal vent metagenome | isolation source: Deep-sea hydrothermal vent chimney 2 | place: Pacific Ocean: Juan De Fuca Ridge | depth 2182 m m
CTGCTATCGATATATTTTTCTAATAATTTTCTTAATGGCGTTCGATCAAGTAAATATATTGGAGTATGTTTTCCTAAGCCACCTAGTATCATCGAAAGTAACCAGTGGCCACCTGTTTTTATTATTCCAATAGCATCCGTTCTGAATATTTGCTCAGATGTGAAGTTAGACCAGACAAAATGCATTCTGCGAACAGAGTTTTTAAAATGTTCACTTTTTGCCGCTAATGATGCAGCATTAATTGCGCCGGCAGAAGTGCCACAAATGATTGTAAAAGGGCAAGGTGCACCGACCGGTACCATTTCTGCTATAGCCTTTAATACGCCTATTTGGTAGGCTGCTCGAGCCCCACCGCCGGTCATAACGATGGCCAATTTTGGCTTAACTTTATCTGCGCTCAAAAAATGTTCCTTATTAGTATTGTTTATTTTTTGTTATTTATTACTATTCAGTATAGAACACAGTTTATGATAGTTTAAGGTTTAATTAGGCATTAATTAAATGAGGAATTAGAAGGTTGAGTAACCAAAGTAGTGATGTAAAAAGTAATAAGCCTGTTTATTCAGGAAATTCAATCATGGTGCGCCCTAATGGCCCATTGATTTGTAAAGGTGACACAGAGATAATATTACAAAATGCTGAGGGTGAGCTGATATTAAAAGATAAAGAGTTCGCCTTATGCCGTTGCGGCTTATCGAAGAAAAAACCTTTTTGCGATGGAACACATAAAACAGAATGTGTAAAAATAGCCCAATCATTTAACGATAACCGTGAAGAAATCATAAATAATATTGCGGCAGATCTGGTTATCACGGTTAAAAATAATTCAATGTATAGTATTAAAGGACCTGTTACTATTTTTAGTCGAGATGGATTATCTAAAACAACACGAACAAAAGCAGCTTTATGTCGTTGTGGACATTCTGAAAACAAACCGTTTTGTGATGCAAAACATAATAAATATGGCTTTAATGCCTAAGTAGATATAGATATGACACCACTTCAACGTTATCAATCGGACATACAAAAAAGAAGAATTAAAACAGATGATAAACAGTGGCAAGCTGTACAACGTACCCAACGCTTATTTTCTGAGTTAAATATTGCTGCACAGAATAAAACAGCTTTTTTTGCAACGCTATTTAATAAAAATAAAGCGTCTGTTCGAGGGCTTTATCTTTGGGGCGGAACAGGAAGAGGAAAAACATATTTAGTTGATAGTTTTTATGAATGTTTGCCGGGAACAAAAAAACACCGGGTACACTTCCATCGTTTTATGCTTGAGATTCATCAGCAACTAGCTGCATTGCCTAAGTCACCTAATCCTCTGGATATTATTGCTGCTCAACTTGCTGGGAAAATGAAAGTGCTATGCCTGGATGAATTTCATGTACATGATATTGCAGATGCGATGTTATTAGCAGGATTACTCAAAGCAATGTTTAAGCAGGGCATTACCCTGGTTGCAACCTCTAATATAGCAATATACGATTTATATAAAAATGGATTGCAACGAGAACGCTTTATGTATGCGATTGAGTTGTTAAGTAAATATACAGAAGAATTTGATTTGGGTGATGGCACTGATTATCGTTTTAATATTTTAGATCAAAGTGAACATTTTTATGTGATAGATGAAATAAAAACAAAAGAAAAAGGCGAAGACTTTTTATCTTATACATTTACTGAACTTGCACCGTGCCAACCTAAAAGTAATCGAAGTATTGAAGTTAATAATCGTAAAATAAAATATATTCTATGTGCAGATGATATTATTTGGTTTGATTTTGATGAGCTCTGTAAGACAAACCGTTCTGCGCATGATTATATTGAAATTGCTGAACGTTTCCATACCGTATTGGTAAGTAATATTCATGAGTTTAATGAGGAAGATGATGCAGCGGCAAAACGTTTTATTCATTTTATTGATGCCATTTATGACCACAATGTTAAGTTTCTGGCATCTGCCACAGCTATGCCGAGCGAACTATATCATGGTCGCCGTATGACTTTTGCTTTTGATAGAACGATTAGTCGGCTAACTGAAATGGGAACAGAACAATATTTGAAACTGGCGCATAACCCCACCGGAACAATAAGAACGCTGAGTTTATAAACTATTTTTAAATGCTATGACAGAACATAACTTTAACTCTATTGCGACCATCCATTCCTGTTACAAAGAAAAATTTGGCATTCCCAGGCAACCCGGGCTTGTTGCCAGCCCTGCAATAATTGAAATTGATGCAGCTTATTCACAAGACGAAGCCTTTCGTGAACTTGAGACGTTTTCACATATTTGGGTGATTTTTGTGTTTCATGGCGTTAGTAATGAAAAATGGAAGCCAACTGTACGACCACCACGTTTAGGAGGGAATCAACGTATTGGTGTTTTTGCCAGCCGCTCTATGTTTCGCCCCAACCCGATTGGTTTATCTGTGGTTGAATTAAAAAACATAGAACGAAAAGGGGGTAAAATAATATTAAACATAATTGGTGGAGATTTTCTTGATGCAACTCCAGTACTTGATATTAAACCCTACATACCTTATGCCGATTCAATCAATACGCTAAAAGCGGGTTATGCAACAAAGAAACCGGAAATAAAGTTTGCAGTGGTATTTTCTGAACAAGTTAAAAATGAGATTAAAAGAGCTAAAATAAAACATCCGGAGTTTGATGTTATTATTACCGAAATATTACAGATTGATCCCCGTCCTGCTTATCAGGATAAAAAACAAATAAAAAATGAATTTGCAATGAAGTTATATAATTATGATTTGAAATGGCAGGTTGATAAAAAACAGATTATTGTGACCGAACTAACTTTGCTGGCTTGAATCTATGAGCGATATCTTTAATTCTTCTGCGGAATACAAAAACAGATTTAACAACGGTTTAATTAAACTTGCGCAAGATGGTGGGTTGGGCACATTTATTCTAGCCATGGCGAATGCAACGTTTGATCAGGAAATATATCAGGAAACAAAAACATTATTACAAGAGAATTTTGTAAAATTGCAATTAAAGTATGTTGAGTGCTTTACTCAAGGTAAAAAGGTTAATGAAGTAGACGAAGATTTACTGGTTTTTCTTAAAATGATCTGCGTTGGTTTTAATAGGTTACAAACTACTGTCTTTCGAGATGAGTCTGATTGGGAGTTGCAGTTTAACCACGTTAGAGGATTTCGACCGAACCGGATTACGCAACAACAAATTGACAGCTTATTTTTAAAGTTTTCTTCCAACGTGTTTAATTTTAATAAACCATTCCTGGCTAAAGAACGTTTGTGGGAAGGTGAATATAAAAATAAACAATTGTCACTCTATTATAATAAGTATCCGTTTGCGCATTATCATACTTTACTGGTTCCAGAACGTGAAAAACAACTTCCTCAATTTCTTGAGTTAACGCAGCATAATACGATGTGGGAGTTTCTTGAATCGATAGGGAAAAACGTGAAAGGTGTTGCTGCAGGATATAATTCACGTGGCGCATTTTCATCCGTTAATCATCTTCACTTCCAATTATTTATTCGTGAAAAAGAATTGCCAGTAACAGCAAAAAAATGGCAGCATAATGGTGGTGCTGAAGCTTATCCAGCAGCTTGTCATGTTTTTAGCAGCACTAAAGAAAGTGGGGAGTTTATTGAGCATTTACATAAGACTAATACGGCTTATAACTTACTCTATTTTCCTGGAAGCATGTATTGTTTTCCTCGAAAAATGCAAGGCTCTTATACTCATGCTGAATGGACAGCTGGATTCTCATGGTATGAGCTTGCTGGAGGAATTTTGACAGCAAACCAGGATAGTTATGCCGCTTTAACGAAAAGTGATATCAATACTGAATTTAGGCTGCTTAGCCTGAATTAAATTAAGCCTGATGCTAAATCAGAATAGCGGTTTAGTCTTACAGCCCTTATAATTGATGCGAAAAATAAGCTGGGTAAATTAAAGGAAACGAAGCATTTGTACCAATTAGCAGAACAGTATCTTAAAGTATTTTCGAATATTAAAGATAAATCCATATTTACACAAAGTCTTATTGGTCTTGAGAAAGAAACTCTGCGCGTGAGTCATGAAGGTGGTTTGACGCAAACAGCCCATCCGGCTGCACTTGGCTCGGCATTAACCCATCCTCACATAACAACCGATTACTCTGAAGCTTTACTTGAAATAGTTACGCCGCCTTCACAAGATATTCCTACCGTGTTGAAATTTTTAAGTGATACTCAAACTTTCATATATAACCAACTGGATGATGAGTTGCTTTGGGCAACCAGCATGCCTTGTGTTGTTGCAGGTGAAACCAGTATTCCTTTAGCCAAATATGGTTCATCAAATTCCGGTTTAATGAAAACAGTTTACCGCCGTGGTTTAGGTCATCGTTATGGTCGGGTCATGCAGGTTATTGCTGGTGTGCATTTTAACTTTTCATTTTCTGAAAGTTTTTGGCCTGTGTTTCTGGAAATTAATGATAAAAATAATAAAATGGCACAACAGGAATTAATTTCTGAGAAATATTTTTCTTTGTTACGTAACTTGCAACGTTTTGGCTGGTTGATTCCTTATTTATTTGGGGCTTCACCCGCTGTTTGTAAATCTTTTTTACAAGATAAAGAAACAACATTATTACCCTTTAATGATACTACTTACTATGAACCTTTCGCGACTTCATTACGTATGGGAGACATTGGTTATCAAAATAACAAAGAAAGTGAAGTGGGTGTTGTTGCGGACTATAACTCATTGAATAGTTATATTCAGAGTTTGCAACATGCAGTTGAAACCCCTTGCCCTGAATATAAAAAAATTGGTTTAGAGGTTGATGGCGTATATCAACAATTGAGTGCCAATATTTTACAAATTGAAAATGAATATTACAGCACGGTCAGACCAAAACAAATAACCAATAAATATGAAATGCCAATAGAAGCATTAAGAGCGCGAGGTGTGCAATATGTTGAGTTACGTTCACTCGATGTTAATGCTTCACATCCATTAGGCATTAATGAAGAACAACTTTATTTTCTGGAAACCTTTATGTTGTTTTGTCTCTCGCATGAAAGCCCGTCTATTGATGAGAAAGAACAAAAAGAAATTGATCGCAATGAAATGCTTACCGCACACCAGGGACGTGATCCTGACTTAAAATTAAAACGTAATGGTAAAGATATCTCAATTAAAGAATGGGGTGGTGAAATTCTTGATGTGATGCAAGGCTTTGCCTCATTGCTTGATGAGGTTCATGGCAGCAGTAATTATTCAAACAGCTTAAATAAACAAAAGCAGGCTGTGGCTGATCCGCAAAATACGCCTTCAGCAAAAATGTTAGATGAAATGAGAGAAAAAGGTGAAGGTTTTTATCAATATGCCATGCGTATGTCGACACAACATCACGAAGCTTTTATTAAAGAAAAATTAAGCGCTGAGCAATCTCGGTTTTATGAGAATTTAACGACCTCCTCATTGGCACAGCAGAAACAGCTCGAAGAGAGTGATGTGCTGCCTTTTGCAACCTTTCTTGAGCACTACTTTACAAAATCTCTTTAAGAATGAACTCCTTTTCAAAGCCCTTGTCTTAGACCATATCAGAAACATTGTGCCTACAGCTTAGGTAAATAATGCAGGACAAAATATGAATAACTTACGATTTTTAAACACTTTTTTTTCAAAAAAATTAACTTTGTTGGGCTTATTAGGGCTTCTTTTATTATCTCCCCTTGCTTCGGCAGAAATAAAAGGCTTTGAAGATTTTGAGGGCAAACCCCAGCTGCTTGAGAATTATCTTGGTAAAGGTAAATGGACCATTGTTATGATATGGGCCTCAGATTGTCACATTTGTAATCGTGAAGCACATCAATATGTTGATTTTCATATGATTCATTCTGATACCGATGCCACTGTTTTAGGTCTTTCACTTGATGGCAAAAGTCGAAAAAAAGCGGCAGAGAAATTCATAAAAAGGCATTCAGTTGATTTTCCTAACCTTATCGCTGAGCCAGAATATGTATCTGCACTTTATAAAGATTTAACCGGACAATATTTTGCGGGTACACCGTCTTTTCTAATCTATTCCCCGGACGGTGAGCTAAAAGCAGCACAAGCTGGAGCAGTGCCAACCAGCTTAATTGAAGATTTCATTAAGAAGAATCCAGTTAAAAAGGTAGTAGATAAATAACTTAAAAGGTAAAATTCGGCTATACGCTTATTTATAGTCGGAGAATAGTATGTCAGATAGTATGGTTGTTTTAGTTAATGGTGAAGCCTTGTTTGAATATGATCGAACAAAACCATTACCTGAAAATCAACGTCAATACCTTGATCGTATGGATTTACAGATGGATGAAGGCATAACATTAGGCAATGAAGCTATTGCAAATCCCGATCAACAACAACGCGCTCAATTTGTTGCTTTTACTTTAGTCACGGCGATTCAACAAGACAATGAGGCGGTTATTGCAGCAATGAATTCTTATCTTGCTGTTCGTTATCCCGATTTAAAACAAGTTAAAGCGGATACGGATCAAAATAGTAAAAAAGTGATGTTTGATTTGATTTTTGATGAAGAACATAAAAATCAGGTTAAGGTATCATTTAACGCTTGAGTAAACTCCCAACATAGTACGTGCGCTATTAATATCTGATTCTAGTTCATCCAGTTTATCGAGATCATCCCGGGATTTAATCCCTATTTTTTGGAATGCTGGATACTGTGACCAGTCCGGTAATGTGCAGGGGTGGTCAGTTCCACGATAAGTATTTAAGCTTGCAATGATTACAATATCAGCAAGATCAAGCTTAGGAGAGCCTGATCTGAACTGATGCTCATAGTGAATGGCGGCATCAATAATATTCTTAGGGAATGACCAGGAGGTTAAAATCATTTGACCTACCCGGGTATGTACTTTTCCCATTATTTCAACCAGTAATCCAGGTTCTTTTTGGATCTCCGGAAATGATTCAATACATTTAGCCATGGGCAGGTAACCAATGTTATGCACCAGACCGGCAAGTAAAGCATCGTCGGGATTAAGTTTGCTATAGTTGGTTGCAATAGCATAGGCATGAGCAGAGACTTCTATACTATGATTTTGCAGTTTATTAAAAAAAAGCTTTAATATGCCCCTGGGCTGATTAAACATTTGTGTAATAGCATGGCTGGTGACTAAAGTTTTTACTAACTGTAATCCCATTCGTGATACGGCATATTGTAGATTTGTAATTTCATGATCTCCCCGATACAGAGCATTATTTGCCACTTTTAATACGCGCGCGGTTAGAGATGGATCTCGTATGATTATTTTCGCAATATTACCGATATTTGAAGATGGATCATCTACGATTTTTTTTACTTGCAGGAAAACATCAGGCATCGAGGGTAAAACCAACTGGTTGGTTTTAATTTTTTCTTCCAGTGCTTGGAGGATTTTTTGTTCTAAATCCATATTTGTCCTGTAATCCGAATAAACTATGAGATAACTATACCGCTATATCATGATTTGTTCCATAATATGTCCTGTTTGAAAAATAGTTAAATTCAATTTTTTAATTTAGGGGCTTCAAATGAAATCTTTTTTACTAGATCTGCGACCAATGCGGATTTTTTTAATATCAGTGGTATTGATTTCAATGATATTTAAACCAGCACCTGGCACAGAGTTGGTTTATGAAGGCTGGGCTGTTTTTACAACCTTATTACTGCCTGTATTTTCACCAATTCTACTGATGTTACTGTGGCTGGATAGTTTGATTGCAAAATTATGGTCAACGCAAACAGAAGGTAAAGAACAAAAACGTTATAAAATGATTTTGCGTATCAATTTAAGTTTAAGTTTTATCTTTATTTTTGTCTGGTTATCTTATTTTCAAGCTCTGGCGGTATAGCAATGGCTTTACTTATTCAATTTACTGAGAGCGGTGCGGGAATAAAACTCTCTCTTGAAAAACAACGCACAACGATTGGGCGTGGTGCAAGTAATGATATTAGTTTAGATGATGAACTTGTAAGTAAAGAACATGCTGTTCTTGAAATTATCAGTACAGAAGAAGGCGTCACTTTTCTAATTCAGGATTTAAATAGCACAAACTATACTTTTGTTAATGATTCACCGGTTGATTTACATAAACTTAAAGACGGTGATTTGATTCGTATTGGTATGAGTGATTTTCGGTTTATTTCACAAGATCCAGATTCAATGGATGAAACATCGCAGTTATATAAAACGTGGATACCAGGTGTTTTTTATACTGGTAAGAAAAATAAAAAAGCTAAAAAAAAGTCGAGCAAGAAAAAAACTAAAAAATAACGGCGTTATATCACTAACTATGTTCGTTAATAAAATCTTCAATAAATGATGCAGATTGTGCGCCACTGAAACGCGCTTTTTCTTCTCCATTTTGAATGAATAAAATAGTTGGAAAACCTCGCACCTGATACTGGCCCGCTATTTTCATATTTTTTCCTTCATCAACTTCAATTTTTGCCAGAGATATGTCAGCGTTATAATTTTCAATGACTTTTTTTAATATAGGCGCAATGACTGTACAGGGTGGACACCAGTCAGCCCATAAATCGACGAGTATCGGGTGTTGATGAGAAGCTTCGATAACGTCTTTATTAAAAGTTTCGACTGTAGTATCAAAAATAGTATTCATTATGTCTATGTACCGGAGAAGTTCTAAATTCGAATGGAGTATATTTGTATTTGGTATCTATGTAAACTTTCAGGAGATTTAAAAAATGAAGTACGGGTTTATCATTATTTTATGTTTAACTTTTTTTCAGGCGCAAGCAACGGTCGGTTATAAAGTTGGTAATACAGCACCGGAATTTAAGTTAAAAACCTTAGCAGGCACAACGCATTCATTATCTTTATTACGAAAAAAAGGCAATGTTCTTTTAGTTTTTTGGGCTGTTGAATGCGTTTATTGTTACGCACATATTAAAGAGTTTAACCGTGCGCATGATGAATTTAAAGGTAAGCTGACAATAGCGGCAATTAATATTGGTGGTGAATATCCAGTAGAAGTTGCTGAATATGTAAAAGATAATGAGTTAAAATATTTAGTTTTAAGTGAACGCTTAAATAATTTAGATGTTGCTGAGAGTTACCATGTTTTGGGAACACCAACACTGGTTTTAGTTTCAGCTAAAGGCAAGGTGCTTTTTTATGGGCATCGTATGCCGGATTTAAGCAAATGGCTAAAGTAAACTTTATTTTAAATGAGAAGCGATTATTTTGACAGGTGTTCGGTACCGGGAGTGATGTACTGCAATACTGCTTTAGAAAGTTCAACCGGATCAAACTTAGGCAGATAATGATCTGCACCAACCTGTTTGCCTAGTGCAATGTTAGTATCGGCAGATAAAGATGAATGCATTAATACCGGAATACCTTTAAAACGGTTATCTGATTTAATTTTCTTCGTTAAAACGTAACCATCCATACCGGGCATTTCAACATCGGTAAGAATGAGCTTCAGGTAGTCTTTGGTTTCAATTCCCATAGATTCTGCGCGAGTGGCAATCTCTTGCAGTTTTTCCCATGCATCATCACCATTTTTGGCACTGATATAGTTGATGTCCATTTTCTGTAATGTTTTTTCAATTTGTTTGCGGGCAACAACTGAATCATCGGCAAATAACATAAAAGATTCAAAGTCGGTTTTTTTGATGGTCGCAAAAGCACTCTCATCATCATCCAGCCCTGCAGTTTCACTCAGCACTTTTTCAACATCGAGTATCATCGCGATACGTCCATCTTTGAGTTCAGTGACTGCGGTTACAAGCCCACCCATTTGATGCGCCATCATCGGAGGGGGAACGCGGATATCATTCCATTCCATACGAATAATCTGTTCAACTGATTTAACTAACATTCCCGTCGTGCTTTTATTAAACTCAGTAATAATGAGCTTATCTGCGGGTTCCTCAGCATCCATACCGGTGAAGTTGGCGAGATCGATCACGGGCAACATGGTACCGCGTAGACTAACCATGCCGACCACGCCTGGTGGCATATCGGGGGCGCGAGTAATTTCCGGTACTTGAATAACTTCTCGAATTTTAAATACATTAAGGCCAAAAACTTCTTCTCGTCCGGTATTCTTATCCAGCCCAAGGCTAAATAATAAGATTTCTAAACGGTTAGCACCTGCAAGTTGGGTACGTTCATCGACGGATTGTATAAAGTTAGTCATAATGTTTTTTCTACTGAAGGTTAGTTAAGGTAATATCCACTAATTGCTAATTTAGTCTCAATTTATAGTTTATTTAGCGACAAATGAGAGAGAAACTTTAGTAAAATTAGAAATTACACAGATTATTTACATAAAATTAGCATGGGGATTGTGTATTTGCTTTTTGTTAATATTAAGAATGACTTTTTAGTAAAAATGACAGACGTCAGTAGGAGAAATTATGTCGAATGAATTTGAGAAAATTGACCATGTAGTAGGTGAGGGTAAAGAAGCAACAGCTGGCAGCCCCATTGTTGTGCACTACACAGGTTGGTTGTTTGATGCCGATAAAGAGAACAATAAAGGTGACATGTTTGACAGCTCGTTAGCTAGAAACGATCCTTTTTCATTCAACCTCGGAGCAGGTCAGGTCATTAAAGGCTGGGATCAGGGGTTTGAAGGCATGAAAGTGGGCGGTAAACGTACGTTAATCATTCCTGCTGATATGGGGTATGGTGCGGCTGGAGCTGGTGGTGTGATTCCGTCAAATGCAACTTTAGTGTTTGATATCGAGCTGCTGGACGTACAGGGTTAAATAGTGTCCAGGGATACCTGGAATAAAAAAGGGCTGATAAATCAGCCCTTTTTTAAATGTGATTTAAATATTAAGTACGTTTGCGGCGAGTTGCAAAATTCACCTTAATATCACGACCAAAGAACTCAGAACCATCAAGATCAGAAATTGCTGCTTTAGCGCCTTTTTTGTCCATCTCAACAAAGGCAAAACCTTTTGGACGACGAGTTGCACGATCTGTCATCACGCGTACACCGTGTACATCACCATACTCTTCAAAAAGTTCACGTAAATCACCAGCATTTGCTTTGAATGCAAGGTTGCCAATAAAGACAGAAGCTTCATTTGATGTTGAAAAAGTAATTTCCATTGGGCTAGCAACAAGAATGCCGGCAATAAATGCGCTAATTAACACAGAGTAGGTTAATAAACGAGCAGGATCAGCTTGAGCGAGTTCGTTAAGATTTAAGTAAGGGAAAAGAAAGTAACCGGCAACAGAAAGAATAAGCGCGATAATAAGGGATTTAATTATATTTTTAAACGTAGGTAATGCTATTTTCATTTTAAGTTCACTTAATTGATAAGATTAAAAAAGGTACATCAGGAGCGATGTCTCCTTGCATGTACAACAGTGCTCATTGTATCAGACTGAATATAGGCATGGCGATAGTCTGTTAATTAAAGTGGACCATTATGGTTTAATGTTATAAAAAATTATTGAATAGTTTAGCGCGTGACGAGAAAGGAACCATGACCGAATTTGAATTTGATCTTCATTTATCAGCAGAAGAATATCTTCAATATTATGAAGGTGTGGCAAAAGCTATTCAGGTGCGTAGTCGATGTGGTAAAACAATTCAATTCTCCGCCGATAAAATGCGGGAGTTTGTTTTAAAAGATGGTGTGCATGGCATTTTCGTTATGCGACTGGATAATAAGAATAAATTTTTGTCGGTTAAAAAAATAGGCTGATTTATAGCATAATGCTGAATGGTTAAAATTTTATTTGTTCGCCGTAGGCACGAGTTGTAGCGCACCTTCATGAAATTATATTAGAGGGTATCATTCATACGCAGAGTCAGAAAAAACTACTGCGGTTGATATTTACACTGCATTCGAATAAATTCGAACCTACAAGAGAAAGGAAGATAAAGAAAAGGAGCTCTTTTAATGTTAAAACCAGTTTTTATTGCTCATCGTGGTTATGCCTCTGCATTTCCTGAAAACACCTTAATTGCGCTTGATGCCGCACGGCAGGCGGGTGCAAAGTTTGTTGAAGTTGATATCCAGTTAAGCGCAGATCGGGTGCCGGTTTTATTTCATGACCGGGATCTACAGCGGCTTTGCCAGCAGACGGGCGC
>VAPL010395820.1_pt1 | contig 12118 bp, 10 predicted proteins | sample 3395061 | NCBI WGS metagenome assembly VAPL01 (sample SAMN08290444, study PRJNA428436) | hydrothermal vent metagenome | isolation source: Deep-sea hydrothermal vent chimney 2 | place: Pacific Ocean: Juan De Fuca Ridge | depth 2182 m m
AGCGCAAAACGGTTTGGTTCACAATGTATTGTAGTTGCAATTGATGCAAAAAGGGTAGGTGACTCTTGGAATATCTATCTAAATGGTGGAAGAAAAGATACAGGTATCGATGCTATAGAGTGGGCAAAAGAGGTATACGATAGAGGAGCTGGTGAGATATTGCTTACATCCATGGATGCAGATGGAACAAAACAGGGTTTTGATAATGAGTTAAATATTTTGATAAGTTCTTCTATCTCTATACCAGTTATTGCTAGTGGTGGAGCAGGGAGCATGGAACATATAAAAGATGCCTTTGTAAAAGGTGGAGCTGATGCAGCTTTGGCAGCCTCTATCTTTCACTTTAAAGAGATAGATATAATGGAGTTAAAACATTATCTAAAAGAGAACAATATACCAGTAAGGATTTAGTATGAAAATTGTTATATTATCAACTGCACTATCAATGTCACTTTTTAGTATGACACTTGATTTTTCAAAATCATTTTATATAGAGATAAAACCAGATACATTACAAGCAAATATATCCATAAAAGTAATAGAAAAATCAGAAATAGATGTAACCCACACATTGGGAAAATACTCTACTTTTATCAATAAAACAGACAACATAGAGAAAAAAGGTGGCAGTTATACAGTCTATCCAAAATACAGTTATGAAAATAACAGACGATATAAAAATGGATATATAGGAAATATGAACTATATGGTTAGCTCAAAAGATGCTGACAAATTAAATAGTTTTCTTGAAAAGTTATACAGTCAAAAATCAAAAGAGAGTGTTAATATAAGTACATCTTCTCTCTCTTGGATTATGAGTGAAAAGCAAAAAGAGAATAAAACTGACGCTTTAAGATTAGATGCGATGCTCTGGGGTAACTCATATGCTAAAACATTGTCAGACTCTCTATCTAAAAAATGTACGCTTACACAACTCTCTTTTAGTAAAAACAATGACTATTACCCTACTCCTATGATGAGAGAGATGAGTATGGACAAATCAGCGGCGCCAACTCCTACACAAGATATGCAAAAAATTACAGTCAATCCAACATTTAAATTGGAATGTAAATGATTATATGTGCTGGAAATATTGAGAGTTTTGATATCGCTACTCCTATTGGTATAGGACTTATTGAGAGTGCTATAAATTTGACACGACTTGCGCTTTTTGATAAACCTGAATTTTTAATCTTTATTGGAAGTGCTGGTAGCTATGGTAAATATAAAGTATTTGATATTGTAGAGTCTTCAATCAGTGCAAATATAGAAAACTCTTTTTTAACAGGTGGTTCATATAGTCCTATTGATAATGTCATCGAAGCTTATCATGATAAAAAGAGTGATGTTTCACGTGAAACAATTGATATAGTTAACTCAAGCAACTATATAACAACCGATGAAAATCTATCTCAAAGTTACAGAAAACATAAAATAGAGTTAGAAAATATGGAGTTTTTTTCAATCTTAAGAGTTGCACAAGAGTTTAAAATTCCTGTTCTTGGTATCTTTATAGTTACAAATTATTGCGATAAAAATGCTCATAAAGATTTTTTAGCAAACCATGAAAAGGCAAAATATCTATTATCACAATACATGTTGGATAAGTATAAAGAGTTAAAACTATGAAAAAAAGCGTACTTGATTTTACAAAAGATGAGTTATCTCAAATTGTAAAACCCTCTTTTCGTGCAAAACAGTTATATCATTGGATATATCAAAAATATGCTAATTCATTTGAAGAGATGAAAAATATACCAAAAGATATAAAAGAACAACTTTCAGATAATTATATATTAAATCCTTTGGAAATTGTCAAAATAGAAGAGAGTTCTGATGGTAGTAAAAAATATCTTTTTCGTTTAACTGATGGATTTACCATAGAATCTGTACTATTACCCATGAAAAAAGAGAAAGTTGATGAAGATGGTAAAATCATACATCTTAGTAAATACTCTATCTGTGTCTCTAGTCAAGTAGGGTGTAAAATAGGGTGTGCATTTTGTCTTACAGCAAAAGAGGGTTTCAAGAGGGATTTAACCCCAGGTGAAATCATCGCACAAGTTCTTGAAATTAAAAAAGATAATGACATAGCTCAAAACAGAAGAGTAAATATAGTCTACATGGGTATGGGTGAACCACTAGATAATATAAACAATCTTGCAAAAGCAATAGAGATTTTTAAAGATCCAGAAGGTTTAGCAATAGGCGCTAGACGACAAACTATCTCTACAAGTGGATTAAGTGCACAAATTGAAAAATTAGGGAAGATGAATCTTGGAGTTTTGTTAGCTATATCTCTACATGCTGTTGATGATGAGCTAAGAGAGAAGCTCATGCCGATAAATAGAGCTTACAATATAGAGTCAGTTATAAATGCAGTTAGAAGTTTTCCAATTGACGCAAGAAAGCGAGTCATGTTTGAGTATTTAGTGATGAAGGGTCTAAACGATGATATCAAAAGTGCTAAAAAACTAGTGAAACTTCTCAGCGGAATCAGAGCAAAAGTAAATCTTATCTACTTTAACCCCTACCCTAATTCACCATTTCAAAGACCTAGTCAAAAAGATATGTTTGAGTTTAAAGAGTATCTAAATAACCATAGTGTATTATGTACCATTCGCCAATCAAAAGGTTTGGATATTAGTGCCGCTTGTGGGCAACTATACTCATCACAACCTTGAATTCTACATTTTGATGAAATTTAAGGTTGTGATGAAATTGAGGGAGAAAACAGACAATGGATTGGCTTGATATATCGCAGATAGTTTTTGTATCTTTTGTATTTATTGCGGGTGTTGGTGGAATTATTAAAGTTGTTTTTTTTGATAAAGATTGAAAATTTTAAAAAAATCAGTTTGTGAATATATTTTAAATTGATTTTTATAGCTAAACTCTAACCAGTTTGCATGTAGAGCTAATCTCTTTGCACCCGTTTTTTTAAGTCTCTCAATTTCGCTCAATTTGCCATTTAGATAAAGGTCAGCTGTTTTGAAATCAACTCCATATATTGGGTCACCAACTATCGAATGTTTCACGTGAAACAGATGCAGTCGTATTTGATGTTGTCTTCCTGTTAATGGAATTGCTTCAACAACTGTTTGATTTAATTTCTTATCATAATAGATCGGTTTGATAATTGTTTGAGAAGTTTTTCCATCTTCACATACTTCTACTTTGAGTTTAATTTCACAAAACTCTCTATTCTTTCCTATCGGCGCATCAATAAAAAGCTCTTTATCAATACAGCCTCTAACCAATGCAATATACCCTTTTTTAATAAGTCGATTTTCAAATAAGAGTTTTATATCTCTTTCTGTTTTTCTATTTTTTGAGACAATTACAAGACCGCTTGTCTCTTTGTCTATTCTGTGAACGATGTTTGCATTTTTACCATAAAGATATTTCGCTTCATGTGTCAATGAATATTCAGTATTTCTAGATGTTGGATGAACCAATACACCAGATGGTTTTTCAAAAATTGCAAACTCTTTAGTCTCAAAAATAGGTTTAAGTCCTCTTGTGTTTGGTGTAAAAACAGCAACTTCCACAATACCCAAAAGATTAAAGTTTTTTTGAGTGATTATTTCACCTTCGCATGTGACTCTTTTTTTGTCGATCCACTGTTGAGCCTCTCTCATAGAGATCTCAAAATTTTGTAGTAAAAATTTAAAAGCTTTCTCTTTTCTTTGAAGATAGAACTTCTTTAATTTGTAGGACAAATTTAAACCTTCTTTTATTGTTTTTTTATATCGTGTTGGTTAAAATCATTATATATAAATAGAATAAATTATTTTATAAACTTAAATTATTTACTCAAAAAGGTTATTTTTCAGATGATTGATAGATATGCACGAGATGAGATGAAAAACAAATGGACTATTCAAGCAAAATATGACGCATGGTTAAAAGTTGAAAAATCAGCAGTAAAAGCTTGGAACAGACTTGGACTTGTACCTGATGAAGATTGTCAAAAAATTTTGGACAACGCAAATTTTAGTGTTGAAAAGATTGATGAGATAGAGAAAGTAACAAAACACGATGTGATTGCATTTTTGACAAGTGTTGCTGACTCTTTAGGTGAAGAGAGTAGGTGGGTTCATTATGGCATGACAAGTTCTGATTGTATAGATACAGCAGTTGCACTTCAGATGAGAGATTCGTTAGAACTTATTCTAAAAGATGTAGAGATGGTTATGAACTCACTCAAAAAAAGAGCTCAAGAGCACAAAATGACTCTTATGGTGGGAAGAAGTCACGGTATACATGGTGAGCCTATCACTTTTGGCTTGGTTCTCGCTGTATGGTATGAAGAGATGAGTCGAAATTTAAATAATCTCAAACAATCTATGGAAGTTATATCCGTAGGGCAGATTAGTGGAGCCATGGGAAATTTTGCACATGCACCTATAGAGTTAGAAGAGTATGTTTGTGAAGATTTAGGACTCAAACCTGCTCCTGTGTCAAACCAAGTAATTCAAAGAGATAGATATGCAAATCTTATGAATGCTTTAGCGCTTTTAGCTTCTACTTGTGAAAAGATTGCAGTAGCAGTGAGACACTATCAAAGGACAGAAGTTTATGAAGCAGAAGAGTTTTTTGCAAAAGGGCAAAAAGGAAGCTCTGCTATGCCACATAAAAGAAACCCTATACTAACTGAAAACATTACAGGGTTGTGTCGTATGATTCGTTCATTTGCAATGCCTGCGATGGAAAATGTGGCTCTTTGGCATGAGAGAGATATTTCACACTCTAGCGTTGAGAGATTTATATTGCCTGATGGATTTATTACAACTGATTTTATGCTCCATCGTCTAAATTCTGTGATAGACAAGTTAGTTGTTTATCCAGAGAATATGATGAAAAATTTAAATCTCACAGGAGGGTTAGTTTTTTCACAAAGAGTTTTATTAGAGCTTCCTGCAAAAGGTGTTTCAAGAGAAGATGCTTACAAAATAGTACAGACAAATGCTATGAAAGTATGGGCAGACCTACAAAAGGGCAAATCAGCACTAAGTGAAGATGGTGAGAGTCTATATCTTCAACACTTATTAAGTGATGAAGAATTAAGAGAAAAACTAAGTGAGCAAGAGATAAGAGCTTGTTTCAACTACGAGTATTATACAAAGAATGTTGATAAGATTTTTAAAAGGGTGTTTAAAGAATGACAAGCAAAATGTTGACAGTAACAAAAAGAAGCGGACGAATTGAGCCGTTAGATATTTCTAAGATACAAAAATATACTTGTGAGTCAGTAGAAGGTCTTGAAAATGTAAGCCAAAGCGAGTTAGAGTTAGATGCAAGAATACAATTTAGAGACAAGATAAAAACCGAAGAGATTCAACTAACACTCATCAAAACAGCTGTGGATAAAATTGATGTTGACAGACCAGACTGGACATTTGTAGCGGCTAGACTTTTTTTATATGATTTATACCATAAAGTGAGCAAGTTTACAGGATATTGTAAACTTGAAGAGTATTTTAAAAGAGGTGAAGAAGAGGGGCGTATTGTAATGGGTTTAAAAGATAAATATGATCTTGAAGACCTTGATGCTTATATAAAACCAGAGCGAGATATGCAGTTTAATTATTTAGGAGTTAGAACACTTTATGATAGATATCTCTTAAAAGATAAGCAGAGTTACCCTATCGAGCTTCCACAACATATGTTCATGGCTATATCTATGTTCTTAGCTCAAAATGAGTTTAACCCACAAGATTGGGCAAAAAAGTTTTATGATCTTATATCTAAATTTGAAGTAATGTTAGCAACTCCAACACTATCAAATGCAAGAACTCCAAGACATCAGTTAAGTTCATGTTACATAGGAAGTACACCTGATAATATCGAGGGTATTTTTGATGCTTATAAAGAGATGGCACTTTTGAGTAAGTTTGGAGGGGGCATCGGCTGGGACTGGTCAAAAGTGAGAGGTTTAGGCAGTTCAATTGATGGACATAAAAATGCAGCAGGCGGAATAATACCATTTTTAAAAATTACAAATGATGTAGCAATTGCAGTAGATCAATTAGGAACTAGAAAAGGTGCAATTGCCGTATATCTTGAGCCTTGGCATAGTGATATACTTGATTTTTTAGACCTTAAGAAAAACTCAGGAGAAGAGCGTCGTCGTGCACATGATCTGTTTCCTGCTCTTTGGATCAATGATCTTTTTATGAAAAGAATCCAAGAAGATGCCAAGTGGACACTTTTAGACCCATTAGATGCAGAGGATTTACCACAACTTTACGGAAAAGAGTTTGAAAAAAGATATATTGAGTATGAAAACAATCCTAATATCATCAAAGAGACAATAAGTGCAAAAGAGCTTTGGAAGAAAGTGCTTCTTAGTTATTTTGAAACTGGCAATCCATTTCTCTGTTTTAAAGATAATGCAAATAGAGTAAATCCAAATGCACATGTAGGTTTTATAAGAAGCTCAAATCTCTGTACAGAGATATTTCAAAATACTGATCCAAATCATTATGATATCAAGTTAACATTTGAAGATGGTACTGTTATGATTTTTGGAGAAGAAGAGGATATTGCAGTTGATGGTGGAGTTGTGAAAAAAGCAAAAAAAGTAACAGCTCTTGATAGCATCAACAGAAAACAGGTTTTTATAGTAGAAAAACAAAAACGAGATGGAAAAACAGCTGTTTGTAATTTAGCTTCGATTAACCTCTCAAAAATCAATACAAATGAACAAATTGAGAGAGTTGTACCAACAGCTATAAGAATGCTTGATAATGTTATCGATCTAAATTTTTATCCGTTAAATAAAGTTAAACAGACAAATTTAGCAACAAGGTCTATTGGGCTTGGAGTGATGGGTGAAGCCCAGATGCTTGCAGAAAAAGGCATCATGTGGGGGAGTAACGAACACTTTGAAAAAATAGATGAAGTGATGGAATCAGTAAGCTACAACACCATAAAAGCATCTTCAAATCTCTCTATCGAAAAGGGAAGATATCCTGATTTTGAAGGATCAAATTGGAGTAAAGGTATATTTCCAATCGATTTAGCAAATGAAGAGGCAAAAAAATTAGTTGATCGTGGCGGATTGTTTGGTTACAGTTATGATTGGAATGCACTGAAAGAAAAAGTGAAAAAAGATGGCTTAAGAAATGGATATCTTATGGCGATAGCACCAACAAGCTCTATATCTATTTTAGTAGGCACAACACAAGCTATAGAGCCAATTTATAAACGAAAATGGTTTGAAGAAAATTTAAGTGGACTTATTCCTGTGGTTGCACCAAAAATGAGTCCTGAAACTTGGTCATATTATACTCCTGCATATGAGCTTGATCAAAATGTTTTGATTAAAGCAGGGGCTATAAGACAAAAATGGATAGATCAAGGACAAAGCCTCAATATATTTATGACACTAGATAAAGCCAGTGGAAAATATCTTAATGATATCTACATGTTAGGTTGGAAACTAGGTTTAAAATCAACATATTATCTTAGAAGTGAATCACCAGAAGCACAAGCTAGTGTAGCAGATAGAAGTATGGAGTGTTTGAGCTGTCAATAATATAAAATATTTAACCTTATCAAATATTATTATAATTATTTTTTCTCTCTTTAATATGAACTTTATTATAATTAGCGATTAATAAAGGAGAATTATATGGGTAGCAAGAGTATAATATTTTTTGGCATACTTATAAGTGTACTTTTTCTCTATTTTTGTATCAATAGAGATAATTTACTTTATCCGCAAGCTCTATTTACAAAAACAGAAGCTAAAGCACCAATTATCATAAAGCCAATTGAAACAACACCAAAAAAAGAGGTAGATTTTGAACCGGTTTTAAAATCAGAAGATGTTTCACAACCAAAAACACAGCAGAGAATTTCAATACCAGCATTTGGTTTTATGGGATCAAAGAAAAATCAAATAGTAGCTTTGATGTCTGACAATGATGAAAACGGTACACTTGTACGATATATAGAAGAGTTATGTCAAAAAGAAGAGTGTATAAAAGATATACGTTTTGAAAATGATATTATGGACGCATCTTGGCAGAAAGAAGTGGTAAAAATTATCTCTTTATTAAAAGATAAAAGTATTAAAAATGGCTCTTTGTTCATTGAAGGCAATGTATTAAAGCTTGAAGGGGATATAAAAAACAAAGAGGTACAAGATACTTTAAATACAATATTAAAATCACTAAATAGTGATAAATTTAAAGTGGAAAACTATACGAAGACAAGTGAGAGTATAAAAGAGATAAAAGAACAAGAGGGTGCAAAGCCTATTTTTGAGCCAGAAGTAAAAAAGAGTATAGTAAAGCCAACTCCAGAGGTAAAAAAAATAGTTATTAAGCCAGAGGTAAAAAAGAGTGTTAAACATATATCAAAACCTGTTTCTATTCCAAAGCCAGTTTTAGAAACAACATATGACACATCAACAGAGATCACAACAGATCACAGTATTGATGAAAATATACACGCAGTGGGGCTTGTGGCAAAACCATATATGACAACAACCAGTATAAATGAAGATTTTGTAAAAGATGATGCACAACAGCAGATTAATGATATTTTGCTAGTAAATCCAATCCAGTTTGAGTCAGCTAGTAGCGCAATCACAATAAATAGTAAAAAAACTCTTGATAAAATTATAGAAATTATCAATGCCTCACAAAGCAATGCAATAGAAGTAGCAGGATATACAGATTCTAATGGAGATGATGTTTACAATAAAGTTTTAAGTCAAAAAAGAGCCGACATGGTTAAAAAATATCTAAAAGCTCAAGGAATTAAATCAAAACAAATTAAGTCAATTGGATATGGACAAGAGAATCCAATCGTCAGTGATCCTAGAGATTCAAAAAATAGAAGAGTTGAGATACAACTTGTAAATGGAGACGACAGATGATATTAACACCAGAACAATTAGAGTTATTATTTTACCTTTTGGCAGCACTTGGTATCGGGTTTTTCTTTGGGTATTTTCTCTCAAGAGCATTTGCAAGAGAGAAGTATGAGCCTGAAATTGAAGATCTTGTAAGTACATTGGATGATAAAGATAGTGAAATTGAACGAGCATCCCAAAAACATGGGCAACTAAAACAGCATCTGACTATACAGACAAGTGAGTTAGAGTCGGTAAAACATCAAATGTTAGATATGCAAGATGTTATTAAAAATTCTAAAAAGAGCACTGAGCTTCTTGAAAATGAAAAGAATAAGCTAGAAGAGATACTTGATCAAAAAGATAAACACTTAAATGAACAGAGTGAAGAGATAAGATTTTCTAGAAATGAGTTAATTGACGCCCAAAATCTAATTGATGAATTTAAAAGTGTCAATAACCATCAAAAAGAGGAGATTGTAGTAACGCAAGTTGAGATAGAAAAAAATGTAAAATTAAATCAAGAACTCTCCAAAAAAATACAAATATGCTTAGATAATGAAAAAAAATTAATAGATCAAAAAGATATTTTAAGTAAAAATATAAATGAAAAAGAGGCTAGAGTAGAGGAGCTTGAAAAAAAAAGTGATCAATTAGATAAAGCCAATTTGACAAACCAACATTTTGAAGAAAAAATTAGAAATATATCAAAAGAGGTTGAAGGCAATAAGTCAGCCATGACAGAACTTGCCAATAAGAATAGCCTACTTCAAAAAAGTGTTATTGAAAAGCAGAAAAAGTTTGACCAAAAAAATGGTGAATTAATAAGATTACAAGGGGAGATAAAACCGCAAAAAGATTTTTCGAATAGTATAAAAATGGATGACGCTAGAATAGATACATTAGAAAAGGAGATAAGTTATCTTCAAGATAATATTTTACAAAGAGACGAAGCGCTAAAAAAACTTGAAAAAAAATTACATGTTAGTGAAATCCAACTAGAAAATGTAAGCAAAGTTGCTCAAAACATAAAAAACCAAACCAATAATATTGTAGATATTGATAAAAAGAGCAGAGGATGGGGACTAGGAGACTTAGCATTTGTAAAACTTGCAAAAAATGCGATTGATAAATTTAGTGATGATCATTCTGAAAAAGAGCCTGTAAAAAATTTATATGGTGATAAACAGGCACAAAATAAAAATGAACAGAAACTTAAACTTTATAAGAGTGATATATTAAAACTATACGGTAGTGTTGATAACAATTTATTAGATCGTCTTGTTGTGGAGTTTGGAGACTTAGAGACAGAGCAGATTGATTGTGCAAACAAAGATGAACTTATCGCAGTGAGAGAAAATTTTCTTAAAAAAAGATTAACTCTTAAAGAGAGCGACCAACAACTAGATAATTCAATTTTAAACATATGTGAAAAAATGAGAGAAAAAAAGGATAGGTACAGAGTGACTTTTTATTATCTACTTATAAAATATTATAATAAAGAGTTGATGATGCTTTCATAATCTATTTTTAATACAACATAAATAATAGTTTTGGTAAAATATATTTTAACAGCAATTATAGGAAAGTTACAATCTTGTTTAAAAATATATTACTCTCGAATATGGATATAGACACAAGTCATAAAGATTTTAGACAGTTGGTTATGTCCAATTTCAGCTATGTATCTACAATCTTAATATTTATTGTTTTTTCCTGTATAAACCTCTATTTTTTCGACAATATAAAAGCAGGATTAGTAGAAATTTTTCTTATCTTGCCCTCATTATATGGATACTTAAAGCTTCGTGTTGACCATAACATAGAAAAAAGTGCCTTTTATGCAACTAGTTTACTTTTTATCTCTCTGCTTGTTGTCTTATTTATTTTTAATTTTGATCAATACATAATCGTATGGGCTCTTCTTTTTCCTTTTGTTGCCATAACCTTGGTAGGCAAAGAGAAAGGGTTGATTTTTATTATTATTTTTAATTTAATAGTTTATATAGGTGCGTATTATTTTTGGTACGATAGTGGAATGGTTATGATATCATATGTTAGATTTGTGATGGTTTCGTTAATTATATCTATACTGGTTTATTTTTCAGAGGTAAGTATCTCAAGTTTTTTTGAGACACAAAAAAAATTAAATGAGTCGCTTATTGAGCGTGTAAAAGAAGCAAAGATACTCTCAATAACAGACTCTTTAACAAAACTTTACAATAAAAGACATTTTGATACGATAATATGTGAAGAGTTTAATAGGGCAAAAAGGGCAAAAGAACCTTTTGTTCTTGCTATTGTTGATATTGATAATTTTAAGTCATACAATGATACTTATGGGCATGATATGGGTAACGAAGCTTTAGAAAAAGTCGGTTTTATTTTAAATCAACAAACTTCTCGTTCTGGCGATTATGCATTTCGTATAGGAGGAGAAGAGTTTGCAATCATTTTGCAATCCAGCTTTTCTGAAGATATTTACGCACATCTTGATAATCTGAGAGAAAAAATTCAATTAGAAAAAATTGACCATATAAATAATAAGCCGTTTGGAACACTTACTATCTCAATTGGTGCAATAAGTGTAAATAACTACGAAGCAATAGGTATCACAGATGTATATAAAAAAGCAGATAAAAATTTATATATTATGAAAAACAATGGAAGAAATAGAGTAAAACTAACTACTCTTTAGGCCCGTAAGTAGCAGTCCAGAACTAATTTCACCCGAAGGGCGATAAGATAAAGGCACATCTGACTGCGTTAGATTTTTTTCTCTTAGCTTTGGCTAGAAGTGCAAAAATTTGCCTTGCATATATACCTTTCTCTTATCGTTAAAACGTGAAATTAGTTCTGGACTGCTACTTATGCCATACAAGCCAAGCCTTTAATGCTATCTATTTTTGATATTTTTCAAGTAAATCATGCCTTGGATATACAAAGATAGTATCTCTCTGTACAACTATTTTTTGTGGGTTATCAACAGCATATGCTTTTATGATAATTGGTATAGGGGTATCTTTATTTGCATCTTTTGCTAATACCTTTGTAGTCTCTAGTACAACAATTTTTTTTGTTTTACTTCCGGCTGTGAGTGTAAATGGTTTTTTAGGTCTTTGAATTATGATATCATCATGATTTAATACTTCAAAATAGTATTTGTGATCACTATTATCAGTATTTTGAAATAAAAATATATAGGCATTTGTAACTCTTTGCCCATCATCTTTAATTTTATAAAGTTGG
>VAPL010417993.1_pt1 | contig 12118 bp, 12 predicted proteins | sample 3395061 | NCBI WGS metagenome assembly VAPL01 (sample SAMN08290444, study PRJNA428436) | hydrothermal vent metagenome | isolation source: Deep-sea hydrothermal vent chimney 2 | place: Pacific Ocean: Juan De Fuca Ridge | depth 2182 m m
GCCATTGAAGAGGCAGAAAGAATGCAAGGCGTTTATGCTAATTTTGCAGAAAATTTTATGGCAATGCCTGTAATTAAAGGTATTAAAACAGAAAGCGAACGATTTGCCGGTGCAATTGAAACATTTACTATTGAAGCGCTTATGCAAGACACCAAGGCATTACAGGCAGGAACTTCCCATTTTTTGGGTCAGAATTTTGCCAAAGCCTTTGATGTTAAATTTACTACCAAAGAAGGGAAACAAGAATTTGTTTGGGCCACTTCCTGGGGTGTATCTACCAGATTAATGGGAGCTTTGGTGATGACTCATAGTGATGACAAAGGACTTGTTATTCCACCAAAATTGGCTCCTATTCAACTTGTAATTGTTCCTATATATAAATCGGAAGAACAATTGAGCACTATTAGTGAAAAAGTAGAAAAAATGATGCTTCAATTAAAAGCAAAGGGTATTTCGGTAAAATATGACAATAGAACAACCCATAAGCCAGGTTGGAAATTTGCCGAGTATGAGTTAAAAGGTGTACCCTTGAGAATTGGTATTGGTCCGAGAGATATTGAAAATAACACATTTGAACTGGTAAGACGTGATACCCTTTCGAAACAAACTGTTAAACAAGAAGAGCTTGTAGATACAGTATCGAGTTTATTAATAGAGATACAAGAAAATTTATTCAATAAGGCTCTTACTTTTAGAAATGAATTGATCACTGAAGTGGATAGCTTTGATGAATTTAAGGAAGTTTTAGAGAAAAAAGGAGGATTTATTTCTGCGCATTGGGATGGAACCAATGAGACAGAAGAAGCAATTAAAAAACAAACAAAGACTACCATTAGATGTATCCCATTAGATGTAAAAAAGGAAGAGGGAAAATGTATAATTAGCGGTAAAAAATCACCATATAGAGTATTGTTTGCTAAGGCTTATTGAAAAAAATAAAAAAATATATAAAAGTGCTTGCAGAGTTGAAATATTGTATTAATTTTGCACTCGCTTGATAAAGAAAATTTATCATGGCCCGTTCGTCTATCGGCTAGGACGCCAGGTTTTCATCCTGGTAAGAGGGGTTCGACTCCCCTACGGGCTACAAATTTGTTTTAATGAACAATTAAATTTAATACTATGGCAAATCATAAGTCTGCAATTAAGAGAATCAGAAGTAACGAAGCGAAGGCTTTAAGAAATAAATATCAACACAAAACTACTCGTAATGCGATTAGAAATTTGCGTACAATTGAGGTGAAAAAAGATGCTGAAGCTCTTCTTCCAAATATTATCTCAATGATAGATAAATTAGCAAAAAATAATATTATTCACGATAATAAAGCAGCTAATTTAAAATCTAAATTAACGAAGCATATTTCTGCTTTAGCTTAATTTAAGATTTACATAAAATGTAGGCAGCCTAGAATTGGGCTGCTTTTTTTTTGAATAAAGTGAAGACCAAAATGGCAGGAATGATCAAATTTCTACTTATTATATCACAACCAAAAGTTCGTGACATATTATAACACAATGCCTACCACTCGTAAATTCTATCTGCATCTAATCTAATAAGTATAAATAGCAATAGGGTAAACCCCCAGAGAGATGATCCACCATAGCTAAAAAAGGGTAGAGGTATTCCTATAGTTGGTAACAAGCCAATTACCATTCCAATATTAATTGTAAAATGAAAAAAGAAAATTGCCACCGTAGCATATCCAAAAACTTTACTGAAAACAGATTTCTGCCTATCTGCTATAAAAAGTATTCTAATTAAAAAAGAGGCAAATAAAATAATAATCAAGCTACTACCTACAAATCCCCATTCCTCTCCAATAGTGCTGTAAATGTAATCTGTTTGTTGTTCGGGAACAAAATTACCTTGTGTTCTGTCACCTTGTAAAAACCCTTTTCCACTAAATCCACCAGATCCAATTGTAATAACCGATTGGGCAGTATTATATCCAATACCTTGTGTATCAATATTTTTACCTAATAAAATATTAAATCTATCTCGATGTCTTTGTTCAAATACATTATTGAAAACATAATCTACACTAATTATAAACAAACCAGAAAAAAGGTAAATAAGTACGAATCTAAACCAATTATTACGTATAAATTTTTTATTCTTGTATTTAAGATATATAAAAAATAGCGTAATAAAAGTAAAAGCCAGAATTAAGGTTATAAAATAGCCAAAGTACAATGTTGAAATAAATAGTATCAATGCAAGGCCCCCAATTACAAGGTAATACAAGGGTAAACCAAAGCGATATAAAACTAATATTAAAGAACCATAAACCAAGGCTGAACCCGGGTCTGGTTGAAAGGTAATAAGTAATGCGGGTAAGAAAATAATACCAAAAGCTTTTAATTGATTATTTAATTTTTTTAGATCTTGATTTCGTTCGTTTAAATAATTGGCAATGGCAAGTGCAGTTGCCGTTTTAGCGAATTCGGAAGGTTGAATTCCAAATGATCCAAAACTATACCATGAGGTAGCACCGTTTATATTATTACCAAAAACAAACAGACCTATCAGCGATAGCATTGAAATAAGATAGATTATACCCGAAAACTGTTCGTAGAATTTTTTGTCAATTGCTAAAACGACTATGATTATAACCGAGCTCAAAGAAATCCATATAAATTGCTTACCGTATTTTGTTGAAAAATCAAACAATTCATATTCTGTTTCAGAATATGTAGCTGCATAAATGCTTAACCAGCCTAAAACAACTAGAATTAAATACATGATTATCAACAACCAATCTACACCTTTGAATATGTTATTTTTCCTTTTGCGCAACGTAGTTCTCTTTTTCTAATTGATTTTTATATTCTTCTGCCAAACCCTGAGTAAGCATTTTATTTTCAATGCTTTTTCTTTTTACAGTCCCATTAATATATTTTTCAATCATCAAACTTGCAATTGGTGCTGCCCATCGGGAGCCCCAGTAACCATTTTCAATAAAGACGGCAATGGCTATTTTAGGATTGTCTTTTGGTGCAAATGCTATAAAGATAGAATGATCGGTAAAGGGAACCTTTTCACCATCTATATTTTTAAAATTCTCTGCTGTACCTGTTTTCCCGCAAATTTCAATTCCTTCAACCTGTGAGTATCTTGCTGTTCCGATATTAAAAACATCAAACATGCCTTGAATAACCGGTTCGAAATGTTTAGCATCTATAGTAGTGAATTTTGGCGTTTTAAACTTTTCATTATAATTCAAACTATCACCAACTTTCTTAAGAATATGAGGTGTATAATAAAAACCTCTGTTTGCAATGGCAGCCGTCATATTGGTCAATTGAATTGGAGTGGTTAAAACTTCTCCCTGCCCAATGGCATTTGAAATGGTTGTTATTGCTTTCCATCTTCCATTAGGGTAAAATTTATTGTATAATTTAGAGTCGGGTATTAATCCCTTCTGACCTGAAGGCATATCATATCCTAAGTAATTACCTAATCCAAAGCTTTTTACATGATTACTCCACACATCCATTCCTTCCTGCGGGGTTGGGTATTTTTCAATTATTCTTCGGTAAACATTAGAGAAATAAGAATTACATGAGCGATAAATTCCCATATTTAATTTTATTGGCGATCCAACTATACCGCAATGACATTTCATGAAACCACCCCTACCATACCTGTATCCATGATAACAATAAAATGGAGTTTCGGTAGTAATAACATTTTCTTGAAGACCTATTAGCGCATTAACCAATTTAAATGGAGAACCTGGTGGGTATTGAGCCTGTAACCCTCTATCGAGCATAGGTTTTTTAATTGAATCATTAAATAATAGATAAGAATTTTTAGATCGTTTTCTTCCTACTAACATATTCGGATTGTAACTTGGGGTAGAAACCAAAGAGAGAATTTCACCTGTAGAAGGTTCAATAGCAACAATTCCTCCTCTTTTTTCAAACATCAAGGCCTCTGCGTACATTTGCAGATCTATATCTAAAGTTAGATAAATATCTTTCCCGGGCACAGAAAGGGTATCATAAATTCCGTTTTTATAGGATCCTATTTCTTTGTTAAATCTATTTTTCTGAATATATTTTACTCCCTTTTTGCCTCGAAGTACATTTTCATATTGTTTTTCAACACCCTGATAACCAATTAATTCTCCCAATTGATAAGATTTATCTTTTTCAAGTAATCTTTCATTTACTTCACTTATATATCCCAAAACATTTGCGGAAGTATTAAAGGGGTATTGGCGAATATATCTTTTCTGAATAAAAAACCCTTTGTATTTATACATCTTTTCCTGGAGAAAAGCATAATCTTCTTTAGATAGTTGCCCTAAAAAAATGGAAGGAATTCTGGGTGAATAGTTATTGGTTTTGTGGTATTTTTTGATAAAATCTTCTTTCGTGATATCTAATAATTTACAAAATTCTATAGTATCAAGAGGTTCGACATCTTTTGGAATTATCATTACATCATACGAACTTTGATTGGCAACCAAAAGTTTGCCATTTCTGTCGTATATAAATCCCCTGTCTGGTAAATCAAACTTTAGAGTTACCGCAGAATTATTTAAAGGATTTTGTTTGTATTTATTATCTACAATTTGCAAAAAAAACAATCGCGTTATATAAATAACTCCTACTGTAATGATCAAAAAGTACAACAAGGATCTTCTGGGCATTTTTTATCTTTTTTGCGATATAAAGGTAAAACTAATCATTATTAAAATTATTGTAAATATACTTGTTAAAATAGTCTTAAGTAGAATAATACCAAAATTACTCCATTTAAAATACTCTAAGCCAAAAACAATAAAATGATGGATAAATGTTAAAATTGTAACATATAAAAATAGTCTAAAAAAGGGTAATTTAAACAAGTTACTTGCACTGTAATCAATTTCCCGTTTACTTAAAACACTCTTTAATACAGGTATTCTTATATAGGCAATTAACAAGGTAGCAAATGCATTGACTCCTCCGGTGTCTGAAAAGATATCTATGGAAAGTCCAAGGAAGAAACTCAATAATATAAAGGTGCTGTCTATTTTTCTTAGAGGGAATAAGAAAATAAAGATGATATATAAAAACGGATTGATATAACCCAGAAAGTTAATATTGTTTAATACTACTATTTGAAGTAGAATTAAACCTATAAGTAAAAATGCAATATTTATATTTTCTCTATTCATTAGAAGTCTTTTCTTCTAGAGATTTAATTTCTAGTTTGTCTAAATTATTTATTATTTCAACAAAGCCAATAGAGCTCATATCATTAAATAATTTAATATTGATAAATTCATAAGTATTATTTTTAGTCTTAAAATCTTTAATTGTGCCAACTGGTATTCCTTCCGGGAAAATAGTAGATTTTCCGCCTGTAATTATGGTGTCTCCCACATAAATCGAAGCTTGAATAGGAAGGTCCAGCAACTGAACAACACTGAAATTTTCATTATTCCAGCTTAAGCTACCAAAGTGATCACTATTCAATAATTTAACATTGATCCTTGAATTTACATTGAGAATAGATAAAACCGTTGCATAATTTTTTGAAACACTTTTGGTAATTCCTATAATACCCTCACTGTTAATGACACCCAAATCTGAAATAATTCCATCTTCAGAGCCTTTGTTAATGGTTAGGTAATTGTTATTCTTGCGATAATTGTTGTTGATTACTTTTGCAGAGGTATACTGGTACTTTTGCTTATAGTTAACAGTATCTGTAATAATTGAATCAAATTTAATCACAGATGTTTCTTCAATACCTAAAATATTTCTCAAATAGGCGTTTTCTTCAGAAAGACTCTTGTTTTCCTTTTTTAAAAGTAAGAATTCTTTAAAATTATTGATTTTATTGTATATACCACCCGAAACAAAATTTGCAGAATTGATAAATTTACTCTTGTGAAATGAATGTGTTTGAATAGTAAAAATGATGGCTAATAATTCAAGCAACAAAAACAAGATAAAAAATTTATTCTTGTAAAGGAATGAAATAATTTGTTGCATAGTGTACTATTAATTATCTATTTCATCAAGACACTTTTGTATTTTTCAAGATCTTTTAAGGTTGTACCAGTTCCTCTTACAACAGCTCTTAAAGGATCTTCGGCTACATATACAGGTAAGTCGGTTTTGCGTGATAATCGTTTATCCAATCCTCTTAGCATAGAACCACCTCCGGCAAGGTAAATACCTGTATTATAGATATCTGCAGCTAATTCGGGAGGAGTTTGAGATAAAGTTTCCATAACGGCATCTTCAATTCTCATAATAGATTTTTCAAGAGCCTTTGCTATCTCTCTAAAAGAAATTTTAATCTGTTTTGGTTTTCCACTTAAAAGGTCACGCCCTTGAATCAATAAATCATCTGGTGGTGAATCGAGGTCCTCTGTGGCAGAACCAATTTGAATTTTTATTTTTTCGGCAGTTGCTTCACCAACGTACAAATTATGCTGGGTTCTCATATACATAGAAATGTCTGCTGTAAACACATCACCAGCAACTTTTACCGATTTATCACAAACAATTCCGCTTAAAGCGATAACTGCAATTTCGGTTGTACCTCCACCAATGTCAATTATCATATTTCCCTTGGGTTGCATGATATCAATACCAATACCAATAGCTGCTGCCATTGGTTCATAAATTAAATATATTTCTTTGGCATTCATTTGTTCGGCAGAATCTCGAACTGCTCTTTTTTCAACTTCAGTTATACCTGAAGGAATACAAATAACCATTCTTAAGGAAGGTCTAAAAAATCTTTTTTTGATGGTTGGAATATCTCTAATAAACTCTCTAATCATTTGCTCAGAAGCCTCAAAATCAGCAATAACACCATCTTTTAAAGGTCTTATGGTCTTGATATTTTCGTGAGTTTTACCTTGCATCAAACTGGCTTTCTTGCCAATTGCTATTATCTTATTTGTCGATCTGTCCATAGCAACTATTGACGGACTATCAACAACAACCTTTCCTTTGTGTATAATTAAAGTATTTGCAGTACCTAAGTCGATTGCAATATCTTCCGTCATGAAATCAAAAAACCCCATAAATTATTTTCTAATTAGCTGTTTGTATTGTGAATGTCACAAATGTAATAAAATTACTTAATTCTAAAGGCTATTGAATTAAAATTGTATCAATAATTTTATTATGAATTGATTTTTTTTATAAAATTTTACTCGAGGGGATTAATTTAACAATAAATAGGTGATCAATGCTTAAAATGTCTGGTTCCTGTAAATACCATTGACAGGTTGTTTCCATTACAATAATCTATTGATAATTGATCTTTAATTGATCCACCAGGTTGTATTACAGCAGTTATTCCAGCCTTATCCGCGATTTCAACACAATCGGGAAAAGGGAAAAAAGCATCACTTGCCATAACCGCTCCATTTAGATCGAATTGAAAATGCTTAGCCTTTGTAATTGCTTGGTTAAGCGCATCTACCCTTGATGTTTGACCGGTTCCACTTGCACAAAGTTGCCTGTCTTTAACCAAAACAATAGTATTTGATTTGGTATGTTTGCAAATTTTAGAAGCAAAAATTAGATCATCCACTTCCTTGATAGAAGGCTGTAATTGAGTTGCTTGAGAAAGTTGTAATTTTGAATCTGTAATATTATCTTTTTCCTGAGACAAAACGCCATTAAGCGCAGTTCTATAATTTGATTTTGGAAGATTGATTTCTTTTTGAATCAAAATAATTCTGTTTTTCTTGCCTTTTAATATTATCAATGCGTCTTTATCAAATGCTGGTGCAATTACTACTTCACAAAATAATTTGTGAATTTCTTCCGCTGTAGCGGAATCGATTTTTGCATTCGATATTAATATCCCACCAAAAGCCGATTGAGGATCACCTGCCAAAGCATCAACATAAGCCTCTAATACAGAGCTTCTTTGCGCAATTCCGCATGCATTATTGTGTTTTAAAATAGCGAAAGTTGGACTAGAAGATTCTAAATTGAATTCACTCATCAAATTAACGGCTGCATCTATATCTAATAGATTGTTATACGATAATTCTTTACCATGTAATTTATCAAACAGATCATTTAGATTTCCAAAGAAATATCCTTTTTGATGAGGATTTTCACCATATCTTAAGGTACTTACCTCATCAAAACTTTCTCTAAACTCAATACTGTCGTAATCTTTATTTAAGTATTTGAAAATGGCAGTGTCGTAATTGCTGGAAACTGCAAAGGCTTTGGCAGCAAAACTTTTTCTGTTTTCTAAGGTAATCTCTGCGTTATTATTAGATAGAATACTTAAAAATTCTCCATACTGTTTTCTGCTCGAAACACAAATTACATCATTAAAATTTTTTGCAGCCGCCCTTATTAAAGAAATACCACCTATGTCAATTTTTTCTATAATATCTTTTTCCTCTGCACCACTGGCAACTGTTTTTTCAAAGGGGTATAAATCGACAATTACGATATCAATTTCCGGAATCTCATATTTATCCAACTGTAATATATCACCATCATTATCTCGTCTGCTTAAAATACCTCCAAAAACTTTTGGATGTAAAGTTTTAACTCTACCCCCTAAAATTGAAGGGTAGGAAGTTAGATCTTCAACAGGTATCACCTCAATACCAAGATCTTTAATAAAATTTTCTGTACCTCCGGTTGAATAAATAGAGATACCTAATTCATTTAACTTGTTTACAATTGGTTCTAAGCCTTCTTTGTGAAAGACCGAAATTAATGCCGATTTTGCTTTTTTTGTAGTGTTCATGAAGATACCTAGGTTTTGTGCAAAAATAACAAAATACAAGGGTTCGGGCAACTTAATAATAGATAAAAAATGATATTTTAATTAAAAATAGAATAAGTAGTAAATAATTAATTTTTCCTAAATATTTAATATAAATTTATCGCATATATCAATTATGGAAAATGTCAAACTGGGTTTAAAAGAAAATTGGAAACAATTTGTATTGCTCATCATAGTCAATGCTTTTGTTGGTGGTATGATAGGCTTGGAAAGAACAATTTTACCTCAACTTGCCGAAGAAAAATTTGGATTAATTGCAAAAACTGCAATTTTATCTTTTATAATTGTATTTGGTATAACTAAAGCCATAACTAATTATTTTACAGGTGAATTGGCAGATAAAGTTGGAAGAAAAAATCTATTAATTATTGGTTGGATAATTGCTTTACCTATTCCGTTTTTATTAATTTATGCCAATAGCTGGTCTTGGATTGTTTTTGCAAATTTACTTTTAGGAATAAATCAGGGTTTAACCTGGTCTAGTACCGTTGTAATGAAAATTGATCTGGTTGGTGAAAAAAACAGAGGTTTGGCAATGGGTTTGAACGAATCTGTAGGTTATCTGGCCGTTGGTGGAGTTGCTTTTTTAACTGGTTGGATAGCGTCTAACTATGGTTTAATACCATACCCTTTTTATTTAGGAATTGTTTTTTCAATACTGGGTCTTTTGTTTTCCGTTATTTTAATAAAAGACACCAAGCACCATGTTGCAATAGAATCAAAAGTCAGTAAAATACCTCTCTTGAAAAATATTTTTTGGGAAACTACCTGGAAAAATTCCAATTTGGGATCTATTTCTCAAGCTGGATTAGTAAATAATTTAAACGATGGAATGGTTTGGGGTCTATTCCCAATTCTATTGGCAAGTATGAATTTTAATTTAGAGCAAATAGGTGTGATCGTTGCAGTTTATCCTACCGTTTGGGGTTTAGGTCAGCTGTTCACAGGAAAATTGGCCGACATATTACCAAAGAAAAGAATGCTTTTTTGGGGTATGTTGGTTCAGGGTATTGCTCTGTATCTAATGACCTATGCGAATTCATTTGATCACTTTATTATTTTATCAGTTATATTAGGTGCTGGAACCGCAACGGTTTATCCTACTTTTTTAGCTGGAATAGCCGATTATTCAAATCCGGCTCAAAGGGCAAAAAGCATTGGAATATTTAGACTTTGGCGTGATTTGGGATATGCGATTGGCGCAATCATTACCGGTTTTGTTGCAGATCATTTTGGTATTTTATCATCTATAAATTTAATTGCCTTTTTAACTGTTTTATCAGCTTTAATTATCCTAATAAGAATGAAAAAAACAGTTTAGGTGATAAATGAGATTTAAAGTAGATTAATCTTTTCCATGTTTTTATTTTTTGTAGTTCTTGAGCAAACCAATTTCCCAATCGTTTAGAAGATCTTCTATTTCTTTGATAAACTCAAGTTTTAATTCCAACCTGTTTACGGTTAAATGTATGACAATCTTGTTCGGCTCGGGAGGGAAACCTGTTGTGATAGTAAACGCAAGCGCATTTGGGCATTCGAGTAATGAAAATCTCAGACCCCCATTAATATTATCTTTTTGTAGAGAAAATTCACCCCACATAGATCCAATTTCGGCAAGATTATCTTTGCAATCCATAACAAAAATATTTTCACATAAATCGTTTAAATTGTCAAAATTGATACCTTTTTTAATTTGATCTTGATCCGTTTTAAGATTTACTATTTTATAGAATTCCATTTAAATTATTTTTGATATTTCTTTACAAACAAATTCTAATAATATTTCATCTTCTTTGGTGAAAGGTGATTTTTGATGAGAATCAACATCAATCTGACCGATATTTTCGTCATTTTTAAAAATAGGAATAACAATTTCCGATTTTACTTCGATCCCGCATGAAATATAATTGCTTTGCTCTGAAACGTCTTGCACAATATAATTTTTGTTGCTAAGAGCAACTTGCCCACAGATTCCTTTTCCAAACGGAATTATAAGATGTTCTGTTGGTTTTCCAGAGAATTGAGCCAATTTTAATTCTTCTTTATTTCCATTTTTAAAATAAAACCCAACCCAATCATAATATTTGATTTCGTTTCTTAATAGATCACTTATTTCTTGAAGTGAATTTTTAGAATTTTTATTATTACTAATAATTTTAATAATTTTATTCTTTATCATCTCTACTTTCATTTCTTTATTTTAAATTTGGATTCAACAAAAATATTTAATCTTTGAATAAAAATAGAGCCATAATTGTTTTTTTAATCAAGTTTTTTGCAACTTACTTTATTCTAGCTGGAATTTATTCCATTTACTTAAAAAAAACGCAACAAAGGGATGAATTTTTTTCTTGCTCGCCTATGACAAAAACGGTTGCAAATCATGTGCAATTGGTATCTGAAATGCTGGGTTATAATGCTTTTGTTGTGCAAAACGAAGAAGAGTTATCCATGAAACTAATATTAAATGGCAATTATGTTTCCAGAATTATTGAGGGCTGTAATTCACTTAGTATAATTATCTTATTTGTATCATTTTTAATTGCCTTTTCTGGTAGTATAAAAGCTACAATCTTATTTGGATTGTTTGGAAGCATATTAATATATCTTGTTAATATACTTAGAATCATAGCATTAAGTCAATTATATTATAAATATCCAAAATACCAGGAGTATTTACATGATTTATTGTTTCCAGCAATTATTTATGGATTGGTTTTTATATTATGGATCACCTGGGTGAAATTCTATTCGAATATCAACAAGAAAGACAATGGATAAAAAGATAAGAATATTCTTAATATTACTGTTATTTGTTGCATTGGTAATGGTGAGAGCTGTTGCTTCTGATCTGTTTTATGATCCTTTTATTGCATATTTCAACAATGATTTTTTGCATGAATCCATACCAGTTTTTAGTGGTTCAAAATTGCTAATAAACTTATTTTTTAGGTATACATTAAATACCATATTATCACTGGCTATAATTTACTTGGCCTTTCAGGATAAAGCGTTTTTAAAGTTTTCTATTAAATTTTACATTTTCGCCTTTGTTGTTTTGATAATAACTTTTATGATCATTTTAAAAGGAGAGTTAAAACACGGTTATCTATTTGCATTTTATATTAGACGTTTTATTATTCATCCATTATTTGTTTTATTATTGTTACCGGCGTTTTATTATAAACAATTAACATCTAAAGAAATAATTTAACATTTTGTTAAAATAAAATTACATTTTTAAGTTTAAATTTGTTCTTATGTTACAAGTGTTACAAAATATTTTAACTGTTATAATTGCACTGGTTGTTTTATTGTCATCACTTTAATTTGCAATTA
>VAPL010427556.1_pt1 | contig 12117 bp, 6 predicted proteins | sample 3395061 | NCBI WGS metagenome assembly VAPL01 (sample SAMN08290444, study PRJNA428436) | hydrothermal vent metagenome | isolation source: Deep-sea hydrothermal vent chimney 2 | place: Pacific Ocean: Juan De Fuca Ridge | depth 2182 m m
CATTTAATTGATGGAAATGATGGCGGAATTAACATTAGTTATGATGATGGCGAAAACTGGATTAAAAATAACGCTCCTTCCGTTGGGCAATTCTATTCTGTAAATGTTGACACTAAAAAACCATACAATGTGTATGGTGGTTTACAAGATAATGGTATTTGGTACGGACCAAGTAATTATAAAGCATCAAAACGTTGGGAAAGCACAGGCAGTTATCCTTATAAAATAATTGGCGGAGGTGATGGTATGCAAGTGCAAATTGATAATAGAGATAATGAAACTATTTACGCAGGTTCTCAATTTGGATATTATTATCGAAAAAATTTGAAAACCAATAAACGAATTGAAATTCATCCAAAGCATAAATTAGGCGATACACCGTATCGTTATAATTGGCAAACACCTATTTTATTATCACCACACAATCAAGATATTTTATATATAGGAAGCAATAAATTATTGCGTTCTATGGATAAAGGAGAAAATTTTGAAGTGATTTCTCCCGATTTAACAACAGGTGGAAAAAAAGGAAATGTTCCTTTCGGAACATTGACTACAATTTCTGAAAGCCCATTCCAATTCGGATTAATTTATGTAGGAAGTGATGATGGTTATGTTCAACTAACTAAAGATGGTGGCGTAAATTGGACAAGAATTTCTGATAGTTTACCTCAAAATTTATGGGTTTCCAGAGTTATTGCTTCACAACATGAAAAAAAACGTATTTATGCAACACTAAACGGTTATAGGAATGATGATTTTAAACCGTATGTTTTTGTAAGTGAAAATTCAGGAGAAACATGGAGAAATATACAGAGTAATCTTCCAAATTCATCAATTAATGTTATTAAGGAAGATACTACAGATGAAAATATATTATATGTAGGAACAGATATTGGAGTATTTATTTCATTTAATAAAGGTGAAAACTGGCAAAAATTTACTAAAAATTTGCCAGTGATTCCAGTTCATGATTTAGTTATTCAAAAAGAAGTAAAAGATTTGATCATAGGAACTCACGGACGGTCTATTTACAAAGCTAATATTGCACCATTGCAAAAATTTAAAACCTTAAAAAATAAAGGAATAGTAATTTTTGATATACCTTCTATCAAACATTCTTCAAGTTGGGGAAGTGCTTGGAATAAGTGGTTAAAGCCAAACACTCCAAAAATAACGATTCCTTTTTATGTTGATAAAGAAGGAATTTATAGGGTTGAAATTTTATCGAATAACAAAATAGTTTTTAAAAAATACTCCACGGTTGCAACACAAGGATTCAATTATACTGATTATGATTTAAGCATTTCTGAAAAAATAGTGGATTCTTATTTTTCAAAAAAGGATATTGAAGTTAAAAAGGCTAAAAATGGCAACTATTATTTGCCAAAAGGAAGTTATATAATTAAAATTTTTGACAACATAAAAAGCGTTGAAAAACCTTTTGAAGTAAAATAAAAGTTTAGAGGTCAGTAGTTAAATGCATACTGCGTAAGTTTTAATTTCAATAATAGTGTCAGATCGATTGGAGTCGAGACCTAATTAGTGTAACAACAGTTCTCGACTCCGTTCGAACAGACTTTTTTGCGTTTTGTAATCTAATGATAATGAGATAATTTTTATTATTATTAGTTGTGTAACTAACTACTGACCTCTATAAAAGTTTTTAATAGTTTTGTTAAAATTTGGAATATTCAAGTATTTTGTTGGGCTTGGTGCAAGGTTCTTTGTGCTTAAATCGGTCTTTTTCACATTTAGGATTTATAAAAATAAAACCATTATTTTTTTGTGTATATCCTAGGTTTTTTGCCAAATCGAGGAGGTTTTTATTATCAATGTTTTTTTTATTTGAACTTATATAATATTGAAGCGATATGGGTGAACTTTTATATAAAGCAAGTGATAATAAATTATCTGGTGTAACAATAAATCTATTAAATGAATACATATAAGGCCAATGAATGGCTCCAAAAACATCGTATAATAATTCTGAACATATAAGTTTGTCATTTGTTTCGGCATCAAAGTTAAAGTCATACTTTTTCCCTAATTGACCTAATAAATTATTTAAAAAGGTTAGCTTAAAATTTATTGGAAGTTGGTCAAAATTTGTAATTCTTAAAATGGCAACTTCATCAACATTTAAAAACTGTTTAAGTTTTTTTAAGTGAGTTCCTCTTCTATTGGTTTCAATAATACAAAAACCTTCTTGAATTTGCTTTTGAAAAGGAACTATTACTGGATGATTCCATAAGTGGCTATCTTCTAATTGTTTTTTGGTACCTAAATAAATGGCGACATGACCAAAATGACCAGTAATTAATTTGTCCGTTAATAAAAAACTGGTTTTTTCAGCAATTATATCTAAGGGTTTAAGCCGTTCAAAAAGTTCATTATAAATAGAATCATTTTTAAATAAATAGCCGTTTCTATATTTAAACAATCCAATAAAATTACCCATTAATCTACTTAAAAAGTGTGTAAAGGTTCTACCTGTATTATGAAATTTATCTTTCGTAAAAAGTTTTCTAAACTTTTTGTTATCTTTTTTTATAAAACTATTCTTATAAGATTTTGAGGATAATTCTTTAAAAAGGGTGTCGGAATGGCTGAATTTAGTATGAATAATTATTTTGTTAATTTGTTGTTTAATGGCTTTAAAATTTTTCCTTTTTAATTGCTTTCGCACCATTTTTTTTAAATCGTTTTTTTTAATGTTAAATGAATTATTATTTTCATTTAAAATGCGTCTAATTCGCTGGATTTTAATTGAATTGGAATAATTTAAATAAAAATTTTGAAGTTGTGAAAGTTGAGATTCTAACATAATAGAAGATAACTTGTTTTTGTTGGTTTTTATCAACAAATTTTGAATTGATTGGTTTAGTAATGTGTATCTTTTATATAGTGAAAATGAATTGCTTATAAATAGTATTTCATTTCCCTTAATAGGAGCTCTTTTTTGGATGGAAGATTCAATTTTATACAAATATTTAGCATTAAAATTTGTAAACCAAGAAAATGATTTTTTAAAATTTATAAAAAAAACCTGTAAGCTTGTTTCCTTAATAGTAGAAATATGGTTGTTTAATTCTAACAATTCCTTAGACAATTGGGTAATTTCTAACTCTTGGGTTTCTAGAAAATGACTCATCATTTGAGATTCACTAAAAATGTTGAATGGCGAAGTTGAATAACTTGCAATAGAATTTGTTGCATTCTTTAAATCAAGAGTGATTGTCTTGTATTTCAGTTGCCCAATAACAAGATAGCTGGTTAAAAAAAATAAAATAAGGATCATTTTTTTCATAACAAAACTTACCATCACGAGGTACGTTGCAAATTTGTTCTTTTTTATTAAATAAAAAATGTGCAACATGTAAATTTACAATAAAAATGGTTCAAATTAAGAGGAAATTCAATATTGATTGTCGATGAAAATTTGAGAGGAAACCATATTATTATATAGCTATTATTTGTTTTAAAGTATGGGTTTTGTTATAAAGATATTTAACATAATATTTTAAAAATTAAATAATTAAAACATTACTTTGGTTCAAAATTATTAATAAAAAATATACCGTGAAAAAATATATACTGCTCTTTGCCCTAATTTCTTGTTTTCAATTATTTTCTCAGAATAATAAAGCTACTTTAAAAATCTTCTTGGATTGTGAACGTTGCGATATAACCTACATTAAACAAAATTTAAATTATGTTGATTTTGTGAGAGATCAAAAATATGCTGATATTCATTTATTATTTAGAACCCAAAAAAATGGAAGCGGCGGAACTTTTTATGAAATTGAATTTATAGGTCAAAATAGATACAAAAATACAAATAACAAACTAAGTTTTTCAACAAAAACTGATACAACAGAAAACGAAGAACGAGAAATAATTTTGAAGTATATTAAATTAGGGTTAGTAAATTATTGGTTAAAAAATGGCGATGATGATAAAATTAGTGTTCAGGAGAAAAAAGAAAAAACAACAGACATAGAAAAAAATGATTCTTGGAATAAATGGGTTTTTGAATTGGGAATTAGAGGTTATTTTTCTGGACAAGAAACAAGTAAATTTAGAAACTTAAATTTTAGTGTTTCCGCAAAACAAGTTACCGAAAATAACAAATTTTATTATAGAGCAAGTTTAAACGATAGTAAATCCGTTTTTACTTTTAACGGTACAGATATTATTTCAAATCAAAAATCTTCAAATATTAATTTATATGATGTAATTAGTATCAATAAACACTGGTCTGTTGGAGGATTTTCAAATATGGGAAAATCTACCTATAGTAATAAATCTTTTTATGCTTCCCTAAAACCTGCTATTGAATACAATTTTTTCTCCTATGATGAATCTTCTAAAAAACAATTAACCTTATCGTATAAAGTAGGTGGCGTTTATAATAAATATTTTGAAACAACTATTTTTAATAAAGAAAATGAATTTTTATGGGAACACGAACTAAATTTAGGCGGTAGCGTTGTTCAAAAATGGGGAAATTTCACAAGTCAAGTTTCTTATAAAAGTTTTTTACATGATGCTTCTTTACATGCATTTTCATTTTATGTAGGAGCTAATTTTAGAATTTTTAAAGGATTTTCATTTAATGTTAATGGAAATTATAGCATCACAAATAATCAAATAAACTTAGCAGCTGGAGATTTATCTTTAGAAGAATTATTATTAAGACAACAACAAGTTAAATCTGGATATAACTACTTTTTTAGTGTTGGATTAAGTTATTCATTTGGCTCAATGTTCAACACCATTGTAAATCCAAGATTTAATTTCTAAAAACAAATCTGTTTGACAGATGAAATTTACGTCAACCTGAACCTGCCAGCCGCAGGCAGGCTTGATTCAGGTTCTCATAACAACGTGTATTCAACAAGATGAGATTCTGAAATAAATTCAGAATGACAACTTTTATAACTTTTCAAACAACCTTATTTTTATTCATATTTAAGTTCACTTAACTTCTTAAAAGGCGACAGTTTTAAATTTTCAACTGATTTTTGATAATTTACCCAATCGGTTTCATAAAATGTATTGATTTTAGAAACAATAGTTCCCACTTTTTTATTGGCGTTTTTAACTAAGGTAATTTCAGTTTTTCCTGGTTTTTGCAGTAAAGAATTTACGTATCCTTTGGCTAAATATAAATAAGAAATAGTACTAGGGAATTCCGTTGCGGTTATTCCTTGTCGTTTATCTTCTTTGCCAAGCATATCATTGAGTAAACCATTAATTTCTTTTAGCATTTTGGTGTGTTCAGCTAACAACTCTTTAAATTTTTCCTTTTTATGTTGTGCTTTTATTCTTTTCTGATAATTTTCTATAATTTCCCTTGAACGTAGCAAGCGTTGCGTAGCTTTACCTGCAATTCCTAGTTTGGCATCCAATTGTTTTAACAAATCGTATTTACTTTGTAAAATAGCTATAGATATTTTAACTCTAGGATCATAAGCTACCGTAATTTTTTGAGTTGCTGTTTGATTTCCAAAATGAAGTTTTACAGTATAATTTCCAGGTAAAACTGTTACTCCTGAAGGTAAATTGCTATTCTTTTTAACTTTTTTTCTAGAGGGTCCTCGGTTACCATTTTCTTCAAAATGCCAATATATTCTGTGTACACCATTCTCTTTTGGTGCTTTCTTTTTTATGCTTCTAATTAATTCATTTTTAGCATTAAAAACTTGAAAGAAAATAGAATCGAATTTTACTTCGGGTTTTTCTGCTTTTACCGCAATAGTTTTGTCTTTATTTAACTCTTTTTTATTTTTAGGTAAAGACTCATTATTTTTTTTGTACTCAGGTTTATTAATTACATAAGTAATCATTGCTCCTTTTTTTCTATTATCACCATTAAAAATAGCATTGGCTCCAAAACGAGTTCCTGAGGGTTGTTGATTTTGTGTGATAAAAGCTTTTGGAGGTGTAAATAAATGTAATGGTTTATTTAATAGCTGAGTTCCTTCTTTAGCTAAAGCTCTAAAAGGACGAATATCATCTAAAATATAAATTGCACGACCAAAAGTACCAATAACTAAATCTTGTTCACGTGGCTGAATGGCTAAGTCCATAGTTGAAACCGTTGGAAAATTATTAGTCCATTTTGTCCAAGTTCTACCTTCATCAATACTAATATATAAACCAAATTCAGTTCCTAAAAAAAGTAATTTGGGTTCTTCTATATCTTGTATAATTGTATGAGTATATCCAAAAGTTTCAGGTTTGCCTTTTAATAAATTTTTCCAGGTTTTTCCGTAATTTCTAGTTCTAAATAAATATGGTTTAAAATCGAATTGTCTATAATTATTAACAATTACATAGGCTTCACCTTTATTAAATTTTGAAGCTCTAATTTGTGAAATCCAACTTCCTTTAGGAAAGTTTTTTATGTTTTTAGAAACATTAACCCAAGTTTTCCCACCATCTTTAGTAAGTTGAATATTTCCGTCATCAGTACCAACCCAAATTAGGTTTTCATTTAAAGCACTTGGTTCAATAGCTAAAATAGTACAATGATTTTCAGCTCCTGTAGCATCCATTGTTAATCCACCACTTTCAAATTGTTTTTGTTTTGTTTTATCATTGGTAGTTAAATCGGGCGAAATTATTTGCCAAGTATAACCTTTATTAGTTGATTTATGCACAAACTGACTTCCAAAATAAATCGTTTTTTTATCAATAGGATTCATAGCAATGGCCGCATTCCAGTTAAATCGAAGTTTAATATCTGGATTTGGATGCGTTGGACGAATCATTTTAACATAGCCTGTTTTTTTGTTATACCTACCAACATATCCTTGTTGAGACATCGCATAACCAAATTGTGAGTTATTAGGATCTGGAATTACATCAAATCCATCACCAAACATAAGTTCTTGCCAATACGAATTCCGAATTCCTTGGGCTTTTAAAACATATGCAGGTCCATCCCAAGAACCATTATCTTGCATTCCGCCATATACATTATATGGAAAATCGTTATCCACATTAATATGATAAAACTGACCTACTGGTAAATTTTCTACAAATCGCCAGGTTTTTCCTTTGTTATGGGTAATATTTAAACCACCATCGTTTCCATCCATCATAAAAGAAGGATCTTTAGGGTTAATCCACCAAGCATGATGATCAGGATGAACGCCATTATTAGAGTTATAAGTTGGCATAAGTTGTTTAAATGATTTTCCACCATCAACACTAACATTTACATAGGTAAAAATGGTATAAATTCGATTTTCATTTATAGGATCAACATTTATATGGGAATAATAAAAAGGTCTGTTTCCAATACCAGCTTTTCCTTTTCCGCTAGATTTGTCATTTACTTTTTTCCATTTTTCACCACCATCTATAGATTTATAAAGTGCATTTTTTTTAGCTTCCACTAAAGCATAGGTAATGTTGGTATTACTAGGAGCAATTGCCAAACCAATTCTTCCTAAATTCCCTTCAGGTAAACCTTCTTTAGAAGTGATTTTTTTCCAATTTTCACCGCCATCATAAGTTAAATATATTCCAGAACCTTGTCCACCAGAAGTAAAAGTCCAAGGTTTTCGTTGATGTTCCCACATTGCAGCCATTAATTTATTTGGATTACTTGGGTCAACCGCCAAATCTGCACAGCCAGTTTTAGAATTTACAAATAATGATTTTGACCAAGTTTTACCGCCGTCGGTTGTTTTATAAACGCCACGTTCAGGATGTTCTCCCCACGATGAGCCAATAGCACCAACATAAACTATGTTTGGATTAGTTTTATCAATTATTATTCTTTGGATGTTCCGTGTTTTTTCTAATCCAACTAACTTCCAGGTTTTGCCGGCGTCTAAACTTTTGTACAAACCATAACCACTAGAAACACTATTTCTAGGGTTTCCTTCACCAGTCCCTACCCAAATTACATCAGGATTACTTTGTTGAATGGCTATTGCACCAATAGACATTGGTCCGTATTTATCAAAAATAGGTTTCCAACCTACGCCACCACTTTCTGATTTCCAAACTCCTCCAGAAGCAGATCCAACATACATAATATCAGTATTATTGTTAACCACATCAATAGCTGTAATTCTACCACTCATACCCGCAGGGCCAATAGAACGTGTTTTAATGTCTTTAAATTTTTTTGCATCAAATTGTTGAGAAAAAGAAGAGAATGAGATGAATAGAATGAGTAAGGTTAATTTTTTCATTATTTTTAATTTTAGAAACCTCTAAATTTATAAAAAATAATATTAATAAAAATAGGTTTTCTGTTACTAAACAGAAAACCTATTTTTAATAGATTATATAGATCAATATTTTATTCTTTTGAATGACAAACTGCTCTATTATATTCGTAATTCATTCTAGTAATATCTATTAATTGTACTTCTTGTGGGCAAACCATTGCACAAGCTCCTGTGTTTGAACAACTACCAAATCCTTCATTATCATGAGCATTTACCATCCATTGAACACGTTCCTCTCGTTCTACTTTACCTTGAGGTAACTTAGCTAAGTGGCTTATTTTGGCAGATACAAATAGTGCAGCAGATGAATTTTTACAGGTTGCTACACAAGCACCACAACCAATACAAGCAGCACTATCAAAAGCACTTTCGGCAATGTCGTGATGAATTGGAATGGCATTAGCTTCAGGAGCCATTCCTGTAAAAGAAGAAATGTAACCACCAGCTTGAATAATTTTATCCATAGAACTTCTGTCTACTTTTAAATCTCTTATAACTGGAAAAGAATTAGCTCTAAAAGGTTCAATAAATAAAGTATCACCATCTTTAAAAGATCGTAAATGGGTTTGACAGGTTGTATAATGCGATTCAGGACCGTGGGCTTGTCCGTTAATCACTAAAGAACATTGTCCGCAAATTCCTTCACGACAGTCATGGTCAAATTCAATAACTCGGTCTCCTTTAATTGCAAGTGATTGATTTAAAACGTCGAGCATTTCTAAAAATGACATGTCTTCGCTTAAATCAGACATTTTATAAGTTACCATTTTACCTTTTGATTTGGCGTTTTCTTGTCGCCATATTTTAAGTGTCAGTTTCATAATCTTAAATTTATTTATACGAGCGAACCGTTGGTTTAACTTCAGTGAATTCTAATGGTTCTTTGTGTAATTTCCAATTTCCACCATTATCCCATTCCCAAGCAGACGAATACATAAAATTTTTGTCATCACGCTTGGCTTCGCCATCTTCAGTTTGAAAATCTTCTCGGAAATGTGCCCCACAACTTTCTCTTCTATTTAAAGCGTCAACTGCCATTAATTCAGCTATTTCTAGATAGTCTGCTAATCGTCCTGCTTTTTCTAATTCAGAATTAGGTCCATTTTGATCTCCAGAAACAGCAGCATTTTCCCAAAATTCTGTTCTAAGTTTTCTAATTTCTTCAATAGCCCATTTCAATCCTTTTTCATTCCGTGACATGGCAACTTCTTTGAACATAATTTTACCTAAACGCCTATGAATTTTATCAACAGGCATAGTTCCTTTAATAGCTAATAATTTTTCAACTTGCTCTTTTACTGCTTTTTCGGCTTCTTCAAATTCAGGAGTATCTGTTGAAATTTTTCCAGTTCTAATTTCATTTGATAAATAATTAGAAATTGTATTTGGTAATATAAAGTTACCATCAACAGATGCTTGTAAAAGTGAATTTGCACCTAGTCGATTTGCACCGTGATCTGCAAAATTGGCTTCACCAACAGCAAATAATCCAGGAATTGTGGTTTGCAATTCGTAATCTACCCATAAACCTCCCATAGAGAAATGAGCAGCAGGTGATATTTTCATAGGTTCTTTGTAGGCGTTAATAGCAGTAATTTTTTCATACATAGTAAATAAATTACCATAACGTTCTTTGATAGTATCAACACCTAGTTTTTCAATAGCCGTTTTAAAATCAAGATAAACAGCATTTTTTAAAGAGCCTACTCCATGACCAGCATCCATTCTTTCTTTGGCGGCACGTGAAGCTACATCTCTTGGAACTAAATTACCAAACGCTGGGTAACGGCGTTCTAAGTAATAATCCCTATCTTCATCAGGAATATCTCCTGGAGCTCTTGTTTCATCTTTCTTTTTAGGAACCCAAATTCTACCATCATTACGTAAAGATTCAGACATTAAGGTTAATTTAGATTGATGTTCTCCAGCTTGTGGTAATGCAGTTGGGTGAATTTGAGTCCATGAAGGATTTGCAAAATAAGCACCTTTTTTATGAGCTTTCCAATTTGCGGAGCCGTTAGAGTTCATTGCTAAAGTAGATAGATAAAATATTTTTCCAAAACCACCTGTACCAAAAACAACAGCATGTGCTGCATGACGTTCAATTTCTCCAGTATCTAAATTTCGAGCAATAATTCCACGAGCTTTACCATTTACCACAACAATATCTAAAATTTCATGTCGATTGTATTGTTTTAGCATTCCTACCTTAACTTGTTTCATCATGGCTTGGTAAGTAGCCATTAATAATTGCTGTCCTGTTTGACCACGAGCGTAAAAAGTACGTGAAACTAAAACACCACCAAATGAACGATTGCTTAAATAGCCACTATATTCACGAGCAAAAGGAACTCCTTGAGCAACCATATGATCAATTAAATCTACTGATACTTCAGCCATTCTATAAACGTTGGCTTCACGAGACCGGAAATCTCCGCCTTTAATGGTATCGTAAAACATTCTATAAACATTGTCACCATCGTTTTTATAATTTTTAGCGGCATTAACACCACCTTGAGCGGCAACGGAATGTGAGCGACGAGCAGAATCCTGAAAAAAGAAAACTTTTACATTGTACCCTAGTTCAGCTAAAGAAGCTGCAGCTCCACCACCTGATAATCCTGCACCAACTACAATTATATCTAATTTTTTTCTATTTGCCGGATTTACTATATGTGTTTTAGCAAGGTAATTTTGCCATTTATCTTTTAAAGGTCCTACTGGAATTTTTGCGTTAAGAGCCATAATTTTTTTTATTTGAAGTAAAGAATAATAGGAATAATAGCATATAAAATTGCCATAACTAAACTAAAGCATAGTGCTATATACTTAATTGTATTCATTATTTTTTTGGGATAAATTCCTAAAGAACGATGTGCACTTTCAATACCATGAACTAAGTGAAAACCAAGAGCTATAATTCCTATTTCGTAAACAAGTACAAACCACCAGATTTTTAGAGTAGCAAGAACTAATTCGTATAAATCATGTTCAACTTTTAACACTTTATATTGTAGCCAAAATTGAGCCATGTGTATTACTAAAAAAACACCAATTACAGTGCCTAAAATACCCATATTTCTTGAATACCAAGAGCTAGTAGAATTATCAGTAACTATATATTTTTCACCTTGTGATTTTTTATTTTGAAGTGTTATTAAAAGAGCATCAATAATGTGCGTAATAATTGCTACATATAAAATGTATGCAACAATTGTTACTGGCCAAAAGTGAACCAAAAAGTGTGAATATGCATTATACATATCATGTCCGTTTGCAACGTTGCTCCAAAATTCTATTGGAAAATATGAATCTGGAATAATTAAAATAAGATTCCCAATAAGGTGAATTATAAGGAAAAAGATAATAAATAGACCGGTAAATGCCATTAAATTTTTACGGCCTACCGATGTTTTGAAGAGTCCTTTTTTTACTGCCATAAGGCTAATTATTTGAGTTGATTTGATAAAGATAAAATAGGTAACTGTTTTTGAGAATGACATTTGTCATTTATTTATTTTTCACTACTTATTTATAATCTATCTAAATTAGAAATATAAATTTTTAAGGAATCAAAAATCCTAAATTCAAATGTCTATATTTGTAATCCTCAAAAAAAGTATAATAATATGAACAAATTTTTAACGTCATCTATTGGAAGAAAGATAGTCATGTCACTTACCGGTTTCTTCTTAATAATCTTTTTAATTGTACATCTTAGTATTAACTTATCATTATTTTGGGGGCCAAACGCATTTAACGAGGCCTCTGAATTTATGGCAACTAACGGTGTAATACAAGTAATGCAGTATATTTTAGCTGCTGGTTTTATTTTACATATAATTCAAGGAATATCCTTAGA
>VAPL010809986.1_pt1 | contig 12104 bp, 11 predicted proteins | sample 3395061 | NCBI WGS metagenome assembly VAPL01 (sample SAMN08290444, study PRJNA428436) | hydrothermal vent metagenome | isolation source: Deep-sea hydrothermal vent chimney 2 | place: Pacific Ocean: Juan De Fuca Ridge | depth 2182 m m
CCTGTGTGGGAACATCCGTACAAATTTGATGTGATTAGTCGTCCTGATTTAATTCCAGAAGGTACGCCTGTTGTTAATAATCTGCAACTGGGTAGGGTGCTGACGGGGGAAACAAAGTTAGATACACCGATTAAATCCATGATGTGCTGGAACACTAATCCAGTAACACAGGCACCTGAAACAGATAAGATTATCGAAGGACTGAAACGTGAAGACTTGTTTATGGTATCAGCTGAACATTTTATCTCCGATACTGCAGCATATGCTGATATTGTTCTGCCTGCATCAATGGGTGCTGAGATGGAAGATATGATTCTATCATGGGGACATCTCTATCTGACTTACAATGAAAAATGTGTTGAATCTCCAGGTGAAGCTATCCCAAATAATGAGATTTTTCGACGTTTGGCTAAACGAATGGGGTATGAAGAAGAGAATTTCAAATGGTCAGATAGTGAGTGCCTTGAAAACTATGTAGATTGGGATTCACCCGCGTGTAACGGAATTGACTTGGCTTACATGCGAGAACATGGTTTTGCACGATTGAGTGTCGGCAGCAAAGATGACCGTGTACCACATAAAGAAGGAAATTTCCCAACAGCATCAGGTAAATGTGAATTCAAACTGGAGGGCGCAATTAACTTTGTCGCAGGACCATTTCGTCAAATGTATGAAGGGTTTCAAGCAGGAGAGTTGCTAGATAGCCTGCCTGATTATATCCCTTCAAGAGAGACAGCTGAATCCAACCCCGAGTTGGCTGCAAAATATCCATTGAATATTATTTCACCAAAGAGTCATGGTTTTCTAAATTCCTGTTATGCCAATATGGATCATAAAATCAAAGGGCAAGGTGAGCAGTTTGTCCTTATCAACGCAGTGGATGCGGATATCCGAGGTATTGGTGAAGGTAGCACGGTACGTGTCTTCAATGATCGTGGTAGTTTTGAAGCGAATGCTAAAATTACCGATGATGTAAATTCGGGAGTCGTTGTTGCTACACTTGGCTACTGGCGACAGCTGAATAAAGGAACCGTAAATGTCATCAGCTCTGCTGAATTTGTTAATATGGGGCATGCACCAACATACTCGGATAATCTGGTTCAGATAGAAATGCTAAGCTGAACAGCAGAGAGTTGATCCGTTCGCGTTTCTAAGCAGCTTGATAAATCTGTGGTCGAGCAGTTCAGGAAAATGCATCAGTATTGATAAGAAAATGAAAGTACGAGCTGAAAAAAGAAGTGATATAAAAAGAGTCGAAGAGATTATCATTTCAGCTTTTAGCGGACATCCATACAGCAATCAAAAAGAACATCTCCTGGTTGCTAGATTACGAAGTGATGAAGCACTGACTGTATCCTTGGTTGCTGAGACTAAAGAAGATGTCGTTGGCCATATCTCATTTTCAGAGGTTAGTATCAATGGTGAATATCTTTCATGGTTCGGGCTCGCACCTGTTTCAGTAGCGCCTGAATATCAAAATCAAGGCATTGGTTCACAGTTAATTCATGCCGGTTTGGAGGCGATTAAGGCAATTAGGGCTAATGGCTGTGTTGTACTTGGCGAACCGGATTTCTATTGTCGCTTTGGATTTAGAGCTTTACCAAAGTTGAGCCTGGCAGGTGTAAGTCCCGAGTATTTTTTAACCCTGGCATTTTCTAATGAAATACCTTCAGGAATGGTTGAATTTCATAAAGCCTTCAAAATAGCGTAAGGATTTACCAATTTTTATTTGATGATCTTCAATTTTAGCGGTGCTTATCGTTAGCCGATCTTGCTCCCTCAAAATTACTGGACAGCTATAGATAAAATGTAATAGTTGTTGAATTGATGATAAAATAATCATCTTTTTTGTAAGTAATTTATCTACATAATTACTGCTTTTTACCTTAGCCAACTATACCTCTTAATTTAGTGGATTTATTTTATTAGAATGGAAAAAAAAAATAGGAACAGACCTCTATCACCGCATCTTCAAGTCTATAAACTGCCACTGACTGGCATTATCTCAATTACTCACCGAATGACTGGCGTAATGTTATCAGTCGGTTTAATATTTTTTGTCTACATCGTATCAGCAACGGCTAATGGGCAAGATGGCTATGCTGCAATGCAGGCTGTCATGAATATGTGGATAGTTAGGTTAATATTCTGGGGGTTCATTTACGCACTTTTTTTCCACTTATGTCATGGTATTCGCCATTTAATATGGGATACCGGAAAAAGCTTTGAACTCGAAACCCTAAATCAATACGCGATGATTGAGCTTGGTGCCTCATTGCTGCTTACCTTTTTTACATTTATTTTTATCTGAATAAGGTTTATTTATGGATTATAGTTCCCCCCTGGCAAAAGTACGCGGCTTAGGTTCTGCAAAAACCGGGACTTCTCATTGGTGGATGCAACGGGTTACTGCAGTGGCACTAATACCGTTAACTTTCTGGATAATTATTTTTCTTGGTCTGTGTATAAATGCATCCTATCCGGAAACGGTAGCATGGTTGGCTTCGCCTTTAAATGCAGTGTGCATAATTGCCTGGATTCTGGTCGTTTTTTATCACGCAGCATCCGGATTGCAAGTTGTGATTGATGACTACATTTCGAATGAAAGATGGAGGATCGCATCTATTATGAGTGTGAATCTGTTGTTTCTTTTTCTGGCGCTGGCAGCATTGATTGCTGTTTTTCGGATAATACTAGTAGGGTAACGCAGTGGTTGAAGAGTATAAGATTATTGAGCATGAATACGATGTCATTGTCGTCGGAGCAGGTGGTGCAGGGCTGCGAGCAACTTTTGGCATGGCAGAAAAAGGTCTGAAAACTGCTTGTCTAACTAAAGTTTTTCCCACGCGGAGTCATACGGTTGCCGCTCAAGGAGGGATAAGTGCTGCCCTCGGTAATATGGGCGAAGATGACTGGCGATTCCATATGTACGATACCGTTAAAGGTTCAGACTGGTTAGGTGATCAGGATGCAATCGAATATATGTGCCGTGAGGCGATTCCTGCGATTATTGAGCTGGAACATTATGGTGTGCCTTTTTCCAGAACTCCTGAAGGTAAAATTTATCAGCGAGCCTTTGGTGGTATGTCTACACATTATGGCAAGGAACAAGCGCAAAGAACTTGTGCTGCTGCTGATGTTACCGGGCATGCAATTTTGCATACACTTTATCAGCAAGCCTTGAAGCATGATGCGGAATTTTATGTTGAGTATATCGCACTGGATTTGATCATGGAGGGCGATGAGTGTAGAGGCGTATTGGCATGGTGTCTGGACGATGGATCTATACACTTCTTTAAAGCGCATATGACAGTTTTGGCAACAGGCGGTTATGGACGTAGTTTTTTCTCTTGTACGTCTGCACACACAGTGACCGGAGATGGCAATGCCATGGTCTTGAGGGCTGGTTTGCCATTACAGGATATGGAATTTGTGCAATTCCATCCAACCGGTATTTACGGGTCAGGTTGCTTGATTACAGAAGGGGTTAGAGGTGAAGGAGGCTATCTTACCAACTCTGAAGGTGAGCGATTCATGGAACGTTATGCTCCTTCGGCAAAAGACCTGGCATCCAGAGATGTAGTCAGTCGGGCGATGACTATTGAAATTAATGAGGGTCGAGGAATCGGACCAGAAAAAGATCATATATATTTACATATTGAACATTTGGATCCTGCAATAATCATGGAAAGGTTGCCTGGGATCTCAGAAACTGCAAGAATTTTTGCCGGTGTTGATGTCACAAAGGAACCAATTCCGGTATTACCCACTGTCCATTACAACATGGGTGGTATTCCGACAAATCACAAAGGTGAAGTGGTTACCCTTGCTGATGGTGATCCAGATAAAGTTGTTCCGGGTTTGATGGCGATAGGCGAAACAGCCTGTGTATCCGTTCATGGAGCCAATAGACTGGGTTCTAATTCACTGCTGGATCTGGTCGTATTCGGACGTTCTGCAGCTATACGATGTGCAGAATTAATTAATACAGGTATGCCCCATAAGCCTATTGCTGATAATGCCTGTTCCAAAGCAATTGCTCGTTTTGATAAAATTCGGCATGCTAAAGGTAGTCGCAGTACGGCTAGTATCCGTCTGAATATGCAGAAAACCATGCAGACCAAAGCAGCTGTATTCAGGACAGGGGCTACTCTGGATGAAGGCACAAAATTAATACAGGAAATTAGAGAGTCTTTTGCTGATGTAAAAGTAACTGACCAGTCAATGATTTGGAATACAGATCTTGTGGAAACACTGGAGCTGGATAACCTGCTGAGTCAGGCATTGGTTACGATATCTGCTGCTGCTAATCGTACGGAGAGCAGGGGAGGGCATGCGCGTGAAGATTTTAGTAAACGAGATGATGAAAACTGGATGAAACATACCTTGACCTGGATAGCCGACGACAAAGTTGAATTTAACTACAGGCCCGTGCATATGTATACTTTAACCGATGAAGTTGAGGTTATTCCACCCAAAGAGAGAGTTTACTAATGGTTGAGTTCACGCTACCTAAAAATTCAGTAATCCTGGGTGAAGGTAAAATATTTAAGGCGCCGGAAGGTGCAACAAATATTCGTCGTTTCGAAGTCTATCGCTGGGATGCAGACAAGGGTGAAAATCCACGTATTGATGCCTACGAAATTGATCTGGATGATTGTGGACCAATGCTGCTTGATGCCATCATCAAAATTAAGAATGAGATTGATCCTACTGTATCTTTCAGGCGTTCATGTCGGGAAGGTGTTTGTGGTTCATGTGCAATGAATATTAATGGCACTAATACTTTAGCTTGTATCAAAGCTATTGAAGACTATAAAGGGATAATTAAGATATATCCACTGCCGCACATGGATGTTATTAAAGATCTGGTGGTCGATATGACCCACTTTTTTGCCCAATACGCTTCTATTAAACCGTGGATAGAAACACAGACGCCTGCACCTTCAGATAGAGAACGTCTACAAAGTAAAGAAGAGCGGGCTAAGCTCGATGGTTTGTATGAATGTGTGTTGTGCGCCTGCTGTTCAACAAGTTGCCCCAGTTACTGGTGGAATAGCGAGAAATATTTGGGGCCAGCCATTTTATTACAATCATACCGCTGGTTGGTAGATAGTCGGGATGAAAATGCAGGTGAGCGCCTGGATGCATTAGAAGACCCTTTTAAATTGTATCGCTGTCATACCATTATGAATTGTACTGACACTTGCCCAAAAGGGTTGAATCCAGCGAAAGCCATTGCCGAGACAAAAAAACTTTTGTTACAAAGACAATAACCGTAGTATAAATTCAGTTAGTATTAAGGTTGTGTAGGAAGCATCTATATTTATAGATGTCTAAATCTTTAGTTTTGTAATCGTTATCAATTTTTTTTCAGTAATAAACTTGTCCGTTTGGAAACGGGGCATAAGATTTATTTTTATTATTGATCCATTCACCTTACAAATTGGTTTGTCTAAACGGCTATCAATGCCGCTCTCGGCTATACTAGATTTATATTTTAACCATGATAGTGCTGCGCATTTATTGGAGTAAGATCATATGACACTTGGTTGTTTGAAATTAAGTGAAGCATTCTCGTAAATTGGAATCTCCCTGATATCTATAAAGAGCAAAATATACGTTTCTAAACAATATGTTTTAAATCAATGAATAGAAGTATTGATCAGTTTTTTGCTCTCTTTATCCTGTTTGTCAGTGTAACTTTGGTGTTAGTAGCATTGCCTCGATTCAGGGCGGCTTTTAATTATATTCCTGTCGATACTGCTGTTCAGCGAGTGCATAGAAAGGGAGGGCTAGCAAAAGAGAAAATCCCTGAATTAATAGAAAGAGGCCAGGAGAGTATTGATCTTTTTGATCTTGCAGGATATTGGAATGGTATTAGTGCTCTTAAATTTTATCAAGCGCAAAGTGAAGTTGTATCGAGTTATCTAAATCAGGAATCATTTTCATATGTGCAAAATTATAATAAACAGTCTCTATCCAGATCGCCCGCTAATTCTTATCTCTGGTATAAGCAGGCAATAGTATTATTTAAACAGGAAAAAGCTTCAGGAGAAATTGCAGATGCATTGATAATGTCAATATTAACTGGCCCAAACGAATCAGGAATTTTGATAGATCGTTTAAGGCTTTGTTTTATGGTGTTTTCGGAATTTAAAGGGGATGATAGAGATATATTAGTTTCACAAGTAATGTTGGCATGGAATGCCGCGCCAAATGATTTTCTAAAAGATTTAGCTAGCGAGAGAAAAAACCGGATTTTTCTTGTTTTGCTATTAAATGAAAACCACCCCCAGATTCTTGACAAAATGGTACTTTCCTTTGAGCATTCTGACTAATTTGTTTTTACGAAATAAACAGAGGGTATTACCCTATATACCTGATAATAATCGTATTTATTGTATTGGGGATGTTCACGGAAGACACGATTTATTAAGAGAGCTATTTGACCAGATTAAATATGATATCAAGGGTTATTCTGGAAAAATCCTTATGATTTTTTTAGGGGATTATATTGATCGAGGAATGTATTCCAAGGAGGTAATAGATTTTCTGATTAATAATACAATTGCCGATGCTGAAAATATTTTTTTACGTGGGAATCATGAGCAAACGATGCTGGATTTTTTGTTAATGGATTCAGTCGGTCGATCTTGGCTAAATTATGGAGGCTTAGCCACGCTTGCAAGTTATGGTGTTAAGGTTAACGGTATACCTGTTGATGCTGAGGGATATGTCCGAATCCAGCAGGATTTGAAGGCTAGGTTACCTGATAAGCATTTGGCTTTTATAGAAAATACTCAATTTTACTACGTATTTGGTAGCTATTTTTTTGTCCACGCGGGTGTCTACCCACGACTTCCTTTGTCCAAGCAGTTGCCTGAAGATATGCTCTGGATACGTGACGAGTTTTTAAGCTCACGGAAAAGGTTTGAAAAAATCATTGTCCATGGACATACTGTGGTTGAGCAGGCAGAAATTTTACCCCACCGGATTGGTATTGATACCGGAGCTTATACATCGGGCATTCTAACCTGTCTAGTATTGCAGAATGATCTACAGAGACTGTTACAGACTGCTGGGTAGTTGTAGAAAGGATAACAATCAGGGTAAAGCTAGCCTTGAATTACTATTTGACTACAATCCACTTAATATTAGTTGCTGCTGTGGTTAAAAAAAATTCAAGCAGTTCTAAATGTCCGGTACCGACATCTGGTTTTTCTGAGTACCTTCAACACACGAAAAAAAATAATTACTACTTATTTCAGTTAATGTACCTTGGATAGCCTTATGTCTTCCTGCCACTTGCAGAAGTTTCAATTTAGGTAGGTATGTATCTCATCGGCTGAAGCGGTTTCCAGGTGGGCCGGAATTTGTTTGCCCCCAACTTCGATCGTACCGTTTATTATCTCTTCTTCATCTGCATTTATTATCAGGTGAAATGTCTTATTCATGTCTTTTGGGTCAAAAGCCATGCCACATGGACTGCTAAAAGGGCTTTTCGGGCTTCTGTCTGTTACAAAAGTAAAGTGGGCTTTTTTATTGTTGATGTCGGTAAGTTGAATAACTCTGGTAAGTTTGTCTTCTTCTCGGTAATCTGTGCAGAGTATCGCCGCTACCGGGTTTGAAAAATGTCCTCGACTCGCTTTTACGTAGTAATGTTGACCATTTTGATATTCGTCAGGATGTCTTAATGTAGCCATATCTTTTCCTTATTAAATATTTAAACCGGTAACTTTTTAACTGGTTCGGTTCATTTATAGGGTATGTATGCTTTTATATACGTTTACTTTGAGGCTGTAAATTATTGATCTATCAATTCATGTAAATTGGATGGTATAGTGTAATATTCTAGGGGTTCATTAAATAATAAATAAATCAATATCTTATAGATGCAGTCGTAATGTAAAACTATATTTATTGGTGTCAAGCTGGTTTTCTTGAGAATTCATTATCTATAGCCAGCGTTTATTTTGTCAAGATAAATTACCGATTAAAAATCTTGGTTATAACGAATCTGGATTCGATATAGATATACTGAAATATCACCTGTTAGGCAGGAAGAGTAAACTGTGATTTGAAAATTACATATTCAAAACGTTGTATCCACAATATAAGGTGTAAATACCTGTACCCTAAATGAGCTATGAGACACAAGAAATGTCACTTCCGCTGTTTTCTGGTAAAGTGATTAAATTATTTTTGTCGATATCAAGGGTAGTTATAAATTTGATATAGTTGAAAAGTAAAATAATATTAAGGGAAAGACATGGCGGCAACGCATTCAAATATGATGCCATTGGGGGCATTTGCCCCTGATTTTAATTTACCTAATCCGGTAACTGGAAGACAGAACGGCTTATCGGAATTAACTGGAGAAAAGGGCACAATTGTGATGTTTATTTGCAATCATTGTCCTTACGTTATCCATATTAAAGACCAATTGATAGAAATTGCCGGTAAATACTCAAAAGCAGGAATTAATAGTATTGCTATTAATTCTAATGATATTGCTAGTTATCCTCAAGATTCGCCGGAGAAAATGAAAGCAATGATGGATGAATGGGGGTATCCTTTTGCAGCCTATCTATTCGATGAAAGTCAAGATATCGCAAAAGCATATCAGGCGGCTTGTACGCCTGACTTTTATGTATTTGATGCGAGTCAGTCCTGTATATACCGTGGGCGTTTAGATGGGGCTAATCCTAAAAATGATATACCTTTAAGTGGTGCGGATTTACGTAATGCTCTGGATAATTTACTTGCTGGAAAGCCTGTCAGCGATAAACAAATCCCCAGCATTGGCTGTAATATTAAATGGAAAAAGGATTAAGTTAAAAAAATTTAAAGGAATTATTGAAAATCAATGTCTTTCTCTAGACAGCTCTATAATTCGAATTTGGAGTGGCTACATAAGGCTTGAAATTAATGCTACATCTGGTTTTGGGCCAGAACGGTGGTAGCTTTTGATCGATCTAGCTTTGTCAGTATTTGTTGTGTTTTTTGTGAGAATTCAGCAAATACTTCTTTACGTACAGGCGCAGCATTTGGTAGTTTAACAGTCAAAGGATTTCGGTGTAAGCCATTTATTCGGAATTCATAATGTAGGTGTGGGCCTGATGCCAATCCTGTTCTGCCTACGTAACCAATAATTTGGCCCTGTTTTATTTTGCTGCCAACTCGTTGCTTTCTTTTAAAGTTCGACATATGAGCGTAAAGAGTACTGTATTTTTGACCGTGTTGGACGATGACAACGTTTCCGTAGCCACCTTTTCGGCCTCGAAAAATAATTTTTCCATCGCCGGTAGATTTAATAGGGGTGCCAGTGTTGGCTGCGTAGTCTACACCTTTATGGGCTCGAATCCTGTTTAATACTGGGTGTTTACGCCTCAAGTTAAATCGGGAGCTGATGCGGGCAAAAGGTACGGGTGTTCTGAGAAAAGCTTTTTTGAGGCTTTTGCCGTCTGGGGTGTAATAATTTGTATTTCCTTTGGTATCTTTAAAGCTGACAGCTCTATATAACTGGCCTCTGTTAACAAACTCTGCGGCCAGAATTTCGCCTCCAGAAATTTCTTGGCCATCTACATACAGTTTTTCATATAAAACTGTAAATTTATCGCCGCTTCTCAAATTCAGAGCAAAATCGATGTCCCAAGCAAAAATTTCGGTCATTTGCATAATAAGCTTTTCTGGGAGGTCGGCTGCTTTCCCCGCCATGAAGAATGAATCGGTTATTGTCCCTTGCGCACTAGTTAATTTGCGTTCTATATCCTTACTATGAAGTTCAACAGTAAAGTCGTTTTCAACGCGAGTTGCAATAATTGATTCTATTACATTTTTTTGATATATCAGTTTCTCAAGTTGACCATTTAGATTACTTCTAAATTTTATCGTTTTTCCCGGTGAAATACTGGCTAATTTCCCCCCGATTTTATTGGTATGAGTTATTTTTAATAATGCTATTTTATCGAGGCTTAGTTTAGAGAAAATTCCTGATAAACTTTCACCAGACTTGATTGTATGCGTTTTCCACTTAAACTGAGGGATTGTATGCGCTTGCTTTATGGTAACCGATTCAATGACTTCGGTTGAAATAGGCACTAATGTTGTCGGGCTGAGTTCGGAGAAGGTTATCGGGCTGATTTCGGCCGCTGAGTTACCTAAGGGTGTCATTAATGCAAAGCTTGCGCTTGCAACAACGACCAGGCTTCCTCCAAGAATTATAGATTTTGTAAATCTGTTTTTCAATTTATATCCTAAGTATGCAACAGTTAAAACTCGATATTTATTTTCTTGTATCAAATTCACCATTATAGCCCACTAGATAGTTTTATTACGAAAAATTAGTAAATGTAATTATAATTGCCCAAAGTGGAGATTTTTGAGCGGTTGTGCACATTTTATGAAAAATTCTAAGGGGGAAAATTGTTAAAAGAAGTAATACAGCAGATATGCAGAGGAACTGATGAGGTGCTTGTTGAGTCAGGTTTGATTAAAAAAATTACCGAAGATCGGCCTTTGCGAATTAAGGCTGGTTTTGACCCTACCGCACCTGACCTTCATTTAGGCCATACAGTATTAATAAATAAACTGAAACAATTCCAGGATTTAGGGCATGAGGTAATGTTCTTAATCGGCGATTTCACTGGAATGATTGGCGATCCAACAGGTAAAAATATCACACGTAAATCTTTAACCAAAGATGAGGTGATTGATAATGCTAAAAGCTATGAGGAGCAGATTTTCAAAATACTCGATCCTGAAAAAACCCAGGTAATGTTCAATTCTAGCTGGATGAATGCAATGTCTTCTGCAGACTTGATACAGCTTGCAGCCAAACATACCGTAGCAAGGATGTTGGAGCGAGATGATTTTAACAAACGATATAAATCTGGACAGCCGATTTCTATTCATGAGTTTTTGTATCCATTGATTCAAGGATATGATTCGGTAGCGATGAAGGCAGACGTTGAGTTAGGAGGTACAGATCAGAAGTTTAACCTGTTGGTTGGACGACAGTTACAGGAAATTTATGGTCAGGTGCCACAGGTTGTCATTACTATGCCGATCCTGGAGGGGTTGGATGGTGAGCAAAAAATGTCTAAGTCTTTAAATAACTATATAGGGATAACAGATCCGGCAGATGATATGTTTGGCAAGATTATGTCAATATCGGATGAATTAATGTGGAGATATTTTGAGTTGCTCAGTTTTCGGCCTATGCATGAAATCGATCAATGGAAAATTAAATGTGAGCAGGGCGCAAATCCAAGAGATTATAAAGTCAAGTTGGCTCAGGAAATTATTGAGCGTTTTCATGGTGCTGTATCAGCAAACAGAGCTTTAGAAAATTTTGACGCCAGATTCAGGAGAGGTGTGTTACCTGGTGAAATGGAAGAGAAAATATTGATAGCGAATGGAGATGGATATCCAATTGCTAATCTATTGAAAGATTCGGGGCTTGCCAGTAGTACATCTGAGGCAAACAGAATGATCAAGCAGGGTGCGGTTAAAATTGATGGTGAAAAAGTTACTGATCAAAAGCTGTTGATGCCAGCAAATACTAAGCATGTTTATCAAATAGGCAAGCGACGTTATGCGCGGGTGGAGGTGAGGGGGTGATTGTTAGGTCAGGTATTTTTTGATTTCAATTTACAGGTAATGATTCATTGACGGGGTTGGATGTGTGTGTATAATGGCGTGCTGTTTCGGTGCCAGGGATGGGTGCTGGAAACACAGATAAAAAACTAACGACAGGGAGTTGACAGGGTGTAAATGCTCTGTATAATAGTCGGACTTTACGGGGCTTTGGTCCCGCGCTCTTTAAAAACCAGATCAAAATAATTTGTGTGGGTACTTGTGATAGAACGTCTAGTCAGTGACTAAGATATTCGACACAAGACCACAACGTTAATTTATAACTTACGCAAGTAAGTAATTACGTTTAATCTCGATGTCGAGCCAAGATTGGGTACTAATCTTACTTAGTACCAAGACATAATTAAACTGAAGAGTTTGATCATGGCTCAGATTGAACGCTGGCGGTATGCTTAACACATGCAAGTCGAACGGTAACATGCGAGAGCTTGCTCTTGCGATGA
>VAPL010521595.1_pt1 | contig 12098 bp, 8 predicted proteins | sample 3395061 | NCBI WGS metagenome assembly VAPL01 (sample SAMN08290444, study PRJNA428436) | hydrothermal vent metagenome | isolation source: Deep-sea hydrothermal vent chimney 2 | place: Pacific Ocean: Juan De Fuca Ridge | depth 2182 m m
CATCAAAATATAAACTACTGCTTGTCGAAGATGATGAAAACCTGGGATTTATGCTCAGGGACAACCTGGAGATGTCGGGTTATGTAGTACGACTTTGCAGAGATGGAGCCTTAGGTCTGACAGCTTTCCATAATGAACAATATCATCTTTGCATTTTCGATGTGATGCTACCCTTCAAAGATGGTTTTACCCTTGCTGAAGATGTGAGGAAATACAATCAAAAAATTCCGATTATTTTTCTTACCGCCAAAAATAAGAAGGATGACCGGATAAAAGGATTTAAACTTGGCGGGGATGACTATATCACTAAGCCATTTAGCCTGGAAGAATTTCTACTGAGAATTGAGGTGGTATTGAAAAGAGTTTATAACCTGCCAACCGCAGCTGATCAAAGCCATCAATTCTCGTTTGGAAATTTTAGTTTTGATTTCAATAATCAATTGCTTTACATTAATGAAAAATCAACCAAACTCACCAACAAGGAAGCGCGCTTATTAAAGATGTTGGTTCAGCATAAAAACCAGGTTGTAGAACGCAACGTAATTATGAAAACCTTATGGGAAGACGATGGTTATTTCGTTGCCCGTTCTATGGATGTGTTTATTTCAAAACTAAGAAAATACCTCACCCCCGATCCATCCGTATCCATTAAAAACGTGCATGGAGTTGGGTATCGGTTGGAGGAATAATAAAGGTTTGGGTGCTTGGGGCTGCTACTACCTCCTACCACTGGCCACTAATCACTGTATATCAATTCTTTCACCCTTTTAGCTTTCACCCTTTTGCTTTTAAAATGCAACCTATGAAACCCTACAAAACCGTCGATGACTTTATTGAAGGAAATAGTGAATGGCGAAATCCGCTCTTAAAATTTCGAAATATATTGTTGACCTCTGAACTAAAAGAGGAGGTCAAATGGGGAATTCCGGTTTATACACTCAATGGGAAAAACGTATTAGGCCTTGGCGCTTATAAATCTTATGCTGGGGTTTGGTTTTATCAAGGCGTATTTCTTAGAGATCCATATAAAAAGTTAGTCAATGCCCAGGAGGGTGTAACGAAAGCTATGCGACAATTGCGCTTTACTTCCGATGAAGAAATTGATGAAAAATTGGTAAAAGAATATGTGGCAGAAGCCATTCAAAATCAAAAAGAAGGTAAGGAGATCAAGCCCGAAAAAAAGGTATCATTTGAAATACCAGATGAATTAAATGTAAAATTTGAAAGTGATCAAATATTAAAAAATAGCTTTGATGATTTGAGTCCATTCAAACAAAGAGAATTTGCAGCATACATTATCGGAGCGAAGCGATTGGAAACTAAGCTAAAAAGACTTGAAAAAATTATTCCTATGATCAGGGAAAAAATTGGCATCAGTGATCAGTACAGAAAATAGACTTAGGGTCTCATTTGGGCGATGCTTGAAGCTACAGTATACACTAAAGTAAGAGATAAGTCGAAAAGTAAGAGTCTTGAAATACCCAATGCTTTCTTATCAATTCAATTATTTATCGTAACATGAAGATGAGCAATTGCTTTTATTCCAGCCTCATCAGAGCGTTCTACTCTCACCAAGTAATGTCCAGGTTTTGAGAAAGAGTGGATTGTTTCTGCAAATTTTCCTTCAATAATTTTCTTTGGATCTTCAATTTTAGATTTAACTGTTACCTGTGGGGAACCATCTCCGAAATCCCAAACTTCATTACCAAAGTCGGTATTAAATGTGCGAACAAGAAAAGTAACAGGATCACCCGGTTTAATATTTAAGGTTGGATGAAAGGCCAGTTGTAAATTGGGCATAGTTTTCTCTGGGTTTATCCTGTCATAAACCTGCACAATTGTAAAATCATAATCAATATTACCTTTAGAATCAGTTACCTTCAATATTTCACTATACTCCCCCGGTGTGTTATATGACTTCTTCTGAACAGCGCCTTCTGTAGTAGTTCCATCACAAAATGTCCATTCATACGAAACAATATTGCCGCTAAAACTTTTTGACTTTCTACCATCAAAAGTAACTTGCTGCCCCGTCCAGATAAGTTTGTGAGGTCGTGCTACTGCTATTAAGTCAGGGTTATATTGGTGCACATAAGACTCCCATGCATAAGGATATGCATCTTCTGTTCCCCAAATACCTGATGGCATTTCTTTATTCCTTATTTCAAAGTGGAGATGTACCCAGCCTCCGCTATGTCCTTGTTTTCCAATAAACCCAATTTTTTGACCCATTTTAACCTTCGCACCAGGTACGATCTTTGGGTCAGTATTGTCGAGATGGCTGTATCGAATATACCAGTTGCGATTATCAACTATGTACACTACATCAGTTCGAACATCTCCCGGTAAATCCTCATACCCCTCAAGAACCTTATTATTTGCGGAAACTACCAGACCATCTGTTGCAGATACAATTTCATCCATTCCCTCAGCACCCCCTATATCAAATCCGGAGTGATAGTATATTTTTTTATCAGCAGGAATATCCGAACCGGCTACATAGCAAGGTTCATTGCCGGTTTGTGTATGACCTGGAAGCCAATCTTGCTTAATTGGGTAAACAAATGTTCCGGGTTTAGCAAATGGTGAATTTGCAGGCCAGAGTCTGAACTGTGCATCCTTTTGCAATCCCCATCGATCATAATCAGAATTTGTATAATATTCCTTAACAACAGGGCAGTCAATCTGTATTTTCCCAATAGAAACAGGCAAATTATAATTACCTGAATTTATGGTGATTTCTTCATTATCAACAGAAACTTTAACAATCGCAGAACGCACTGCATCGCGAAGACTATCGCGAACCACCTCAACCTGCAGAAGTTTTAGCATTACTATTTCACCATTGCTTAACTTTATTTCCTGAGCATCACCAATATTCAGTTCTGTAACAACACGAACAGGTGTTAATTTTGAGGTGTCATTACAAGACACATTAAGAAGAATTAATAAAAATGGAATCAAAAAATATTTGATTTCCTTATGTTTTAATATTGATTTTACCATTGTATAATTTGTTGAAACTATCCTACTTCTTAATATTTTCTAATCCCGAAAATAATGACAATATCCTGAAATAAATATTAAAAGAGATAGAAAAAATCCTACCGAATACGTGAATTTATATTGGAAAAATGATGTGTCGCTTAAAACAAACGAACTCTGTAAATAGTCCTGTTAAATCTAATAGCTTTAGCTATGCTAATTTGACAAATGAGATCAAATATTTTTATAAATAGTTTACTCGATTTAATTTGCCTATTCAAAAACTACAACCCAAGTGAAGAACATTAAACCAATAATTTTAATTGCAATTCTTATCTGTTCCCTACCAATTACCGGCAACGCTCAGGAAGAAGAGAAAAAGGAAAAATGGGATGTCAACAAACCTGGGGAACCTTACAAAGATGTTACCATAGAAACGGACGAAGGCACATGGATGAATCTGGATGTGAGCCCCGATGGGAAAACCATTGTATTTGACATGCTGGGAGATATATACACTTTGCCCATAGCAGGAGGTGAAGCAAATATAATAAGGGAAGGGCATGCTTTTGAGGTGCAGCCAAGATTTAGCCCCGATGGCAAAAAGATATCTTTTACCAGTGACACCGGAGGTGGAGACAATATCTGGATCATGGATGTTGATGGAACAAATGCAAAGCAGGTAACAAAAGAAAAATTTCGCTTACTAAACAATGCCGTATGGATACCGGATGGTCAATATATTATTGCCAGAAAACATTTTACTTCTGAGCGTTCATTGGGTGCAGGAGAGATGTGGATGTATCATATTGGCGGAGGAGATGGCGTGAAATTGACCACCAGAAAAAATGATCAGCAAGATGTCGGAGAGCCATGGGTAAGCCCCGATGGTCGATACGTTTATTTTAGTGAAGATATGTCGTCCGGAGGTGGATTTACATATAACAAAGATCCCAATGGACAGATTTATGTAATTCGCAGATATGATCGTGAAGAAGGCAAGGTAGAAAATGTGATTCAGGGCCCAGGCGGAGCAATAAGACCTCAAATATCACCCGATGGAAAAAAGTTGGCTTTTGTTCGCCGGGTACGTACCAAGTCGGTACTTTACATTCACGATTTGGCCACAGGAATTCAAACACCGATATATGATCAATTGTCAAAAGACCAGCAAGAGGTATGGGCAATATTTGGGGTGTATCCCAATTATAATTGGCTGCCCGACAATGAGCACATCATTATTTGGGCCAAAGGGAAGATCAGAAAAATAAATACAGCAACGGGCGAAGAGGAGATCATCCCTTTCAAAACCAGGGCAAATCATAAAATTACTGATGCAGTATTTTTCAAACAAAATCCAGACAAGGATACTTTCAAATCTCATGTGATACGACATGCCAAAACTTCTCCTGATGGAAAAACGCTTGTTTTTAATGCCGTCGGATTTCTATGGACAAAACAACTACCGGATGGCAAACCAAAGCGATTGACCAATGGAACTGCTCTGGAGTTTGAACCATCTTTTTCTTCTGATGGAATGTCCATCATTTATGTCACCTGGGATGACGAAGCAAAAGGGGCCATTTGGAAAATTCCTGCCAAAGGAGGTGACGCTGAAAAACTTTCAGCTGAAAAGGGAATTTACCGAACACCTTCTTTTTCTGCTGACGGAAACAAAATTGTGTATTATAAAGAAGGAGGAAATGGCGCCATGGGTTTTGTTTACACTATCAAGCCCGGAATTTATTGGATGAATGCCCATGGAGGCCAGACTAGCTTTGTAACCAACGATGGTCAATACCCTTCATTTAACCAGCACGCTGACAGGATTTACTATCAAAAAGGAGGCAAGCTTTTTGGATCACTTGACAAAAGCTACAATAGTGTCAACTTAAAAGGAAATGACAAAAAAGTACATTTTCATTCTAAATATGCAGGTCAGTTTACTTTGAGCCCGGACAATAAATGGCTGGCGTTTGGAGAATTATACCATGTATATTTGGTTCCCTTTGCAGATCATGGGCATACCTTCGAATTGAGCGGTGAGATAAAATCCATGCCTGTAGCCAAGGTATCAAAAGACGCGGGCATCAACCTGCAGTGGTCGGCAGACGGGGAAAAAGTCCACTGGACATTGGGATCAAAATATTATACCGCCGAAATCAAAAATTGCTTTACATTTTTGGAAGGATCTCCGGATAGTATCGCAGAAATTAAAACGGAAATAATTGATATTGATCTGACATTAGAAATGGATCGGCCCAAAGGAAAACTTGCCTTTACCGGCGCAAAGATCATTACCATGAATGGTGATGAAGTTATTGAAAATGGAGTCGTTGTTATAGATAGAAATAAAATTGTTGCTGTTGGAAGTATGGATGAAGTTAAGATTCCCGGCGATGCCATCATCATCGATGCAAGTGATAAAACCATCATGCCGGGCATCATTGATACTCATGCACATCTCAAAGCTTTCCGGTATGGGCTGAGTCCGCAAAAAGAATGGCCATACTATGCCAATCTGGCTTTTGGAATCACCGCTACACACGACCCATCAAGCAACTCGGAGATGGCTTTGTCGCAATCAGAAATGGTAAAAGCAGGCCACATGGTTGGCCCGAGGGTTTTTACAACAGGAACTATTTTGTATGGTGCGGAGGGAGATTTTAAAGCTGTTATTAACAACTATGACGATGCTAAATCTGCAATAGAAAGAACCAAAGCCTATGGCGCATTCAGTGTGAAAAGTTATAATCAGCCCAGAAGAGAGCAAAGGCAGCAAGTGATCAAGGCTGCCAGGGAATTGGAAATAATGGTATATCCTGAAGGTGGCTCAACATTTTTTCACAATATGACCATGATACTGGATGGCCATACCAGCATCGAGCACAATGTGCCCATAGCTCCATTGTACGATGATGTTATTCAGCTTTGGGCTGCCAGCAATACCAGCAACACGCCAACCTTGATTGTCAATTATGGTGGATTAAACGGTGAGTACTATTGGTACCAAACCACCAATGTCTGGGAAAATGATAAGCTTTTGAAATACACACCAAGGGCCATCATTGATAGTCGATCGCGGCATCGTACCATGGCGCCAATTGATGAGTATGAAAATGGCCATATCCTCACTTCGCAATCGTGCAAGAAATTGGCTGATGCAGGTGTGAAAATATGTGTAGGTGGTCATGGACAATTGCAGGGCATGGGTGTGCTCTGGGAAATGTGGAATCTTTCGCAAGGGGGTATGACAAACAGCCAGGTGCTAAAAGCCGCCACAATCCATGGAGCCGAATACATTGGTATGGGAGATCATCTGGGCTCGATCGAACAGGGAAAACTGGCAGATATTATTGTATTGGATAACGACCCGTTAGAAAATATTTATAATATCAATTCAGTAATTTATACCATTGTGAATGGACGCCTGTACGATACCGAAACCATGGATGAAATAGGCAATCGAGATCAACCCCGGAGCAAATTTTTCTGGGAACAGGAAGGCTACAATGACAACTTTGAGTGGCATGCCGAATCACATAGTTTTAGCAGTGTGAATTGCAGTTGTAGGCAATGATGGTTCTTTGTGTATAAATGGAAAAGGATTTTTAATTGACAATAACATAAAATTGAACTAACAAATAAATAAACTAACCATGGAAAATTTTAAAGATTGGCTTCCTCTTATCGAAAAATTAATTTGGCCATTATTCATCGTTCTTTTACTCGTTTTCTTTCGTGGTAAAATTGAGGGGATGTACGACATGGTTGTTGAAGGAAGAAGCGTCAAAATAGGAGGGTGGTTCGAAATAGGAGAAAAAATAAAAGAAACTGAAATTCAATCTTTTGCCAAATCGGAAGCCACCGTAGATGCCTTTGCCGGAACACAGGAAGTAGTAACGAGAAAGGGAGGGTCATCCATGTTGAAGAAGTTGCAAGACAAACTGAAAAGTGGAGAAATAAAACATATTGATATTTTAGAAATTAACAATCAAATCTATTACAATAGAGATCTTTTATTGAAATATGTTGGAACATTGGGGATCAAACAAATCGTCTTTATCAAGGATGGTAAATTTGAAGGTTGGATGGAAAGCAGCTTATTTTCAAGCCAGGTTTTTAATGATACCAGGAGAGATTTTGATTATAATCATTTGATAGAAAACCTTTCAGGAATAGAAAAAACCACTGTTTCTCCAACAGAAAAAACCAATGTAGTGCTTGAGCTAATGATATCAGAAAGATTAGAAAGTATTCCCATTGTAGAAAACAATAATTTTAGATTCTTTGTAAATAAAGGAGATATATTGGCTACACTGGTTTCAAATGCGATACTTAAAAAATAGCATTTTATCGACTTACGCTATTTTCTCCCAAATCGCCAGATCATAAATCCTCCGGTAAGAAACATAAGCAAGCTATAGACTGCTGCAGGTATGGCCATTTCGGCATTGTGCAATATTGACAGGGCAATTACCAGGGCCAATGTGCCGTTTTGCAATCCGGATTCTATCGAGATAGTGATCGATTGCGACAGATTCAGTTTACCAATTTTGGAAGTATAAAAGCCGATGAGCATGGTGATTACATTGAGTGCTAAAATAGCCAGCCCTACCTGCCTGAAAAAATCAGGTAGATTATCTCTCTCCTTCAAAATCACACCAAGAATAATTACAAACAAAATTACTATTGATGCGACTTTTACTGTCTTATCCATTCTCTGGGCAAACTGAGGTCTTTTCGAATTTATAATCATACCCAATGCGATAGGGATTATGGTGATCCCCATAATTTGCACAATGGTCTTTAATACTGGCAAATGAATAGTTTGTCCTTCGCTCATAAATTGCACAAGCCCAAAATTGATAATTAGTGGAATAGTGACAATTGACACAATGCTAGTGATGGCAGTTAGCGTTACCGAAAGTGCCGTATCTCCATTGGACAAATGGCTGTATAAATTGGAGGTGACACCCCCAGGACACGATGCCAGTATCATGATTCCCACGGCGAGGGCAGGATCTAAATTGAAAAATCTGGCTATCCCATACCCGACCAAGGGTAACAAAATCATTTGGTTGGTTATGCCAAAAAGTATGGCCTTAGGATAAGTTATTATCCTTTTAAAATCTGCTATTTGCAAAGATAGCCCGAGGCCCAGCATGATGATAAATAGTGAAGCCGGCAAAAAGAGTTCAGTTAGGATATTTTGTTCCATGGTGATTTTATTGGGTTTAGCATATTTTGTGAAGCACTATGGTTTCCACATCATTATTGGGTTTTGTATTTTCAAATAGAGTATAATTTTAATAAAAATCCAAGAAAGGGTATTCCCTCTTGGGAATATCTATAGTCGTATAATTTAGAAATTTTCAATATTCCGACTGTGGCATATTCTGTTTAATTGTAAGGGGGTGGGTAGGACCAGGAAAATCGCGCTTCTCCCTCCGGTATCGGAGCTTGCTATTTACACTTGGGTAAACCTTTGCTAAATGCTATGGGGATTAAATGATTTTTTGATGCTTCCGGTGAGAGGTTTTGAATACCGGTAATTGAATTTCATCAGGATTTTTCCTATCGTATTTCCATTTTGGAAGCATAACATGCAGTAAACAATATTGTTTTTAAGCGACAATTATGCCTGGGGCAATATGCTTCCAGTACGCCTCCAGGTTTGATTTTTTAAAAACCTTTATATTTATAATTTCACGAAGTGTTATAAAGTAGAATTAGGAGGGTCCTCAAAAATGATGCTGACAGCACTATCATAGTTTAGTCCCAATAGTCTTGAAGCATTTCCCTTGTTAATTCCAATTTCCAGTAAACCAAGGTTATTGAAAATCACAAAACAATCGCCATCATCTACTTCATTATAGGATTTGTTGATTTTATCAATTTTTTCTCGGCCAAACTGAATAATGAATTTTCGGTCCTTTTTTAAAATATTAAATACTTCTTCTTCAATATTGGAAATAAGATTTCCATAATGATCTACATGAATCACATTGCCGGAAATTTGCTTTTTGCTGGCTCTAAATTTCCTGTCTATCTTCTGAATATAATCTTTTGTAAAAGCACCAATATCATTCATGCTGGAGCCACTTGCTATCATTGCTGCATTTTTTGCCAATATATTTTTTGCGGGAAAGCTCATATTGTCATTCTCGTTATTAAATAATTCGGCGATCATACCAGGTTCAGATTCGCAAATCAAACTAAAAATTCCATTGTCCGGACCAAGAAAAAAATGATCTTCAATCTTTAAGCACAGATATCTATTGTTCTTTTCTCCATGCGAATTTACAGCTACCAAATGAATGGTTCCCTTAGGAAAATCTCTGAATACATGCTTCAATACAAAAGCAGCATGAGCAATATTAAATGGTTCTATTTCATGCGAAATGTCAATTATTCTCAGGCTGGGGTTCATAGAAAGTATTTTTGCTTTCACAGCTGACACATAATGATCGCTCATTCCAAAGTCAGACATAAAAGTTATAATTGCCATAGAGAGAAGAGAATTATTGCTTAATATTGTTTGCGCAAAAGTAAATATTTTTTGGCCATAAACGATAGGGTAAACAACTAATTAAATATACGTTTGGTAGAAAAGGTTATAACTTTAGAAAACATCTCACTAATAGATTTTCTTGGTGCAGATAACAATAACATCAAGGAAATATCCACGTCTTTTCCTAAAACAAAAATTATTTCGCGCGGGAATGAAATTCGAATTCATGGTTCAGGATCTGAAATTCTCCGCGTCAATGAACTATTCAATTCTTTGGTAAACCATTACCATAAATTTGGTAAAGTCACCTTCAACAACGTAAAAACATATATTGAGCAGGGAAATGTAGCTGTAGAAATGCACATGGAAGACGTACTGATTTATGGTAATCGTGGTGCAGCTATAAAACCAAAATCTCCAAACCAAAAAAACTTTGTAGAATCTGTAAAAAAGAATGACGTAGTTATTGCGGTCGGACCTGCCGGAACAGGCAAGACATTTATTGCTGTGGCTTTGGCGGTCCGTGCATTAAAAAATAAGGAAATAAAAAAAATAATCATTGCGCGACCGGCAGTCGAAGCAGGAGAAAACCTCGGATTTTTACCAGGAGATTTACAAGAAAAAATTGATCCGTATCTCAGGCCTGTTTATGACGCACTGGATGAAATGATTCCCAGCGAGAAATTGAAATACTATCGCGAAAATAAGGTGATCGAAATTGCCCCATTGGCATATATGCGTGGTCGTACCCTCAGTAATGCTTTCGTTTTACTTGACGAAGCACAAAATACCACACCCATGCAGTTGAAAATGTTTTTAACCAGGCTGGGACAAAACTCAAAACTTATCATCAATGGTGATAGAACTCAAGTTGACTTGAAACCCAACCAAAAATCAGGTTTAGACGATGCCATTAGCGTGCTAAAAAATGTTCGTGGGATTGGCTTTGTAGAGCTGGACCATAAGGATGTTGTAAGACACCAAATTGTAAAGGACATTATAAAGGCTTATGACAAATCCTCTGGAAAAAAATGGTAAGCCAATTATTGACGTCATAAAAATTCATACGCAAGCTGATTTTCAACAGGCCATAAAAATCAGATACGCTGTATTTGTCCAGGAGCAAAAAGTACCTATCGAAGAAGAAATAGATGATTTCGAAAATCAATCAATTCACTTTATAGCTTATAAAAATAAAATCCCTTGTGGAACTGCCAGATGGAGAGTCACAGAAAAAGGCATCAAATTAGAAAGATTTGCTGTCCTCCAAAATCATCGAGGCAAGGGAGTTGGCAGTGCACTGGTTGACGCAGTATTAAATGATATTGATTCTAATTCTGAAATACACGGCAAACAAATGTATCTTTTTGCTCAGCTAAGTGCCATGAAATTGTATAGCCATTTTGGCTTTCAAAAAGTAGGAATCCTTTTTCAGGAATGCAATATCGACCACTATAAAATGGTGAGATCCTAAATCAACTCAGAATCTAACTCCCATTATTCATACTCATTGGATGAGGCTGAGAAAATGAAGGTTTTTTTCGTTGCTGGGGTTTCAATGAAATTCAATAGATAGTTTTTTACGAACCTCAAACAGATGTCCTGCCTGAAAAACGGCAGGCAGGCGGAATAAACCTGTCTGTCTGTCCGGCCAGGCAGGTCCGGTAAGGTGCGCCCAGACAGGTCCGGCAATAGCCGCTCTTCGATAATCCCCAGACCTGCTCTGGGGTCTGTTAGCAAACCTCAGAGACCTCAATAATTCAAACAAAACCAGCAAAAAGCAACAGCCTTGTCTTTCTACAAATTCATACGCATTGGATGAGACTGGGAAAATGAAGGGTTTTTTGTTACTTGGGTTTCAATGAATTTCGATAGATAGTTTTTTACGAACCTCAGACAGATGCCGGAATAAATCCGGCAAGGCATTCCCGTTCAATTAATCCATGAATTTTCTCGCTTTGCCGACAAAGGCCGACTCGAAATAACATTGTAGCGGCAGCAGGAATCCACGATTATAATATAGCATTATGATGCTTTATTTCTATATTAGTAATGTTGTTAATGAATTCAATCATTAGCACATTAATAAACACTTAAACCCACCCATGGAAAAACGCCAATTAGCGGCCATCATGTTTACCGACATCGTTGGTTATACCCGAATGATGGGTGCAGATGAAGACAAAGCCTTCAAAATCCTTGACGACAACAGGAAATTGCACAAAGATTTGTTGATTCAATACGACGGCCAAAAACTTAAAGAACTTGGAGATGGCATGCTGTGCAGCTTCGATTCAGCATCAAAGGCTGTCAAATGTGCCATTGAACTAATCCGCAAATCCAGCGAACACAAAGAATTAAAACTTCGCATAGGAATCCATCTTGGTGAAGTGGTATTTTCTGGTCACGATGTTTTTGGAGATGGAGTCAATATTGCTTCCAGGATAGAAGCTATAGCTATACCTGACAGTGTGCTGATTTCTGGAAATGTCAATGATGAAATTAAAAACAAACCTGATATAAAGGTTAAATTTATAGGCGTCTATAATCTCAAAAATGACTCTAAACCCAGGGAGATTTATGCTATTGCCAATTCAAA